>Ga0209536_100010338_pt1 | contig 13774 bp, 13 predicted proteins | sample DeeMarSeWOR28_12_FD_187461 | JGI IMG/M metagenome (GOLD analysis project Ga0209536, IMG submission 187461) | Marine sediment microbial communities from White Oak River estuary, North Carolina - WOR-2-8_12 (SPAdes) (version 2) | ecosystem: Environmental > Aquatic > Marine > Intertidal zone >...
TGCTGAGGAAGCTGCAAGTGCTGCAGACGAATCAATGGAAGACAATTTAGAAGAAGCCCTGAAAGAACTAGAAAAATTCTGAAAGCGTAAAATCATTTCTTTATTTTTATTAAAAAGAAGAAGACTGTGAAGCTTACAAAAACTTAAGCTTCTAAATTTATTATTTTGGTTTATCTTTCAATACAATAAGAATATACTCATTTTCAGGAGCAACTAAGATTTCGCCTTTTGTAGTATCAATAGTGAAGAAATTCAAATCTCCTTCATTCAACTGTTCAACAGCTTGAGTTGCTTTCCCGACTAATGAAGAAACAAGCGCAGCTACAGATTCAGTCTTATCTGTATCAATATCACTTGAAATGGGTAAACCTTCTTTGGTTGTAATAATTACTCCCCTAACACCATCGAATCCAGCGAGTTTCTTAAGTGTGGATTGGAATTGCTTTTGCGAAATCATATCATTATCTCCTAATAATTAACTAAAATAAGTAACAAATTGCCTTTAAGACTTTTCATTTTGACAAAAACAAGAGATTTTTGACAGAAAAGTGGATTTTAATTTTCATCTTTTGGCCAATAATTTCCTTTCTGTCTTTGTTTTAATTCAGCCTGTTTTGCTTTATTCCAGCTCTCTATAACAGAAAAGTAGCCAACAACACGACTCATACCGAAAACGTACTCACTACCACAATGAGGACAACTAGGCTCTAACCCTAGATCTTTTAGGGTGACATCCTCTTTGAATTGAGGTACTTTTCTTTTTTTGGCTGAATCCGAAGTCATAAGTTTTTCACATCTTTTCTAGGTACTTTTGGGTCATAAAACTATAAAAAGTGCCTTATATGTACTATTAATAAAACTAATATTTCTTCATATCGATTTATTTTATAATAAAAAATTGGATGGAAAAAGGTTTGAAAGTCTATTCCTTAGTTGGCAAAAAACTGGTAGAATGCAAACCAGAAGAATTGAAAGATGCTCCGGTCGGAATGATTGTTGATGAAAAAGAAGAGATGATTCGATTAATAATAACACCGGAAGCAAGAAAGAAACAACGGGAATCATTAATGGAATCCAGTGCTGATTTTAATATGAAAGAATACGCCGGAACGTATTTAGTTTCACATCTAGAAAATCCAGAAATCGTTAATACGTTCTTGGATGATATTGGAAAAGGAGAAGATAAAGAACCTGAACCAAAACCAGAACCCAAAAAGAAGAAGAAAAAGAGTAAAAAGAAGAAAACCGAGGATGAAGTTGTAGAGATTGAAACATCAATCATGGAACGCTGGGATCCAGAAGCTGTGAAGAAAGTAGTTACCTTCTTAGATGGAAAAGCCTATGCATCTCTAACAGAGATTCAAGAAATACTTGAACTAACAGAAGGTGAATCATATTATCTGACTCAAGATCTAATCTACATAGGAACACTACCAGGTAGATGGGTTGGATACGATGACGGTCAATGGTATTATCAAGTGATTTCTGATCAACCCTTAAGTAAACATCAACCAGCAAAACCTGCTAAGAAGGCTAAAACAACCACAACGCAAGCAAAATCTACAGCCAAGAAATCAACAACAAAGAAAACTTCCTCGAAGAAATAAAATTGGTTTATCTTTCATCCTATTCCATAGAGAACAAAAGCAATTACATATGTAAAGTAGAATGCGAATAAAACAATTAAGCTTGATCTATTCATTGTTAATTCTTCAGTTTGACTCACAGCTGTAGTCATAAGTGGTAAAATCCAGACTTGACTAACAATACTGATTATTTGTCCTTCAAAGAATAGAAATGTAGCAGTTACTTTTGTTTGCAACCAAATAAAGAACAGAACTAACAAACTTGGAACTAAGGCGAAAGGAACGACCGAGAAAAGTTTCAATGGATTAAATTTTCGTTTGTAAAAAATGGCTTTGAACCCTACAGTTGTTAATGCAAGGAAAATCCACAGCCCTAATACTCCAATTAATGAGTAATACCAATCTGTTACTTGCATTGGGTAGAAACCAACGAGAACGACTTGACTATCAATGGAAAAATACAACATTGCTCCAATAATGAAAAGTCCAGCAAGCAATGTTCTAACAACATCAGAAGCAAGATATTGAAAGACTTTCCTAGGAAGAAATACGAAAACTAAGCCTTTATAGATTTTCTTGAAGAAAGAAGAATCAACTTCTTTCTCACCTTCAATTGTAAGTTTCACATTAGAGGAAGCAATGAAATCTCTGTTCAAGATTAGTACATTAAATGCTACTTCTCCTAATTCCGTCAAGTAATATTTTTTATTTTCATCTTGTTCCCATAACTCCTTCATAGAATTAAGTTGGTGATAAATAGATCCCACTTTTACATCAAATTTTTCTTTTAACTCTAGAAAACCGACTTTTTCATTAACTTTTATAAAACTAATAATATCTCTTCGAATTTGACTACTGAGGGCTGCATAAACAACTTCCTCCTCAATTGAATCTTTGGAATCATCAAGTGATTGAGACTTTGAAGTGGAAGTTGATTTTCTTTTACTAGCCATCAGTCATACCAGCTATAAAGGTAATTTTGGGATTTAACTATCCCACTCATCTTTCTTTTCTTCGATCATGAAAGAACTGTCGTATTGGTCTTCTTCTGTCTGAGGTTCTTTTTGTTGCTGATACACTTCTTGTTGATAAGTTTCTTGCTGGTAGGTCTCTTGTTGTTGAGCTAATTGTATTCCTAAATCGGGTTGACTTACAGGAGTATCCGCTGGAAGCACTGTAATTTTACTTGCTTGTCTCTCAAGTGGGAATAATCTTCGATTATCAATAATACTTCCACCCCCGATACCGCATAGCATGGCAATTGTGACATACGTTACCATCATGAGGAATATGTTGGAAATCGAATTCAATAAATCATTGATATCAAGTAATAACCAAGTATAGACTCCAACGATGGGCAGAATAGTGATAATTGAAGAAATTAAACCATAAGTGTTTTTGCCTGCAATTATACCTCCAATAAACATACCTGGAATAAACGCAAGAAACACTAAGAAAACGTAAATGTTAAGAACTTCCCATAAGAGCATGAAAATACCTGCAGTTAAAGCTAAAGATACGAAGGCTCCAAAAATGGTTGAACCAGCACCTCTGTTGTAAACTTTTCGATGTAAAACTTGATCAATTTCGTTTTCAAAACCATTAAAGACATTCAAATCAACAAAACCTAAATCATGCAAATGAGCAGAATACTTTTTTTGGAAGATATTAGAGATTTTTACCATTAATTTCTCAACAAGATCAGCATTATCCCTCTTGTCAGCAAGAGCTGCTACTAAGAGTTTCTGGGAAGAACCATAGATAAATTGATTATCTTCTCCTCCGATTTGCTGTACACCTCCAATACCACTTTCAGATGAAAACGCGTCAAAAGCAGTGAGTAGACCAGAAATAAGCTGATCATCAATTTCAAGATCAACGTATCTATGACTAAAAATACATTGACCAGTTTCAGTAATTATCCAGATCGCTTGGATCAATTCATTACCTCCAGTATAGAATTTCCTCAAATATTGTATTTGGGTTCACATAAGATAATTATCAATTCGTGCGAATAATAATAAAAATCATTCCAAATGGGAAAAACGAAACAGAAACAAGAAAAATCAAATAGTAATGGAAAAAAGAATAGCAAAATCCTCCAAAGATTAGAATTATATAATCAAATCTCCTATGTAATTACCTACATAGTAAGTGTTTTTAGTCGAAAGAAATAAAAATGAACAGTGAAAATCAACAAACGCTCAAAAAAATTAAGGATTAGTGAACTATTTAAGGAAGTAGAACAAACTAAAATTACCACTCGTGATCAATGATGCAAAAAATATTACTAATCGGTTTGGATGGGGTAGGAAAAACAGCTTTATATCAAAAATTCTTTTTGAAGAAAGATACCGTCCAACTAGAAAAGATTCCTCCAACAAGGGGGATTGCAAAATATAATCATGACTTTCTAAGAACTGATTATACTATCATTGATGCCGGAGGTGGAAAAGAATTCCGCCAAGGATATATTGGTAATACTGAGTTAGTCAAAGATTTAAGCGCAATTGTTTTCATAGTAGATGTGCAAAATCCATCCAAATTTCAGGAAACAACTAACTTCTTTACTGTTTGGTTGAAAAGTATTGTAAATAACATCCAAGGAGTAAAAGGATATTTACTTTACAATAAGGTTGATCCTGGAAAAGAAGCGCAAATAAAACAAGGATTAGCTCATTTAGCTCAACTATTAGTCCCAGTAGAGAGTTTGTTCCCAGGCGAGATGGTTAAAACATTAACAAGTATTTATTCTGATTCAACAAATCAGATTTTCCAAAGAATGCTTCTTGATTTAATGCCAAAGAAGATGTCAGTTCCTGTAGAACCAAGAAGAATTGAACACCATGTAGCAACACCAACTCCTCAGGTGCAAAAACCGCCAACTATTACACCACCCGTTGTGCAGAATGAATCATTCATAACCCAACCAGCGAAAATCGAAGAAAGAAAAACAACCATCCCTCCAGTTATGACTCCACCACAAGTGAAAGAAAAAATAACACCTCCAACAGTAACGCCACCACCGGTAACTCCACCAAAAATAACAGAACCACCTACAACAGGCGTACCACAAGTTACCCCGCCAGCAGTATCATCTCCTTTAGAGAAAGCAGAAGCAGATAGAATAAAAGAAAAAATGGCGGAAAGATTAACAGATATTATTGAAGCAACACTGGATAATAATCCAGGTTTTGTGGCAGTGGCGGTATATTCTGAAAATGTTGAATTATTAGTAGGGGCAGTACAACAAGGCGGGAATCCACAAATATTGAAATCCATAGAAGCGACATTGAAGAAAATAAACCTAGAAGAATATATGAGTCGCTTAGGGAAAGTATCAGTGGGAGGAGAAGGACATATAAAAATAGATACTTTTGATATTTTCTTCGAAAAAGTTTCGCCTGAACACCTAAGCACTGTTATTTGCTCGTCACTAGAAGAAGGTACAATAGATAATATTCTTCAACTCAATAGATACCTAAACCAAGCACTAAGTGTCTCGCCAGAAGGAGACGAACAATCGTTCAAAAGAGCTGATCTAATGGCAGAACTAAAAATGAGATTACATAGTCGAGGAAAGAGTGTAGATCACGTAGGTTAGTTATTCAATTGCTTTTCTTGAGAGTAATTTTGTTTTAAAAACAATACCTATTATTGAATAATAATTAATAATTTAAAACAAAAATTAGCTGTTATAAATTGATAAAGGAAAAGTGGTGGACCGAGCGAGATTTGAACTCGCGGCCTCCTGAATGCAAATCAGGCGATCTTCCAGTCTGATCTATCGGCCCTTCATTAGTTATTTTTTCCTTGTTTTCCTATTTTTGAATCTTTGTATTAGGAAAAATTTTCACTTTAGAGATTAAAAGTTATTGCTATGAAAACATTCAACATAATGTGGCCTAGTGTTACTCCAAATATATTTTCTGTTTTGTACACTGTCCATCCTGTTAGCAATCCTGAGATAATTATGAAAAACACGGCATTTACTGGTCCTATGTAGTTTGGTAACCACTGTAACTCTTGTATGTGACCAAACATCCACACTGCAAATTGTAATATAAATCCTAGAAATCTCCCATCAACTGTTGTTATTTTTCGTCCAAAAATAGTTAATTCATTTTGTATTTCTGAGAATTGAAGTTGGATAAATGCTTTCGAATAATACTCAAACATGATTACATTTAGAGAAATGAAAAATATCCACCAAAACCATTCTTGAGCGTTATCAAATTGATAATAGAGTAGATAGGTATCATCAACGTATTTTTGCGCTAGCACTACCCATGGAAAGAATAATCCAGCATGCATCGCTAATCCTTGGACTAAGCTACTAAAAATATTCTTCGCACTCAAACCTTTCTTAGTTGCCATGAAGAAGAGAAAACCTTTTCCAGTTTTCAATCGGAAGAATATCAGATAAACACAAGGAATAACTGCAAAACAAAGAAAAGAGAGTAAGGCATGAAAGAAGTATTCGTCTCCCATAATACTAAATCCTTTGAGTTCCAGAGGAAAATAAACAGCTAAAGCTATTGGTCCAACAATAAGATTGGCTAAAATAGCTTGTCGCAACGTAATTTGGTTGCTTGCTTCTTGTTCCATGTTTACTTTTCCCTTCGAACCATAATCTTGACTTTTACAACTATCCTTCTTACTTTTTAATGGTTTTCAAGAAGAATTATTAAACTACAGTGATAATTCATTTTTGACTGGACATGACTTCTTTGCAAGACCAAATCGATTTATCAGAAGAATTTCAGAAAGGCATTGTGTGTGATCTACATTCACATTCTTCTTACGCAGGTGGAACGGGAAGCCTAGATTTAAAAACTGCAGTTGAAAATATGCCAATGAAAGGCGTTCGAGTCGTAGGAACTGGTGACTGTCTATATGAGCCTTGGTTAAAAATCTTAAAAGAACAATTAGTCGATGAAGATGAAAATGGTGTGTTTGAGCTCAAAAATGCAACTGAGGAAGAAGCACAAACTAAATTTGTCTTACAAACCGAAATCGCTGTGACAGCTCCAATTGGAGTCAATCGAAAAAACGTTCATTGTATTTTTTTGTGGCCAGATTATAATGCAATTGAAGAAGCTATAAAGCTCATTGAAAAATTCGATGTTAAAAACTCAATGGGTAGACCATTCTTGACTAATGATAGTATAGAAGAGGTAGGGGAAAGAATCAATAAACTATTGGATATTGATCCTCTCGTAGAATTCATTCCAGCACATATCTTAGTTCCTTTGGGAATTTATGGTCCAAAACCTTCTATTGTATACATGTCTGATTTTTTCGGAGAAGCAGCTGAAAGAATACATGCTTTCGAAACTGGTTTAAGTGCAGATCCAACAGTAACAACTCTAATCCCAGAACTTGATGATTTGACACTTATATCCAATAGCGATGCTCATTCTGCAGCACTCAATAGACTCGGCAGGGAATTAACTAGCCTAGACATATCTAAAATAACTTACAAAGAGATTATAGATGCACTAAGAAATAATCGAGTTTGTTATACAGCAGAATTCCACCCGTCTGAAGGACGTTACTTTTTAACTGGACACAGGGGAGGAATAAGAAATCATAAACAAGATGAATACTGTGTTTATTCACCCGATATGGTGCCAAAAAATAAAATCTGCCCAATATGTGATTTAACACTGGAACCGGGAGTATTACAAAGAGCTATTGAGTTATCGGAATTTCAAGGAAGTAATAGAGAATATGGGAAAATGTATGGGAAGAAACGAAGCTTTTACAGAATGGTTCCTTTGGTAGAAATTATAGCAAACGGATTGGGGATAAAGAATCCTAATTCAAAAAATGTTCGGCAAATCTATTTTCTAATAGTTAACTCCATAGGTAATGAGTGCAAACTTTGGACGACAAAATTATCATTTCTTGAGGAAATATTATCTAGTTTAGTAGATGAGAAAATCGCTGAAGCAATAATCGAAGTTCGAAAAGGTAATTTTTGCTTCTCGCCACCAGGATTTGATGGCAGCTACGGAGAATTAACCATAGGAGAAACATCTCAATATCATGGTATTAAGATTGAGAAAGGCAACATAAAAAAGAGTCAACAATTCACTCTAGATGATTTCACTAACTAATATTCTTACTGATTTTTTTGATAATTTTTGATAAACGAATCATATATCCTTCAGCCGCAGGATTTGTTTTATCTAGAACTGAAAAAATAATTGAATTCTCTGTAATTCTATAAAGAAGAAAATTCTTGTCTTTTTGAGCAAGATGAACAATTTGATTAAGTTCAGCATGTTCGGTGAGTTCCAATAATTTTTGTAATTCCAAGCTTTTAACAGCTTGAATCCAATCATTGATATCAAGAGTTTTCTTAATAACAAAAAATTTGTTGTCAGGACAAACAATTCCAGCTAAGAAGACTTCATTGAAGATGTTCATAAAAGAATAAAGTTGTTCTTCTTCCCTTAACCATTGTCGATTTTCATCACCAAAAGTCATCTTACTTGCTTGTCTCTTTAAAGTACCAGTTGTCTCTCCGTTATTACCATGAAAATCACGCATTTCAAGAGATAGCTGTCCTAGTAATTCATGTTCGGGAACTGATTCGAAATCCTTCAAAAGCTCAATAGACATATTAGGTCTTCGTCTAAGACCTTCATATCTACTAACAATTCTCTGCATAATAGATTTCAATTGTCCTTCTTCTGCTTGTTCTTTAATAACCTCAAATACGTAGAAGTAATCTCCACTATCATGAATAATAAATCGATAATTCTGGGTAGTAACTTCTACTAATCTCCCAGGATCAAGATTTCTAATTGATTTTCGCAAACCAGTCAAGAAATTAGTTAAAATTCCAATATTGAAAATTGGATCTCCTTTTGAGAACTCGAAATGTTCAATTTCCCCATTCTCAGTAATAATAAGAACTCCATTAATACCTGCAAGCTCATCTGCGATTTTTTTAGCATCATCGATGCTTAAGCTCTCGGTATCAAGTTTTTTATAAGCTTCAGCAAAATCAGCATCCATAGCCCTAAACTTAGATATCCTTTGACCAATCTTCTCGTAATCTGGAGTTTCAGTTAAATTAGAAATTAAAAGGGAATTATCAATATCAGAACTACTCGCCCCCTCAAACCGAGAAATAATCTTCATAATAATATGATCGTATAATTCTATGTTGGATATTTTCTTCTCTATCCAAAGAACGTAGAAGTATTTTTCTCGTGAAACAAAAAGGAACTTAGAATTACTTGTTTCAATAGAGTTTATTTTCTCTTCACTAATAACTTCAGCTAAAGATTGCAAACCTGAGAGTAAACCTGATAATAAAACTACATCAATTTGCTCTTCAGTAAGGAACTCAATGTATTTTGGCAGCCCAGATTCCTCTATAACAATAAACCCACGCATAGCATTGTAGAATTGTTCTGCAAGTTTTGATTCCTCAATTTCTCGTGAAGACAAATTCGTGTAAACCTTCCTAATACAAGTTTTTTGTTAGTAAAATAAACCTCATCAATATTTTTAATCCATTTTTTTGCGGCAAAGTAAAGTTAAGAAGGTATTATTTAAGTGCAACAAGTGTTAATTCATTTCCGAATTATAGAATTAAAACTAAGATTAACTTTATTAATTCCCTTCTCTTGCTATTAAGAGCGATAGTTAAAAATGGAAGGATATTAAAACCATGACTTCCAAAACCGAAGACGAAATCTCTGAATTGTTAAAAAAATGTGTTCAATGTGGTTCTTGTCTTGCAGTTTGTCCGATTTACAGGGCCACAAAGAATGAGGTATATTCCCCCAGGGGAAAATTATATTATCTTAAGTTAAAGGAAGCTTTTCCTGAGAAATTCGATGAAGAGCTTGCAAAAGAGTATGCTAAAACGATTTTTACTTGTGCTGTTTGTAGTCGCTGTGTAGAGAATTGTGATGCAGAAGTGAAACTAGTTGATATCTTCTTAGAGGAACGACTTGCTTCCGTTGACCAATTCCCGTTATTGGTTCAGATTGGTGAAAACATAACTGACGAAATGAATGTCTATGGCTTAGATAATGAAATGCGAGCTGAAACCTGGACAATGGAATTATACGATGACTTTCCTGATATTGATGACCGAATTTACAGCGAAGGGATGACTGCTGACACCATTCTTTTTGTTGGATGCTTGATGTCCTTTAGAAGTAGACATACAAATGTGCTGAAATCCATCTTAAAAGTTATGGAGCACATAGATGAGAACTACATAATTCTTGGAGGAGAGGAATACTGTTGTGGCCATCCGTTGGATCTACTCGGAAAAATAGAAGAAGCAGATAAAATGAGAGCACACAACACAGAAGTAATCCACAAAGTAGGAGCTAAAACAGTCGTAACTGATTGCCCCGGTTGTTTAGAAGCGTTGATTGATCATCATAAACTTGATCAAGCTATAAAAATTCAACATATGACTGAATACTTTGATGAGAAAATAGAATCAGTGCCAAACAAATTGAATATCAAGCTCAAGTATCATGATCCTTGTGAATTGTTCAGAAACAACGAAGTAACTGAAGCCCCCCGTTCCTTAATGAAGAAGATGGGAATAGAAGTAGAAGAAATGGAACCATCTTGTTGCGGCGGAGGTGGAATGCTCCGAGTAACTGATGAAAAAGTTGCTACAGATATAATGAAGCAAAGAATTACAATAGAAGGATTAGATGAAGAAGGAGCTTGTGTTATAACCTGTTGTCCTTCTTGCTTAGAGCAATTCGAGCAAAATGGTGTAACATCGTGGGATATCGCGGAATACCTTGTGAAAGCCTTGAATTTAGAGGAGGAAAAATAGAATGGAAAAACTGAACAGATATATTATTGGTTCAAACGCCTCAATCTTTCAGAAAATAGACCCCACAACAAACGTTGAAGTATTTCTTCCAACAAATGAAGAAGAAATAAAAGAAGCAATAACTTATGCTCGAGAGAAAAACCTACCAATAACCACAAAAGGTGGTGGTTCTGGCATGAGTGGTGCTTGTACGGGTGGGTTAAGAGAAAAAGTCATCATTAGCACTCAACGATTAATGGATGTTTATGAACTTAATTTTGGGAAAGGTTATGCGGTAGTCGGTCCTGGCATAACTCCTGATATTTTTAATGCTTTGATACAAAAGGAACAACCCAACTGGAAATTTTTTGTCTCACCCTCGAGTAGAGATGTAGCTACCCTTGGTGGTATGCTCAGTACAGATGGCGGTGGAAACGATGCCTGGCTTGCCGGTACAATGGTGGATAGTGTCTTATCAGTTGAGTTATTTGATCTTAACAACAATAAAATCATAGTAGAAAGAACTGGTGATGATTTAAGCAAATCAAAGATTACCTGCGAGGATAAAAAATTAGAAAAACAATTAGTCGAGAAAGGCTTCTCCCTTCTTGACATCGCAGGTTCACATGGAGTACTGGGTTTTATATCCAAAATTAAAGTAATGATTAAACCACTCCCTGAAGCGGGAAAGGAAAGCTATGCGATTGTTCATGCAAACACTCTTGATAATTTTGGGCGGATCATCCATGGTTTGATTGAGTATGATGTTCCCTTAACTTACGGAGAAACAATTGTTGAGGCAAGACATCCAGAAATATCTGGTCCAACTAATCCTCCAATGTTCATTTTGAAGTATCCAATTGAATATGATGAAAAAGTGCAAGATGTCTGTAAGAATATTGATAATGTGGATTTCACATCAATAGACCTCAAGGAATTCAAAAAATTTGCAGACATTCGAGTGAAGATGGCGAAAAGGAATCCACCTGTAGGTTTCCAAATGGCATTGTTTGAAGGATATGGTATCTATGGAGATAATCTCCTTCGATTCGGAGAGATAATCAAAGAAATCAATGAATCCTTAGAGAAACACACATTTGAACCTTTCATCAAATTTGGTCATGCACCTTCAGTTTACTATGAAGACAATAAGAAAATCAAAGGAATCATTATGCATTCTCGAGAAAAAAGACCAGAGAACTTGACACCTAAAGTAGTTTTTGATGGTATAGTCTCTTGCGTAAAGACTTGCGAGAAACTTGGTATTACCCCAAAACCAGAGCATAAATGGCCTTATCAGAAAACAACAGTAAAATACAAAAGATTAGTTGAGCTGACTGATGTATTAGGTAAGCAATTCAATCCATTTTTACTTGAGTCTGAGTTGGAAGAGCTCGCAGAGTTAGTATTATAAGAAAACAATAGAATTGGTAAAACCAATTCTTTTTCATTTTATTTTTCAGTGAACAAATCTAATACAATATTCACTGCTGTTCTAACAAATTTCGGACAGTTTTCTCGATAAATTCCCGCTTCAGAAGCTTTTCTTTTAGCTTCAGGATCATTTCTATCAATGCCTATTAACCCATTACAAGTAGAATGACCATAAATTCCTTCAAAACGTTCATAGAACAGCTTTGTAATTTCTCGTGTAGCATTTTTGTGTTCAGCCAAATCGCTATACAGGTTTTTGTTGAGAATTCCAACTGCCATAACAGCACCGGATACTGCGCCACAAATTTCTCCTCTACCAATAATACCACCACCAAATCCTGAGCCAATGAAAATTGCTTCATCAAACATTAATCCCTTCTCCTCGAGAACCGTTCTAAGAACTGCTTGACAACAATTGTGGGTATTAAAATAATTAAGTGCTTTAGTTTCTGCTAGTTGAACCAAATAGTAAACCTCTGTATTGTTTAATTTATTGAAATTTTAACATCAAATCCTTGCTATTATCACATAAAAACATACTGAAAAGTAAATAATACGGGAATTCATAGATAATTTGTGGTTTATTATGTGGTTTCTAATGCGACCTGATGCTGCGAACGTTTGGAAGAATCATGAAGTATGTGAGCGGTATTGGCGTTACAAAGGTATCCTCGATGGAAAAAATCATGCAAGATATTTGATAGTAAAACGAATACCTGCAAACATTGCTCTTGATGAACCTCTAAACAAACTGTGGGAAGAGCATGAGAGACTCGCAAAAACATTCGATGATTACCTTGAGAAGCTTGATCAGGGAGAGCTTGAACTAAAAACTATGGAAATACCTGAAGTTTCATTCTTAGATTTAAAAGAAAAAATAGCCCATGAAATCCTAAAGGATTGTCACTTCTGTGAGCGACGATGTAAAACAAATCGAAAAGACGGGAAGGTAGGGTTCTGTAGATTGGGCGAAGAATCAATCTTATCCTCTGCATTTCTACATACTGGGGAGGAATCAGTACTAGTTCCCAGTGGAACTATCTTTTTCGCTGGTTGTACCTTTACTTGTGTTTTCTGTCAAAACAACGATATTTCACAAGAATGGTGTGATGATTCAGGCGAAAGAATCACTGGTGGAGTGGTTGTTACACCAAAGAAAGTTGCGCTCATGGCTCAAAGATTATGGAAGGAAGGGGCAAAAAACATTAATTTTGTAGGAGGAGACCCAACTCCAAATTTACACACCATAATTTCCAGTTTACAACATATGAATGAAAATATCACAATGCTTTGGAATTCTAATATGTATCAATCTCTCGAATCGACAAAATTACTACTTGAATTAATGGATTTCTGGCTTCCCGATTTCAAATTCTGGGAGAATGATTTTGCTAAACAAATGTCTGGAATAAATAATTACCGAGAAATTGTCTCGAGAAACATCAAGATGGCTTATTCAGAAGGTTCAGGTGAAGTACTCATTAGACATCTAATAATGCCTGGAAGAGTGGAGAAAGATACTTATCCCATCCTTGAATGGAGCGCAAAAGAAGTACCAAGAGCACTCGTTAACTTAATGGATCAATATCGTCCTCAATACCTTGTTACAAGAAAACCTGATCTATATCGAATGATTTACCGAAGAATAGATTCCAAAGAATGGAATAAGGCGGCAACCAAAGCAGATGAACTCAATATCCTCTGGAAACCAGTATCCTAAATCGAAAAGAATAGCTCTTGCTTATGAGACGGATTTCATTTGACGTCTATTATACCAGAACGCAATGATCATAACAAGTAAGAGACTAATCATTTGGCAAAAAGCGTATTGTGCTACCGGATTCTGATAACCAAATAATTCGACGCCAATTAAGATTGCATAGACAATATAGTATGCCGCAAAGTAAATCACTGAGATAATAGAGGCAGAGAGAAACGGTGCTCG
>Ga0209536_100010339_pt1 | contig 13774 bp, 9 predicted proteins | sample DeeMarSeWOR28_12_FD_187461 | JGI IMG/M metagenome (GOLD analysis project Ga0209536, IMG submission 187461) | Marine sediment microbial communities from White Oak River estuary, North Carolina - WOR-2-8_12 (SPAdes) (version 2) | ecosystem: Environmental > Aquatic > Marine > Intertidal zone >...
AGCAGCAAGCAATGTTTATTTCATAGTTCTTTATGACAGTTTTTATTTTGTTAAGCGGATTGTTTGCACCAATTGAAAATATGCCGGGTTGGGCACGAATACTTGCATACATGAATCCGGTTAGCTACTTTATTGATGTAATGAGGATGATAGTTTTAAAAGGAAGCAGTTTTACAGATATATTACCCAACCTTGGAATAATATCATTATTTGCAATTGGATTTAATACTCTGGCAATCTTGAATTATAAAAAGACAGTTTAATGGTTGCTTCTGTTATTGAATGACGTTACTAATCTGTCTTTCAGTTCTTTAAGATTTGCCGTTCTGTTTCTTTAAGCTGCTACTAATTTCCTTCTCGATCTTGTTAATTGCTTTATTCGGATTGCCAAGAAATTCCTCATTCTTTATTCTGATAAATTTAATACCAAACGCTTCCAGATATTTTTGCCTTGCAATGTCATACTCTTTTTGCTCAGGCACTTCGTGAACATCACCATCTAGTTCTACGGCAAGCTTTAGTTCAGGACAATAAAAATCGATTACAAAATGATCGACAGAGTATTGTCGCAGGAATCTAAAACCAAGTTGTCTCTTTCTTAAATGTGTCCATACAATCTTTTCGCAATAAGTCATATTTTTTCTTAGACTTCTGCGCTTTCCCTGCTCTGTCTTTTTGCTGTAATGTTTTGTCATATCATTTGAACCCCACTCTGCCCTCCCCTTTATTAAAGGGGAGGGAAATAGTTCTGTCCTCCCCTATTACAAAGGGGAGGAACGTGGAGGGGTTTATTTCACTTCAAAATTTTTTTTTAAAACAGATAAAAATTCTCTATTGATGTAATAGATAAGATATGATATTATAAATAAAAAAACCGCTACAAAGAGAGGCTTTTAAAATCTGTGATGATGCAATTAATATTACAGCTTATTCATCCTTAATAATATTTCTTTGTTCTATCAGTACAGGTTCAACATCTTCACTTGTAGATGCTTCTTTACCCAGTAGGGGGAAGACTTTCATCTTTACTTTATTTGCAACTACCAGCATTGCGGGCATTAGTGTTAAAGTTAGTCCCGTTCCAACCAATAAACCGTAAGCAACCGAAATAGCCATCGGTGATAAGAATTGAGCCTGAACACTCGGTTCAAAAATTAAGGGACCTAATCCTGCTACAGTTGTTAACGTTGTGAGCATAACAGGTCTGAATCTGTTTAAACCGGCGTTTCTTAATGCTTCTTCAAATTTCTGACCCTGAAGCAAGTACCTGTTCATTGCACTGACAAAAATGAGTGAGTCGTTTACAACAATCCCAATTAAAGCTATTGCACCAAACCCTGATAAAATGCTGAAACTATAACCTTGAATAAAATGTCCCCACAGCATTCCCACAAAAGAAAACGGAACTATTAAATAAACGATTGCAGCCTGCATAAACGATCTGAATGTTAATACAACAAGCATAAACATTAACATTAGAAATGGAGGACCCACAAAAGCTACCGAATCCATGGTTTTTTCACTTTCCCTGCTTTCCCCTTCAAAGCCCCAGGCTACATCTGGAAATTTTTCCTTTAATTCAGGAAGAATATTTTTTTTAATATTTGTAATTATATCCGGAACTGATACACCAGGGTTTGAAATATCTGCTTCAACTTTTATTATTCTTTGCCCATCGATATGGTTTATGGATAGAATACCCCTCTTTACCGATATGTCGGCCAGTTCACTTAAAGGGATTTCCTGTCCCCCGCTAATTCTTATTCTCATATTCTCAAGCTGATTAATCGTACGCCTTTCATTTTCAGAATATCGAACCCAGATTCTAACTTCATCTATGCCGCGCAAAATACGCTGTGCTTCACTTCCAAAAAAACCACCTCTAACCTGGTTCATTACAGTGGCATTATTAAGACCAAGATTATAAGCATTATCATTAAGTTGAATTTGCACTTCCTGCAGTCCCGGGGGATCGTTATCGGAAACATCCTTTAATTGATTAATTTTTTCCAGTTCTGATTTTAAATCTTCTTTTGCATTTCTTATTTGATTCAGATCATTGCTTTGTAAAGCAATAGAAACTGGCATACCAAAAAAACTTCCCCCTCCAATTTGAAGTTTTGTTGCATCCTCAATTTTTCCGATCTTATCTCTTAATTCTCCTCTTACTTTAAAGTTATCATAAAACCTTTCTTCACTACCTGCCAAAGTTACTCTAAGCGAACCCTGGTGAGTCCCTGGTCCAATTGAACGGATAACATTTATCACAAGTGGTTGTGCTTCAGGATATTTTTTAACATAATCTTCGTTTACAGCCCATGCAGCGCTTTCAATTTCTTCCAAAATATTATTAGTAACTAAATCGCTTGTACCTGCGGGCATTTCCAACGTAACGGTAACGTTATTAAACTCCAGGTTTGGGAAAAATGTTGTTTTAATTATACTTCCTTTCACCGCACCAATCGTTATAATAAGAGCTGCAATAGGAATTGCAATAATTACCAATGGATGTTTAATACTGAAATTGAGAATTGGTTTGTAAACCTTGTCCCTAACTTTAAAGATGAGCATTTCTACTTTCTGCAGAATCCCATCCTTTTTACCATTTTGTTTATGTAATGCTTTTGAATGTGCTATGTGGGCTGGCAGAATGAACATACCTTCTAATAATGAAAAAATAAGAGTTGCTGCAACAACAAAGGCCAAGTCCCTCGCCCTGTCTCCCAAGGCACCTTGAAGGAAAAAGAAAATAAGAAAGATTACTATAGTTGTTGAGACTCCCGTAAAGACAGCAGGAAGGACCTCAATTGTTCCGTTAACTGCAGCTTTTATTGGCGATTCACCACGTTCATAATGAGTGTAAATGTTTTCAGCTATCACTATCCCGTCGTCAACTAAAATACCTATTACCAGGATCATTGCAAGCAGAGACATTACATTAAGGGTTAAACCGTACATTTGTCCTAAAGCAAACATTCCCAGGAATGAAACAGGAATAGAGAGAGCAACCCAGAACGACAAACGCGGATTGAGCGACAATCCTAAGAGGAATAAAATAAGAATAGCACCAATCATTCCGTTAAATTGAAGTATGTACATTCTATCGCGAATAACATTTGAGCCATCACGTATTACATCAAGCTGAATTTCATTGTTTTTATCATTAAACTCTGCCATATATTCTTTAACGGTATTGGTTATTTCAAAAAGATCTTCATCGTTTGTTTTTTGAAGCTCAACAATTATTGATTGATTCCCGTTATAAAAACTTCTGTTTGGATCTTCAGCCCACTTTTCAATAACATCAGCTACATCCTTTAATCTTAGCACAGTACCGTCCGAGGTAGTTTTGATAACATGGTTTTTTAATTCTTCAGCGTAATATTTTTTATTATCAGCGCGTATTAAAAATTCTTCACGGAGACCTTTAATTTTGCCGCCGGTTATTTTAACATTGGCACCACTGATAGAATTAGCCACTTCATCGAACCGTAGACTATATGCTCTTAAATCATGCTCTCTAAAGCTTACTTCAATTTCTTCTTCAGGAAAGCCGGAAAGTTTTAATTTTGAGATTCCCTCTTTTGCCAGCAGATCACGTTCTATTCGTCTTCCATAAGTTTTTAACTCCCTTAAACTTAATGCTCCATTCACTGCTATACTGATTACAAACTCGCGAGGTTCCTGTTTGAATATATTTAGCTTATCTAATCCAGCCGGGAAAGAGCTGATACTGTTAACAGCACTTTGAACATCCTGAAGAATAACATTTGCATCTGCACCATCCTCAAGTTCAACAGAGATTGATACAAAATTTTCACTTGAGGTTGATGTTGTTCTATCAACACCGGTAATACCTTTTATTGCATCCTCAATTTTTAGAGTTATTCCTTCTTCGATCTCTTCAGGTGATGCGCCGGGGTAGGAAGCTGTTATTGTAATAAAATTTGCGGGACGATCGGGAAAAAATGTAACCTTTGTATTTATTAAAGCAAAAAGCCCGAATACCATAATGAGTGCTAACAGAGAATTTCCGAAGATAGGATGCTTTACAAAATATTCAATCAGTTTATTCATATTATTATTATTCTGCTCTAAACTCTTAATTTGCCGATTGATCAATTACAACCAATGAACCATCTATCAGACCATCTACCAGGTAATCGGTTGCTGTTTTTTCTACAATTGTTACATCCACAAGTTTGGTGCTTTTTTCCGTTTTTATCCTAACCTGGGTGCCATTGTGAATTGCCTGCAAAGGAATGCGCGCAAGTTTTTTATCAGAATGAACATTTATAGCAACATTAAAAAACATTCCATCTAATATTCCTTTATCACTCGATTGAATATAAACCTGTACAGATTGTGTTTGTTGATCAACCATTAAATTTATTCGAACAATTTTCCCCTTATAGATTTTATCAGTATCAACTGTTGTTAATTCAACTTCTTTTCCGATTGATATTTTTTGTAAATCTGCTGCTTTAACCGGCACTGCCATTTCATAAAGATATGAATTAATGAACTCACCTAAATTCTGTCCGTTTCTAACAAGCATTCCGGGATTTATATTTGATTGAGTAACCACTCCGTTAAACGGGGCTTCAATTGAATATTTTTCATAATTGGCCTGCATACTTTTTATCTCGTAAAAAAGACTGAGAATATTACGAGAAGCAAGGTACATAGTTTCTCTATTGCTTAAATTCTCCGGCAACGGCAGCAATGGTTTATTAAGATCGTATGCATCAAGATACGATTGCCATTTTTGGTAAGAATCAGGGAAATCAGATTTTGCATCAGCTAATAAAAAAGAAAGCTCAGATAATAAATTACTTTTTTTTGCAAGTAATGAATTCCGATAAACATCGGAATTTATGCTTATCATCACATCGCTTTTTTTATAACGATGTCCGGCTTTAAAACTTTTTGAACTTTCTTCGAGCACACCGCTGACTTCTGCAAAGATCTCCACTTTATTAAAAGCATACATTCTTCCGCTTGTATTAATTACAGAAAACTGTAACTCGTTCTTTACCTTTATAACCGATTCTTTCGATACCATTTTTTCAACAGGTTTGCGTAAATCATCTTTGTTTTGAGAGCTGAGGATTGAAGCCAGAATCCATGCCCCGCATAACAAAAGGATAATAATAATAACATATTTTAATCTTTTCATTTAGTTCCTCGTAAGGATTTTGTTATACCAATTTTTCCAGTATTTTTTCTAGCTACCAATAATTATTTCTGTGTGTAAAATTAACAAATATTTAAGCATAAGTTAATTTATTATTATGATAAGATGTAAGCTTGCGAACTCGGATTCACAAACTTCCCGTAGAAAGTATAAAAAGGAATGAGATCGAAAAGAGATATTATAGAATAACGAAAATCCCACAGCACGGGCTATGGAATCATCCAATCATAATTTACAAAGCTTTATTAGAGATAGTATCACATTGTTTCCATATTTTCTATAATAAATTAACAATAGATTTAAATCGGAATATATATCTTCAGGCTTTCCATTTGAAATTCAGCTAATAAATTAGAAAAAGTTGAATTAGTGTATTTGTCAATTAAATAACCTTATGAATTAAACGGAACAATAACTGAGGATAATAAAAATTAGCCGGGAAATATTAAGGCGCTATTAATCTATTGTGTTTTCATATAATTGTTCTTATGTTAAATACCAGTTGTGCTCACAAATTATTTTTCCTGTTAATTCTTCTCTATTACTGCCGACTATAAAAAATAAATATTTCTGTGTTCCTGATTCTCATTAATAAATAACTTATTATTAACATTAAAGGAGAGTGATATGAAGATCTTTTTTTATTCAAGACTTCTTCCATTTACTGTATCCCTTTTGATTGTTGTCTTGATTACCGGGTGCGGGCAAAAGGAAGATATGGATAAAATCCCGGTAACTACCGTGTCGGAAGAGGGGAAAACAGATTTTCTTGCAGGTCGAGATCTGTTTGAAAAGTTGGAACAGCGTGAATCTCTAACTTATTTTGAAAATGCTATTAGCAAAGACAATGAATTTGCAATGGCTTATTATTATCATGCATTATCCAACCCAACAACAAAAGGATTCTTTGAGGATTTGAAGAATGCCCTTGCATTTAAAGACAAAACATCGGAGGGGGAAAAACTTATAATTCTTGCACTCCAGGCAGGGGTCGACGGTGATCAGCAAAAACAGGAAGGATATTTAACCCAGCTTGTGGAACTCTATCCAAAGGATGAAAGAGCACACAGTCAGCTCGGCCAGTTTTACCTTGGACAGCAGAATTATCAGAAAGCTGTAGACGAATTAACAAAAGCTACCGAGATCAATCCGGATTATTCTCCTTCTTATAATATGCTTGGCTATTCATACAGAAACCTTGGTAATTTTGAAGAAGCAGAAAAATCATTTCAAAAGTATATTGAATTAATTCCGAATGATCCCAATCCATATGATTCGTATGCAGAACTTTTAATGAAACTGGGAAGATATGATGAGTCTATTGCACAGTATAAAAAGGCACTTTCGCTTGATGCCAGTTTCTTTGCTTCACACATGGGGATTTCGAACAACTACATTTACCAGGGAAAATTTGAGGAAGCTAAAAAGAACTGCGAAGATTGTTATGAGATTGCCAAGAACGATGGTGAGAGACGTTTTGCTCTATTCACTCAGGCAGTTGCAAACGTATACGAAGGTAATACCGACGCTGCTATGGAGCTAATGGAAAAACAATATAACTTAGCCAGCAATATTGGAGATCACGGCGCCATGGCAAATGATCTGGCTATTATGGGAAATATTCTTTTTGAAGCCGGCAGATATGAAGAAGCAAAGGTAAAATATGATGAATCACTTGCAGTAACGGAAGCTTCGGATCTTTCTGACGAAGTGAAAGATAATGCGCGAAGAATAACGTTATATCGCCATGGCAGGATTTTACTTATGACTGGTAATGTCGAAGAAGCAAAGACCAATGCAATGGAATTCAACAAACAGGCAAATGATGCTAATAATACTTTCCAGGTCTGGTTATCGCATGATCTGAACGGTATGATTGCATTAAACGAAAAGAATTATAAGAAAGCCCAGGATGAATTTATGAATGCAAGCCAGCAAAATCCGTACACTTTTTATAAACTTGCATTGGCTTATGCGGGCGATGATAATAAAGAAGAAGCCAAAAGGTATGCCGAGATGGCTGCTAACTTCAACGCATTAACCAGTATGAACCAGGCGTTTGTACAAAAGAAAGCCGAAGATATGCTTGCAACCCTGTAATCTTAAGATTTAAGAGCGGATTTTCGAATCCGCTCTTTAACTTTCTTAAAATCCTAAACCTCAGGTAAAGATAGATCTGATAATTTTATTATTATTCCTAATCAAAAAGCAAAATCAGATTTCTTTAGATTATTGAAAATATTCAGTTACCTAATGATTTACCATACCTGAAAAATTAAAATTATATTTTGCAGAAAACTGTAAACGATCAAACTTACCTGCAACACCATTTTCCAATTCACGACCTGCGCGCATTAACTCAATCCCAAATGTTAATGGTTTAATAGGTGAATAGAGCAAGTTTATAGACATACTCCATGCCAACTTGTTTACTCCTGGGCCAGATATTTCAGCATCATTATTTACAGTAATTCCTGAAATGTTGACATTAGATCTTAATTGTTTATTCCAGAAGTGCCTGAAGCCTACAAAACCCAAATAGGACATTGTTGCTCTCAATGTATTATCCTCTTTGATTGCTGCACCGTTAGCAAAGTTTAGAGCTGCATATCGCCCTAACCCAGAACCACCCGAAAGCTGAAAAATAATTTCATCCTTTTTTGCAACTTTAATTTTTCCACCAACTGTTAAACCATATCCCATTGTGCTGTTCTTCTTGGTTACGTCATCCTCTTCATACTCGTGATTTAACTGGCGGAGTAATCCGGCAACCGAGACATTACCCCATCTTTGGCCGAAATTATAACGGGCAACCAGATCAGGAAAAAATGCACTGCCACTAACATCCCTGGGACCACCTTCATAGGGATCAAGGGTTGTTTCTGCATTCTCAACTGCAAACTGCCAGTTTCCTGTTGTATAACGAATCATTGGCTGGCGATTAAAGATAATTCCGTCTGCTGCGCCTGCAAAATCAAGATCCTCTGGTAAATAAAGAATTTGAAAAGTTGTCCAGGTTTGTCCGAAGAGCCATTGATCGAATGTAAAATAAAAATGGCGTAGACGTGGATTAAATGAATTGCTTACACGTTCATCACCTTGCCCTGCGAGCAGAAAATCCATCTCAACAAATGAGGTTAATTTATGATCACCGATTTTGCTATCCGTACCTAGATTAAAGCGTGATTCCTTTGCGTGGTAATCTATTGTCGAAAAAACATCGCTGCTTCCTCCAACAGGTATTGCTGCGGGAAAATGAAAATCCCTCAGTGCAGCACCAACAGGAACACTTCCGTTGTGGAATTTACTTTGCATCATATCCAGTTTAACATAACCACCAAAATTGAAAGTAGTTTGCGGAAATGATAAACTTGAAAAAACTAGGAGTGATGCAGAGATTAGAAAAAACTGGTAAAATAAATTTTTCATTGTGTCACCTTTTAGAAATTAATAATATTTGCCGGAACGTATTTCCATTCATCTGTAATTCTAATAGTTAATTGAGCGAAAAAGATTCCGCTCCATTGCCACGGATCTTCTCCCGTTAGAGCGCCAGTGAAATAAGAAAGATTTAAAATATGCAGCGGATCAAAACGAATGTTAACGCCGGCGCCAACTCTTAAGAATTCCCAACCAGTAAATTCATCTCCCCATCTGTAAAACACACCACCAACAAAATTGGGAATAAAGGTTTCATTGATTAGATAATTAAGGAACATTACCCACCTGACTCCGTGACCAAAGGTACCTCGGTTATCATAATCTCCCTGCCATTTAACCTGGTTTGCAAATTGGAATTTTGAGGTGAGTACTTTGTAAATACCGCCGAATCCCGGGCGGATTTCTTGACTATTAGGCTTTATACTGTATCTTATATCCGGTATGAGCTCCCAGTGTTCGGATGGAAGATAGGTTAAGGAATATTCAAGGTACCATCTATCTAATGCGCTTACATTATCGAGTAACCTAACCTGGAATTCACCGGTTTGTTTCCACTCTCCCTTTCCCCACGCAATTCTGTTTCCTGTAAAAAGTTGGTTATCCCATTTGTCCTGAGAATATAAATTCAGACTAAGCATCAATATCATAACAGACGCAATAGCACAGCGAACTATCACAGTGTAATCCTTCCCCTGAAGGCAAAGTAGAACAGAGAACTTTTATCAGGATTGAATGTCGGATTGACTATGTACTGCAAATCAGGAGTAAGCTCTAAATGTGCAGTTAGATTAAAGCGATAAAAAATTTCAGCAGTTAACTGATCTTTTACATCGGGAATATTTGTTTCCGCCCAACTCAGGCCAATGCCAAGAATATCGTGACTTCGAAAACGAAAACCGTTTCCTATTTGAACATCCTTCTTATAAAAAGCGTTCTCTCCGTTTCCATTTGAAAATCCAAATCTTATAAAAGGGATATAAGTTTCCTCGAAAAACCAGTGAGCTGATACAGCCAGCCCATTTCCACTAGCAATTGAGGAACCTGTAGGATTTGTATAAGCATCTGTATGCCAATAGGTGACACTAATTTTTCTGAAGTACCTTTCCGGCATACTTGGGACATAACCCAGCTCAACAGCTTTAAAGAATTTCCCATCAAAAAAGTTTTCACCAAAATGAAGAAACTTTCCATCTTCAAATAAATCTCCATAAACATCTGTCAATCCGCCCATTAGATAAATGTTATCAGAGAATTTAAAGGAAGCAATTAGGCCAAGCCCTTGATTCGGCCAGTTAACAGTACCTGAGACAGATGCGCCATATCCGAGAAAGTGCTGCCAGGGAACAATAATGCCGTGAAAGTTGAAATAGTTAGTTGGATCAACCTTTCCAATCACAAAGTTAAGTTTGTCATCAACTAAACTTTGCTGCCAGTTTAATTCAAGTATCCTTATAGAATAATCATTAAAACCAACAGCTGGAAGACCGTAATAACCAGATTCGAAAATCCCATGAAACATTGGTGAAGTATAATTCCCATATGAGTGACGACTATTTATTTTGAGGAAAAGAGTTCCTTTATCTTTACCAGATTCCCGGCCAACTAAATTCCATCCAGCTTGAATGTCCAGAATACCTCCGCTGGCATTTTTTCTGTTGGCATCACTGATTACTTCAGTCGATGAAACGTAAACAGAGGTATAGTTAATACCGAGCTGAATTCCTAAATCTTTATTGAGCCGTGCTTTCCAGTCGTACCAGGGTTTCATCACCTTAATTGGAATACGGAAATAAAACTCTTTCTGCTGATTATCAACCTCAAGCTGTGCGCCTATAGATTTTGGTCCACCCATACCGTCCGTATTTTTATATTTCAAGTAGGAACTGTCCTCAAGCTCGCCTAATCCTTTGCCACTATTAGAGGCATCCTGAGCAGTTATCGCTGCAGTTAAAAAAAGAGTTATTATAATTGTTAAAACTTGATTCATAATTTTACCTATTAAATTTTTTACCAAGGAACTCTAATCACAGGAGTTACTTGAAAGAAAATACCCCAGCTTGGACCAACCGATTCGGGTCTTGTAATAAAATACTGCCCTTGCACCGTTGCTTTAAGTGGTACAGTTCCAAACATAAAAGTTTTAGCCACTCCAAGATTTACAGGAAAAGTTATCTCTGTATCAGCACCCGTTGCATAATTTGCGGTAGGAATGGGAGAACCGCCAATCTGCCAGCCGTTTCCTATTCCAAACCAATAAAAAAGCTGAATGTTACCAATGTTTACTGCCTCTTCACCTCCTGCAGGGTTCAATCCCCACCAGTGCTGCCAGAAACCGCCAATAACACCCCAGTCTTTAAGAAGTCCTATGATGGCAGCCGGGCCAAGTTGAAACTGATCTGAACCAAGCCCTTCTGCCGCTGTTGGGAATACCGATGTAGCACCAAAACTCCATAGCAACCCTGATTTTTCCATCTTTCCCCAGTTTGCTATTAAGACAATATCGCCGAATCCATATTTCTTTTCCCATTGACCTTCAGCATTAATTGTTGGGATACCTACAACGGGAAAACTGGGACGAATAATGAGGTTACCTCCTGCTACTTTAAATGGTAATGTCGGCAAAAATATTAAAGCCCCAGTTGATTGGTCATTTGCACCAGGTAAAGAACCATCCCACTGAGACCAGGTTCCCTGGAAGACCATACTTGCCAAACTACCAACCGGGTTGGAAAGCTCACGTGCTATTTCATCAGCGCTTTTCTTATTATCTTCTTGTGCCCATAAATTTACTACCATATTACTAGTGAGGATTAAAGCCGTAAATAATAGTAATCTTTTCAATGTATGCCTTATAACATTTTTATGTTAATTTATAATATCATATTGATATAGTGATGGGGATAATTACTATATCCCCATCTCAAGCTGTTAATTATCCTATAGTTTTACGAGCTCATCAAATTTCTTAAGCTCCGGCTCAACGGAACTTTTATATTTATCATCAGCAGCTTTCGACTGTTCCTGCATTTTTTTGAACTCCTGCTTCATTGTTTCAGGTGCAGGTCCTTCAGTTTGGTCAAGTATGCCGCTGATGAATGACATCTTGAAAAGAATTGTAGCAGGCAGATTTATAACCTCCGCCAGTGTACGGCCGGTTGAGACAAATGCTCCCTCATATTCATCAACAATTTTGGCAATAACTTCAGCTTGTTCCTCTGCTTTTTTAATATCGGATGGATCAGCAACGCTTGACTTGTAAGCTTCCAATTTTTCGGAAACTTCTTTTTTCAGTTCAAGAGCTGCCAGAACATTCTGCGTGGAAGATTCAGCAGCGTTGTAAATATCCATCCAGAACTCAAATTTGCGATCAGCCTCCTGCTGTGTATATGGCTCCTTTGGATTCATAAAGATTTCAAATTCCTGTGTCTCAACTATACCATCGACACTTAATTTAACCGAATATTTACCGGGCGGAACAATTGGCATCACTGCAGTAGCTGGTCTACCGGGAACCCTGCTTACACCATTGATGCGCATATCCCAGACAAACTTGTTGAGACCGGTATTAAAATTACCTCCCGTACCATAGTTTAGCATCATTTCATCTTTGCTGTAGTTCCTGATCTCTTTACCATTTTTATCAAGTATTGCAATGCTTATATCCTTCGGTTCCTTTGCCAGCCTGAAATAGAACAACGGTCCTAACGGTTTTGGATCACCGGCATCGATGAACTTGCGCTTTCTTTCACCGTTTACTTTTTTAAATGTGAGTTCGTAATAGGTAAGACCGGGACGCATATTCTGTACAAAGTAATTTTTCTTCATTCCCGGATCACCGCCCGGTACATAATCCAGCCACCAATTGTATCCGAATCTGGTATGATCGGAAACAGAATAAAGGTGAACAGGCTTTGTATTGATCGTAGCACTCTTTTCACGTAATGGTGCAATATCATCCATAATCCAGAAGCCGCGGCCGTTGGTCGCAACAACAAGATCCTGATCCTTGATTTTCATGTCAACTACAGAAACCGCAGGAAAATTTGCTTTCAATCTTTCCCAATTAGCTCCGTCATCCAGCGAATAAAATACACCCGTTTCACTTCCAACGAAGAGCAGACCTTTTCTTACAGGATCTTCTCTTATAGTCCGTGTAACTTCTGTTTTCGGGTAATTTCCAAGTATACTCTTCCATGTTTTACCATAATCCGTTGTCTTGTACAGATAAGGATTATAATCGTCGTCAGTTTTGTAATTGCAGATAGCTATGTAGGCAGTTGCAGCATCGTGAGGTGAAGCCTCCACTTCGTAAATCTGCGAATATTGAGGAGCTGTATTGATTGAAACATCATCCCAGTTTTTACCACCATCTTTTGTTATAAAGATTTTTCCGTCATCCGACCCTGTCCATAATACACCCTGTTTCACAGGCGATTCAGTCATACGATGGATTGTACTGTACACCTCCTGTCCAAAGTACTCTGACAACCAGGGAGTACCAGTAATTTTCTGCCTCTCTTTTATATCATTGGTCAAATCACCACTTATTTTCTCCCAGCTGAGTCCTTCATCTGTTGTTTTAAATAAAACGTTGCCACCCAGATAGATAGTGCCAGGATCGTGAGGTGAGATAAAGAAAGGAGTATCCCAGTTGAAGCGATATTCCAAATCATAAGCATAAGCAAATGAACCATCTTCAAATGGCGCACTAAGATCAACACGTACTAAACAAGCATTAGTAACTTCACCTTCATCTACAGTTGTAGACACCCAAACATAATTACTTTGCGGAACAATACCAGTAAATTCATATTCAGATTCTTCTATACCTAATCTATCTTCTAATAAATAATCTGTTTTATCTGTAGAAGGCATTACTACTTCTCTCCTATAAACATCTGAACAACTATCACTTTTTGAGAGACTGATAGAAGTGCCATTACCAGCCCAACTAGAACTTCCAAGAAGCGGAGGTCTGGCATGAACAATAACCCATCCTCTCTTGCACCAGCTAATTCCTCCTTTTGAGATTATTCCAGTCATATTATATGCACTAGCATCATAATGCATATATCTTGGTTTAGTCCAAAATGAGACACTGAAATTAACAAGACTAAAATTCATTCCATCGTTATG
>Ga0209536_100010340_pt1 | contig 13773 bp, 14 predicted proteins | sample DeeMarSeWOR28_12_FD_187461 | JGI IMG/M metagenome (GOLD analysis project Ga0209536, IMG submission 187461) | Marine sediment microbial communities from White Oak River estuary, North Carolina - WOR-2-8_12 (SPAdes) (version 2) | ecosystem: Environmental > Aquatic > Marine > Intertidal zone >...
TAGAGGCCGACCCCGATCAGCATCGACACGCCGAAGGTCAGCGCCTCCGTGGAGCGTGCGCCCACGGACGTAAAGGCCGGGCCCGGGCAGTAGCCACCGAGACCCCAGCCGACGCCGAAGATCGCGGACCCGAGAACCAGACGTCCGTCGATGTCCTGACGTGTCGGAAGTGTAAACGTCGGCGCCCAGATCGGGCGTTGCCAGGTGCGAACAGCCCATCGATACACGGGAGTGTAGACGACGAGGGCGCCGAGCATGACGAACGCAAGACTGGGATCCCAGCTTCCGAAGAAGTCGAAGAAGCCCACGATCTTGGCCGGCTGGGTCATCCCGGCGATGGCGAGGCCGAGCCCGAACACCATACCGCCGAGGAACGCTCCGATCTTGACCTTCATACGGCGCCTCCCAACACTTCGTTCACGATGAATACCGTGATGGCCGCGGTCGCCATGAACGTGATGGTCGCCACGGTGGAGCGCTTCGACAGGCGGCCGATGCCACAGACGCCATGCCCGCTCGTGCACCCGCTGCCGAGTTGTGTGCCAATGCCGACGGCAAGGCCCGCCGCAATCAGCGCGCCCGTCGATCGTTCGATGCCGAAGACATAGTCCTCGGGTCGGAAGTAGCTCCAGGCCACGCCCGCCGCGAAAAGCCCTACGAGGAACATGATTCGCCATGCGACGTCGCCGGACTCGCGCTGCCGAAAGACGCCGCCCGCAATTCCGCTGATGCCCGCAATGCGGCCGTGGAACATGAGCAAGCCGGCCGCGGCGATGCCGATGAGCACGCCTCCGAGAGAGGACGTAATGGGTGTAAACGACTCCATGACGGTCATTCAAAGCAGCAGCTGCCCGACACCGCCAGCGGATTCTTGAGGGGGAGTTTGCAGGCAGCCCCGAGTGCTGTTAATTCAGTGACTTAGCGCAGGCGCCAGTTGCGCCAGCGCACCACTTGCGGAGGCGACTCATGTTACTGCGGCAGCTCTTCGATCACGAAACTTGGACCTACACCTATCTCCTCGGCGATGAGGAAAGCGGCAAAGCTGTCCTGATCGATCCCGTCATCGACCAAGTCGAGCGCGACCTCAAGCTCTTGAACGAGCTCGGGATGACGCTGGTGTACACCCTCGACACGCACGCTCACGCGGACCACATCACGGGGGCAGGCATGTTACGCAAGCGCGTGGGAAGCAAGGTGGTGATGAGCGCCGGCGCAGGCGCCGAAGGCGTGGACGTCGCGGTCGGGGATGGTGACCGTCTCGAGTTTGGCAACCTCGCACTCGAAGTACGGGCGACGCCAGGCCACACCGATGGTTGCGTGACCTTCGTCACGAGCGATCACAAGCACGCGTTCACTGGCGATGCTCTATTCATTCGGGGCACAGGCCGGACGGACTTCCAACAGGGCAGCGCCGAATCGCTCTATCGATCGATTCACGACAAGATCTTCACGCTGCCCGACGACACGATCATATGGCCCGGTCATGACTACCGCGGGATGACCTTCTCGACGGTTGGGGAGGAGAAACGTCACAATCCCCGGGTCGGCGACGGAAAGACCGCGGAGGAGTTTGCCGAGATCATGGACAACCTGCACCTTCCAGCGCCGAAGAAGCTCGACATCGCCGTGCCCGCCAACCTTCATGCGGGCGTGGTGCCTCCGAGCTCGATGTCGGGCGATCCGCTTCCGGAACGCGGATGGGCCGCGATCGAGCGGAGCCCGGAGGGGATTCCAGAAGTCTCGGTAGCTTGGGTTGCGGAAAACAAGGGCGCCGTGCGGATGGTGGACGTGCGCGAGATCGACGAGGCCGAGTCCGATGGCAAGATTTCGGGGGTAGACGTCGTTCCGATGGGCACCGTGGATGAAGCCTCGAAGGCGTGGGACAAGGAGATTCCAGTCATCACGATCTGCCGCTCGGGAAGGCGCTCCGGCCGCGTCGCGCTCGAGCTGGAAAAGCTCGGCTTCAAGCGCATCGCCTCGATGCGGGGCGGTATGGTCGCCTGGAAGAACCAGTAGTCAGCGCTGCGCAGATGGCTTCACGGCGGCCCAGCGCGCCGTGTCCTCGGGCCGGACGGGATCTTTGCCGGCGAGGAAGCGCTCGAGGTGAGGGAAGCTATCGGTACCCCAAAAGAGCTCGCCGTCGACGATCATCGCGGGCACCCCAAATACGCCGCTCGCGATCGCTTCGCGGCCCGCATCGAAGAGCCGCTGCTTGATCGCGGGATCCCGAATGCGCTCGGCAGCGTCGGCAACGCCAACCTCGGTGCAGATCCCTGCGACCACCTCCGCAGAACCCACGTCGAGGCCCTCGGCCCAGGTCGCGGAATAGAGACGAGTGATGAGCTCGCTTCGCGTGTCGTCCTCCATGTCGAGAAGCGACGCGCGCAGCGAAGCAAGCGGATTGAACGGATGGGTCGCGGGCGGCTCGAACGGTACGCCGAGCAACGCGGCTCCGCGGATACAGTCTTTGAACATGTACAAGCGTTTCGGCTCGATCTCGCCGGGCCCCTTGTGTCCGTGCTCGTTGAGAAGGCCCGCAAACAGGGTGGGCTTGGGCTCCACGATGAGGTCGTGCCCAGGTGCGAAGCGCTTGAGCCGGTGCCAGGCCAGATAGCTGTAGGGCGAGATGTAGTCGAAATGAAAGCGAAGGATGCGCTGGGCCATGCTTTGGCGAGATAGCGATCCAGCCGACGAAGCACAAGCCCCAAGCGGTGCTAGCCTCCCGCCATGTTCGAGGTGACCACGGTCGTCGTGCTGCTCGTCGCTTGCTTCGTCACGGCGACGGTCTCGGCCATTCTCGGCATGGCTGGGGGAGTGACGCTCCTCGGCGTGATGACCGCCCTACTCCCGGCCCCAGTCGTCGTCCCGCTTCACGGAATCGTGCAGCTCGCATCGAACTGGACGCGAACTTGGGCATTTCGCAAGCACGTACGTTGGTCGATCTTCTTCGCGTTCATGGCTCCCGCCGTGCTCGGCGTCGCGATCGCCGCGAACATCTGGGCGGATCTGAAGCTCACCTGGTTCAGAGCGTGGGTCGGCGGGTTCATCTTGTTCTTTCTCGTTTGGCGCAGGTACAAGCCCAAGCTTCGAAACCCGCCGACGTGGTCCTACGGAGTGCTCGGCCTCGCGGCCGGGCTGCTAGCCATATTCGTCGGCGCCACCGGCCCCTTCCTCGCACCCTTCTTTCTCCGGGACGACTTCGAGAACGAAGAGGTGATCGCCACCAAAGCCGTCTGTCAGACCTGGCTACACCTCCTCAAGATCCCTGCGTTCTTGGCGCTTCGCTTCGACTATTCACCGTATGCGGCGGTGCTAGCGGCCCTCGTCGCCGCAGTCATCGGCGGCACGTACTTCGGTAAGCACTTATTGAGCTTGATCTCGAAAGAACGCTTCGTGTTCTGGTTTCAATTCGTGCTCGCACTGCTCGCGCTCTACCTCGTCGCGTCGACGTTCGCCCAGACCTGAATTCAACTGCCGAGGATCGTCACGGCGACAGTCCGCCTGCGGCGCGGCCCGTCGAGCTCGCAGAAGAAGATGTTCTGCCACACCGAGAGACCGAGCTGGCCATCGCGGATGGGCACGGTCTCGCTCGGGCCGATGATACCCGCTTGGATGTGCGAAGCCCCGTTGCCGTCGATGCGATCGTGACGCCACACGCCTTTGGGCACCAGTCGATCCAAGCAGTCGACTACGTCTTCGCCGATGTTGGGATCGTCGTTCTCCTGAATCATCAGGGCTGCGGTCGCACCGTGAGCATAAAGGGAGCAGATCCCCTCGTGTACACCGGACCGCTTGACGAGCCGCTGGGCTTCGAGAGTGATGTCGACGAGCGCGCGCTCCCGATCGGTCGAGAGAGTGATGAGGTCGGTGAAGAGACGCACCTCGAATTCTTACCCCCGCCGCAGATCCCTCGCCAGCGAAACGAAGTGCCGCGACGGTGCGGTGGCTGGTCGATGAGCCGGGGGCGAATGGTGCGGGCCTCGACTGTCGCTCGATTGGCGGTTTCGCCGACTTGTCGCAGACTCTCCGCCAATGAAGCTCACGAAGCGCATAATCCTTCTCACCGGCGGCGGCACGGGCATCGGTCGCGCGCTCGCGCGGGAGCTTGCAAGCAAGGGCAACACCGTCCTCGTTTGTGGGCGGCGATTGCAGATGCTGGAAGAAACAGCAGCGACGTCAGAGCTCATCCACCCCTACGCCTGTGACCTGACTCGGTCCGAAGACGTGCAGGACATGCTCGCGGCGATCGACCGCGACGGCCATCGCGTAGACACGCTGATCAGCAATGCGGCGATTCTCGGGTTCGAGTCGCTTGCGGGCGGGCTCGACCTCGCTGCGGCAAAGACGATGATCGCGGCCAACTTGTTCGGCCCGATCGAGCTCACGCAACGGATGCTCGACCGGCTTCGGGCTACGCATGACCCCGCCATCGTCATCGTGGGCTCGCCAGCAGGCATCGGGCCGCTCGCGAACACGCCGATCTACGCCACCAGCAAGGCTGGCCTCCACGCGTACACGCTGTGCCTGCGACACCATCTGGAGGGTCAGGTGCGCGTCATCGAGGTCTTTCCGCCGGTGGTCGACACCGAGATGCTCGCCGAAAAGAAATGGAAGAAGATGAGCGCGGAGGAATGCGCTCGTCGGATCATCCGCGGCATCGAGAATGGAGATGAGGAAGTGTGGATCGGCGTCAGCAAGATGTTTCGATTCCTGCGTCTCGTGCTTCCCCCGGGACGCCTCTTCCAGGTCGTCAATGATTGGTCGCCTCGCGAACAGGAATAGGCTACATGGCAAGGCCGTGGCGCGAGCCGCGGCGAGGGAAACGAATGGCGTTTGCAGACGAAGAGAGAGATCTCGAACAAACCGCCGAGCAACTCCGGGCCTGGCTTGCGCCCAAGCTCTCGTTGCCCGCCGAAGAGGTCCACATCGAAGACCTCGACGCGCCACTGAGCACTGGATTCTCGAGCGACACGCTGCTCTTCGACCTGGTTTACGCGAAGGACGGCGCTGCGCGTCGCGAAGGGCTCGTCGCGCGACTCGAGCCCGAAGAGTACGTGATGTTCCCGCACTACGACGTGGCCGCGCAAGCGAAGGTGCTGCAGCGCCTCGAGCACACGGACGTGCCGGTGCCGGTCGTGCGTTGGTTCGAGCCCGACAAGACCGCGGTCGGCGTGCCATTCTACGTGATGACGCGCATCGAAGGACGCATCCCCAGCGACAACCCACCGATGCACGACGAAGGCTGGCTTGCCGAAGAGACGAGCGAAGCCGAGCGCGCAGCGATCTGGTGGAACGGCCTAGAAGCGATGTGCAAGGTGCACAGCCTCGATTGGAAAGCCCTCGGCTTCGATTTCCTCGCGGAGCCGAAGCGCGGCAAAAACGCGCTCGATCAACAGCTCGACTATTGGAAAGAGTACTTCCGCTGGGGCATGGAGGCGGCGCGGCATCCCGACATCGCCGAGGCGCTCGAGTATCTCGAGGCGAACAAGCCCGCCGACCAGCCGGTGGCGCTCTGCTGGGGTGACTCGCGCCTCGCGAACCAGATTTTCGACGGGGTCGAATGCGTGGCCGTCCTCGATTGGGAGATGGCCAGGCTCGGCGACCCGGTGCAGGACCTCGCGTGGTGGCTCGCATCCGATCGTTGCTTCTCAGAAGGCCTCGAGCTCGGCCGGCTCGCTGGATTGCCAGGCAAGGAGGAGACGATCGCGCGCTGGGAGAAGTCGACCGGGCGCAAGGCGGCCAACTTCGACTACTACACGGTCCTCGCACTCACCCGGTTCTCCATGAACATGGCGCGGGTGGGGCAGTACATGAAAAAGATCGAAATCATCGACGAGGACAACGAGTTCGATTACGAGAATCTGGCGTCGATCACTTTGCGTCGGGCGCTATCGGAGCTTTGAGACATGGGACCACTCGACGGATTTAGAATCATCGAAATCGAGGGCATCGGCCCTTGTCCATTCGGCGGGATGCTGCTCGCCGACTTGGGCGCGGAAGTCATTCGCGTGGGACGGCCGCAACCGTCCTTTCTGCAAGCGAACTTCGACGTGATGAGCCGCGGCAAGAAAAGCGTCACACTCGATTTGAAGAAGCAGGAAGGCAAAGAGGCGGTGCTCAAGCTGGTGGAGTCCGCCGACGCACTGATCGAAGGGTTTCGCCCCGGCGTGATGGAGCGCCTCGGCGTGGGTCCCGACGTCTGCCTCGAGGTCAACCCGAGGCTCGTCTTCGGGCGCATGACGGGTTGGGGCCAGGACGGCCCCTGGGCGCAGCGCGCGGGGCATGACATCAACTACATTTCGTTGGCCGGTGCACTTCATGCGATTGGCCACAAAGGAGAACGCCCGACGATCCCGCTCAACCTGGTCGGCGACTTCGGCGGCGGTGGCTTGTTGCTCGCGTTTGGCGTCGTCACCGCGCTGCTCGAGGCGCAAAAGTCCGGCAAGGGCCAGGTCGTCGACGCCGCGATGGTCGACGGCGTCGCCGCACTCATGGCGAGCGTCTATGCCGGCATGCAACAAGGCTTTTGGTCGGACAAACGCGGCGAAAACCTGCTCGACAGTGGCGCTGCGTTCTACGACGTCTACGAAACCAAAGACGGCAAGTACATCTCGATCGGCTCGCTCGAGCCGCAGTTCTACAAAGAGCTCCTCGAGAAGCTCGATCTCGTCGGCAAGGCGCCTGCACCGATGGACCATCTGAACCCAGCCAAATGGAACGAGCTGCGCCCGACGCTCACCGAAATCTTCCTCAGTAAGACTCAGGATGAGTGGGACGAGGTCTTCGACGGCAGTGACGTCTGCTACGCGCCCGTCCTCGCCGCGGCCGAAGTCTTCGAGCACGAGCACCACCTCGCCCGAGGCTCGTTCGTCGACATCGGTGGCATCAAGCACGCGGTGGCAGCCCCACGCTTCTCGCGAACCAAGGCGCCGCCACCACGCCCTGCCGCAGACCGAGGCGCCGACAACGCGGAGGTCTTCGGGGCACTGGGCATCGACTACCAGCTCTCGGGAGAGTGACGTGATCACCGACTTCGACGACTACCTGATCCACCAGGCTGCGCTTCCCATCAACCAGATGGGCATCGTCAACCGGAACGCGTACGACCGCTACTGGTTCAACGGCTTCGACAAGGCAGGGAGGTTTCTCTTCGAGGCGGCGTTCGGGCGGTACCCGAATCGCTTCGTGCAAGACGCGCATTTCAGCGTAGCGGTCGAGGGAGTGCAGCATTCGTTCCATGCGTCGCGCCGCATCGCAGACAACCCGATGGATTCGAGCGCCGGCCCTCTGCGTGTCGAGGTCGTCGAGCCGATGCGCCGCATTCGGATCGTCATCGAACCGAACGAAACCGGGGTGGAGTGCGACCTGACCTTTCACGCCAAGGCGCCACCGGTGCAAGAGCCCAAGAACCACATGTGGGACGGGAACCGCCTCATCATGGACACCCAGCGATTCACGCAATACGGCACCTGGGAGGGCTACTTCTCGATTCAAGGGCAGCGCTTCGAAGTGAAGCGCAGCGAGGTGATCGGCAATCGTGACAAGTCGTGGGGCATGCGCCCCGTCGGCGAGTACGAAGAGGGTGCGCCCAGCAAGCTGACGAGCGACCCCGCCGTCTACTGGATCTGGTCACCGATCCACTTCGACGGGTTCTGCACGCACTTCCTCACGCGTGAGCTGCCCGATGGTCATGCCGAAGAGATCGCGGCGTCCATCGTGAAGACGTACCCCGACGATCGAGAGGTTCCGAAAGACGTCGTCGAAGCGGACGAAGAGAAGATGGCGTCGGCGACGAACGTGATTCGCTGGAAGAGCGGCACCCGTTGGCCAGAAGGCGCGACGCTCGGCTTCGTGAAGCGCGATGGTACGAAGCTCGACATCGAGCTCGAGCCGATCTTCCGGTTCCAGATGATGGGCATCGGCTATCAGCACCCCGAGTGGGGGCATGCTGTTTGGCGGGACGAGCTCGAGATCGCTTACGAGAGCTGGAAGCTCGACGAAGTCGAGCCCGACGAATACTGCAGCATCCACGTACACAACGTCGTTCGCGCGAAGATGGGCGATCAAACGGGTATCGGGATCCTCGAGACGATCGTCTTCGGCCGCCACGAGCCAAGTGGCTTTCAGGACCTCTTTGACGGAGCTCCCTAGAAACCGAAGCCCGCGCCGAAGCCGATGATCGGGAAGTTGCTCGGGTAGAACGCGTTGCGAAACACGTTGACCTTGAGCGAGATGACGACGAAAGCGCCTCTGCCGACCCCCATGATGTAGCCGCCGCCGAGCAGCAGGTTGCCGTAGTTTGCACGCCCCGATGCGAATTCGCCTTGCTTGAAACCGGTGTTGATCAGCTCACCCTCGACGAGAAGAAAGAGGGACGAAATGGGATAAAGGCGGACGAAGAGCGAGCTGCCGAAGGTGTTCCAGATCGCGTTGGGAATCACGCGCCGGTCTTTCGTGTATTCGTACCGAATGGATACGCCGGGCTCGACGATCTTCTTGAAGATGTAAGAAACCTGCGGCGCGACGCCAAACGAGAGCGTGTTCGAGCCAAAGCCGAACCCGATCCCGCCCCCCACGCGAAGCTGACCGAGCTTCTCCTTGGGAGGTTCGACCTTCGGCGGTGGCTGCGCGACGACCTCGACTTCTGGTTCCTCTTGAGCCGAGGCCCGCGGTTCGCATGCGAACGCTACCAGGGTCCCCGCCGCCGCGGCCGCCCCCAACCAAGAAAGCCGAATCACTTTTTCGTTATAACAGAAACACGTCTTCGAGATCGTCGAACGCCGTAGCTCGCCAGCGTGCAAGCGGGCTTTGGCCTTCGAGTAGCGCTTTCGTCGCGCGCAGGACCGCCGGCAAATCCACGAGATAGCAGTACGGGTCGGCAGGGGAACGAACGCCGGCGCCTTCGGGCAGCTCCATAGGAGGCAACCAAGAGACCATCTTGCGGTGCTCCCCTGCGAGGACAGCGCGCACCGCCACGTTTCCGAAGCGACTGCCCAACAAGCGGTCGAACGCGCTCGGACGGCCGCCACGCACGACGTGCCCCAGCACTGTCACGCGTGTCTCGATGTCTTCGTCCTCGTGTTCCTCGCCGGTGATTTCGCAAATCTGCGCGTCGACGAGCTGCTTCAAGCGCTCGGTGGGAGTATCGACCCCCTCCGCCTTGATCGCCACGACGCGCTGGTTTTCGGGGTGCCTTTCCCGCACCGTCAGAATCGTCTTGACCATGGAGGCGACGAGCTCTTCCTCGGAGCGCGCTGCCTCCGGAAATAGAACCATGTTCGCCCCCGAGGCGATCGCGGACGTCATGGACAGGTAGCCGCTGTCGCGTCCCATGACCTCGATGATGAACGTTCGACCGTGAGCGGTCGCCGTGTCCGCGATGCGGTCACAGGCCTCGACGATCGTGTTCATCGCGGTGTCCACTCCAATCGCCAGGCCCGTGAGCGCGATGTCGTTGTCGATGGAAGCCGGGATGCCGATGCACTGCACCGGCCAGTCGCCCGCTTCACTCCGGTCGCTCAACAACGTGAGCCCGGTGAGCGTGCCGTTGCCGCCGATGGCGATGAGGGCGTCCACCCCATACTTCGTCAGAACCTCGCGTGCGTGTGCGCGGTGCTCCTCGTGGTGAAAGCGCTTGCTCCGCGCCGAATGGAGAATCGTCCCGCCCTCCCGCAAGATGCCGTTGACCCGATCGGGGTCGAGGGGAGCGATCTTCTCGTCCAGCAGCCCCCGATACCCATGCCGGATTCCGAGCATGCGGTGCCCTTTCGCCACCGCCACCATCGTGGCTGCTCGAATCGCAGCGTTCATACCCGGCGCGTCACCGCCGCTCGTCAGTATCGCGATCGTCTTCGCCACGGCTCCTCCTTGAGCGAGGAGCCCTTATCTCACGTCACCAAGACGGTCGCCAAGTCAGATCGACGCGCGGCACGAGGACGCCGACGTGGTCGTGGCCGACGCCGTCACACTCAAAAGGCCTTGCCTTCGGCCATCCCGAAGCGTTTTGCAATGCTCGCCATCGGGCAAAACCCGGTGAACGAGGCTTGAAACATGTTGAGGCCCGCGAAAACGGGAAGAGCGAGCCAGCCGATGTGATGCGTGTAGGCCAGCACGGACCCGACGGTGACCATGGCGCCTGCCACTCGAAAAACCAGTTTGTCGATGTTCATGAGTTTGTTCCTTTGTCCGTTGAATGATTAGAACGAGTAGCGAAGCCTCGCGTACACGTTCGTGTTCTCTTTGAGCTGACCGAAGAAGGTGTAGTCGTCGCGGCCGAACATCAGGTTCGCGCCGACGACGATGGCCAGCGGCTCGATGATCTTGTAGGTGACACGCGGACGGATGTAGGTATCGAGCTCGTCCGGCGAGAAGAAGGCGAAGAGCGAGAGCTCGAGGTTGTCCATGACGAGGAGCTGCGTGAGCCGCAGCGTGATCAAATGCCGGAAACGGTTTGGTAGATACTCCGGCCAGTAGGATCCCGGTACGCCATCGGGCCCGGAAGCGGCGGTCAGCTCGTCGTACTTCAGAGTGTATTCGAGGTAGTACTGAAGCCCCATCTGGAACTTCGGAAGGAGCTCGCGCTCGTAGCCTGCGAGGCCACGGAACTGCGAGTTGGGCGTCGTCGGGTCGGTGCCCGCACGATCGTCGAAGGAGTCGTAGAACGCGCCCTCGACGTTGATCAGACCGCCGCCCACTGGCGCCCGTACGCTGGCGCCATACACCGCGAGGCGTGCGAACGTCAGGTTCGGCGCATCGGGGGGTGGAGCGAGCTGCCCCGTGAGCGCGGTTGGTTGCGGCCAGAAGCCCGCATAGCCATAGGCGGCAAGCTCGACGGGGCCGGCACTGCCGTAGAGCCGCCCATGAACTGTGCCGTTGCGCAACCGTTTTTCAGGCAACGTGGGATCGATTGGGCTCAGCGGAGAGCGATCCCCTTGGATCTCTCCGGTCAGCGGATTGAAGAACGACAAGCGCTCGCCATCGATGAAGCGATCGGGCTCGAAGATCGGAGTCCAAATCAGATCGAGCCCGACCTTCTTCATCATGAACGTCGTCTGAATCGAGTTCGACGGCGCCTTGAGGTACTCGTCTGCGCGGCCGATGAAGAACGAGTTGAAGTCTTTCGGAAAGAGGTCGTTCAGGAAGAGGAAGTCGCCCGTACCCCAGGTGAGCACTTGGCGCCCGAAGCGCATGCTGAACCAGTTGCCTCCACGCACGAAAATAGACGCGTCTCGAATGTCGAACCACACGCGGCTTTCGACCGCGTCAGCGTACACGTCGCCACGAAAACGTGCGCTCGCGATCTCGTGCGTGGCGTCCAGGTTGAGCCGAAAGCGGGCCTCCCCTGCCGCGAATTCATTCGCGCTGGCGCTGCTTCGAACGACGCGGGGAGCGACCAAGCCTTCGACGAAGCCGCCGAGCTGAAAGCCCCAGGCCCTGTCGGCGGCCCCGGATCCACCACCGGCTTCTTCTTCCCAGTCGTCGAAGTCGTCCCAGTCTTCGCCAGGCGACTCCTCGGTCGGCTCATAGTCGCCAGAGAGCTCCTCCGGCGTCGCGGTCTCCTCCGCCCTGGGCTCGGCAGTCGCCTCACCCTCGGCGGTGGTAGATGGACCCGCGTCTGCCTCTGCGGCGCCCTCCTCGGCCGTGGCCGTGGCGCCCTCGACGTCCTCGGCAAACGCTCCGGACGCGAAGGCCAGCGCCGCGAAGACCAGCGCTGCGACCGCCAGGCATCTCAGCGAAGGAACACCGCTACGGCATTGCTTCGTCGTACAGATCGTCGGTTTCATTTGCTCTCTCACCGAAGCCACTTCTGGGGTGGATTACGCAGTGATCCCTCGACGAAGATGTCGTCTGGAATCCCGAGATCGTACTGCACGTTGCTGACGTCACTCAGCGTGTAGCCACCCGATTGAAGGTCGCTGACCTTGAGGCGAGTGATGGTCGGCTTTCCTTGAATCGTGTCGACCTTGACCGTCTCGATGCGCCGGTAGACCTTGCCCTGAGCATTCACGTACTCGATCGTGCTCGGCAGGAAGGTCTCCTTGTTGATCCGAAGGGTATAGTGAGCGAACTCGACGCCCTTGCTGCTCTTAGGCGTGCTTTTCACGACGTATTCCGAGTCGGTCGTCTCCACGAGCTTGTGAGTGTCCTCCGACGGGTGCCGGCCGGAGATGTCTTCGTAGAAGAAGTGCGTTCCGACGAAGCTCGTTCGCTCGTCGCTCGCCGCGATTCGCTTCACCAGATCGAGGCCAGGAAGGTAGAGCCAGCGATCGTCGTCCTTGTTCGTGTGTTTTTTCACGAGAAACGCCGTGTTCCGGACGTCTGCCGGCTGGTCGAATACGACGAGGTAGTTCTGATCCCCGCCGTCCTTCAGGTCTCTGCGCAGCACCGCAAACTGGCGCCGCTGCGAACGGCCCTTGTCGTCGACGATCTTCATACGCACGAGGGCTCGTCCGTCGTTGGCCGCATAGTACTGCGCGACGTTGGTGCGGTTGACGATTTGGCTCGCATCCTTGAGGTCCCCGGCTTCAGCGGGGGCCGACGGGCTCGCGAGGAGAATCGCGGCGGCGAGAGCCACCAGCCAGGTCTTGGTTACGGTCTTCATGTCGTTTGCTCCTTGAGCTGCGCCGCATTGCTGGCGCTTGCTCCGTCTTTCTTCGGGGACAGTCGATTCTGGATGTTCATCATGATCGCGGGCAGGAGCATCACGGTGACGATGCTGGAGACGGCCATGATGGCGGCCATCAGGAAGCCCACGGTGTTGTAGGGAACGAGTGGCGCTGCCAGGAGGGGAAGGAAGCCGATGGCGATGACGATCGCGTTCCGCGTGATCGCCCTGCCGGGCTCTTGGAACATGAGCGCCATCGTCTGCCTCCAGTCGCCCGTTTCCGACTGAATGCTCCTTGCGCGCTCGAGGAAGTGAATCGCGAAGTCGACCGAGAGGCCGAGCGTCAGCGACGACAAGACCGCGACCGGCATGTCGTAGTCCTTTCCGACGAGTCCGATGAGGCCGTACGTGAGGACAATGGTGATTGTGAGCGGCACCATGGCGAGCGCGCCGTACACCGGAGAGCGGAACAGGATCATCATCATGATGAACACGATGACGAAGGCCCCCATCAAGCTCTCGAGCATTCCCCCTACCATCTCTTCCTGCCAAACGACGTTGATGTAGGTGAGCCCGGCCCACTCGGCACGAAGACCCTCGGGCGGGGGGTTTTCGGCGAGGAACGCATCCATGTCGTTCTTCACCGTGAGCATGTCTTGGTTGTCCCCGCTCTTGAGCTGCATCCAGATCGCGCTCTCTCGGTAATCCGGGCTCACGAGATGCCAGAGGTCATTGGGACGATGCGAGGATTGGAACTGCAGAAGTGTCTGGGCGACTCCCTCGGTCGTGTCGGGGATGCGGTAGTCCTTCTGCTCGCCACTGATCAGCTCGCGGTAGACGGTCTTGACGACATCGGCGATCGAGCTCGTCTTGCCCACGAGCGGCATCGACTCGGCCCGTTCTTGAACACTCTGAATGTACGCGAGGTGGTCTGGATTTTGGAAGGTCTTCGAGGCGGTCTGCGCTTCCTCGAGTGCGGTCTGTACCGCCTGCCACTGAGTGGACTCGTCGCCCTCGGTATCGAACGTCAGATCCGAAACTTTCTCGATCAGGGCATCGGAGACGTTGGTCACGCCCTCGTGGCTCGCGCGCTCGGCTTCGGCCTTGATCTCGTTCCACTGGGCCTGAACCGGATCGCTCGCGCCCCGGAGAGCGGCATCACCCGCCGC
>Ga0209536_100010342_pt1 | contig 13772 bp, 10 predicted proteins | sample DeeMarSeWOR28_12_FD_187461 | JGI IMG/M metagenome (GOLD analysis project Ga0209536, IMG submission 187461) | Marine sediment microbial communities from White Oak River estuary, North Carolina - WOR-2-8_12 (SPAdes) (version 2) | ecosystem: Environmental > Aquatic > Marine > Intertidal zone >...
AAGTCGTATCTATATACCAGATCTGTCGTTTGAGGTCCTGTAGGTGTGGTGGTTGAGTTAGATGGGAAATAGCAGAAGCTTGGGTTTGCGGTTAGTTCAAAGAATTCTCCAATCACCCAGTCAGTCAGTTCAAAGGGCCCCGCTGTAATGAATGGTTCTGTCGGATCAAACACGGGATTCCATCTATTCCATCCCTCATAACCAATCCCATCCTCATTGTTGAAGATGTGCTTGGGAATTATCGGTTTAAAAGCAATGTTGGAGAAGTGCCACCACGACTCAGTAGAAAACTCCAGAACTACTCTGAATGGAATTGGTGTATATGCCGCTACTAAGTCGACCAAGCCAACACCCATGGGATTACCAAAAGCATGACTCTCAAATAAGTACGTGAAAGTGAATACAATATCCTCTGCAGATAGTGGTGTCCCATCACTCCATGTAGCATTCTGGATGACATCCATAGTAAAACGTGTATGTCCCTCTGGCACTGCTTGATTCTCAGAGTGAGTTTCTACCACTATATTTTCAGCAAGGTATGGCCATGTAGATATGTCAGGTGCTCGTGAACAGAGTGATGGAAAGAGATTGATTAGAACATCTTGAGCATAGGAGGTCCGCATATTGAATAGATTTAATGTTTCAAGAGTGCCAAAAGCTATTCTAACTGTTCCACCAGGTGTGCCATCGATCTTGTGAATCTTTCTTAATGTCCACTGACTTCCAATCCAACGTCCCATATCTTTAACCTGTCCTGTAAATACATCACATCGATAGGCTGACACCATAATGTTCGTATATGCAACAACTTTAGGTACATTTTCATGCAAAATCAATTGCATTCTTGCAGATGCTTCAAACACTTCTTCGTAGCTAGCACCTCGTAATAACTGGTCACGCCACGAGTCGTATGTGTCATTTACGAAATTAGATGGATTCATGTATGGTAAATCGACATTTCTAGACCAGAATTCGTAGGCAAGCCAGTCAACGTCATAATCGTCAAAGTTTGTCGCATAGAAGACCATATCGTAGTCTCTATGGTCCACTAGTCTTGTTAAAATCTCCATAAATTGCCCTGCTCGCGTTTTAGCATTGATATGAAGGGCTTGAAGTGCATCTACTCCAATCTGACATGTTCCACCTGCAACCTCAGCGGATTCGAATGGGTATTCTATAACAACATTGAACTCCGTGCCATTTGGTGTCACTCTGAATCCTGTACCTGGGTCAATGGTGAACCCTGCTTGGTTGAGAATCTGGTTACCGATTTCTACTTGTGCTGAATAATAATGGTAAGGCATGTCATCTTCAATACACCAGGGGTTGCAATAGGGAACCATTGAGTCGTGTTCTTGTGAGAAACCATCAAGGATCTCCGTCGTCACACGAGTTTTATCAAAGGCGAAGGCAAACGCTCTCCTAAATGCACTGATATTAAGGGGATACTTGGCACAGTTGATAGTGATGTGACCGTACCCACTCCGTAACCTAGTACTAGTGCGGATATCAGGGTCTTCATCAGCAATTTGGATTTGTTCTCCAACCAAGTATTCAGACATGAAATCTATCTGATCTGCTAGTAGAACCGGGAATTGGTAGTCTAATAGTTTGTAGACAACCTTGTCCACATATGGTCCAACATTAAGGTCACTTGGAAAGTCTTCGGCCGCCACACTTAGAGCAGGAGACCCAACCATGAATAGAATCACATATACTAACGCCAGTGTGTAGAACCGTTTTCTTACTTCACCCCTCATGAGCTTGAACCTTCGTACTCCACCTGAGAATTAAGGAGTGGAACCAATGGAGTCAGTGTAATGTTTTGGTTATTTATGGAGATATGAAGGACAATTTGAAGTTAGAAGAATATTGTTACTCAAGACCTCAGATTGCTTATGCTTACAACAAGTATGAGGTTTCTAATATCTCTTAGCCTGATTTGAGTTAACTAAAGAAAATGGGTGAGGGGCAAATCCCCCTCACAGTACGAAATACTACTTTCGTTTGATTATGACAACTACGACAGCCAGAAGAAGTACAGTCCCTCCACCAAAAGCCAGAAGCAGGGGATCCAAATCGAATGACTCTCCTGAACCTGGCTCCGTGGGAGTTTCAGTGTCCATTGTGGTTGAAGGTTCTGTTGTTGTGGTTGTTTGATCAAGGTGAAGAGGATATATCTCATCATCTACTACGATGTTGTCAATTTCACTCGGAAAATATGGCCAGTTGTTATGAAGCAAATCAAGAACGACTTTTTCTGAGATGTCATATGTAGTATCTACAGCTTCAACCACCGGCACCGCAGGTGATGAAGTCGCGTTGACATAAACACGGATTGTTCCCGTGTCGTCACGTGTGATATCAATGTGGTTTTGAGTACCCCATAGACCATCTATGATATTGAACTTCAGTAATATAGGGTCGTATTCATCGTATCTCAGAATGTAAATGGCATTCTCAACAATCTGAACGCTATATCCACTGATATTGCAACCAGGAGATGTTGTACATCCAGCACTCATGAAATGAAAATTGTATCTACAATAGAAGTCACCATGAGCTTCATCAGGACCATCAACAATGTTCAATAGATCAAAGCTCCATGTCCCGGTGGTTTGAGTGCTTGGGTGCCAGATTCTTATTATCCAAGGACCAGGCACTCCCTTTAGAGCGTATGTAGATGCATCCCACTCACCCTCTTCAACTGTCCAACCATTGTAGTTCCCATCATTGAAGTCATCCGCCCATACCACTACAGCTGCTGAGTTAGGAATTAATGAGAAGACAAAGACAAGACAGATCAACAGTCTCGTAATTTCCAAGACCTCTTTTTTCAAATTCATTCTCCTCCCGTTCTATTACTCAGTCAATGGTAATGATAGGGTCTGCAGAAGCTCTATCTTCAGTTCTAACATCTCATCACAGAAGTCCATCACTTCACCTGCACCTGTGATGAGTTGTCCAATTCCTCGTGTTTCAACCTCGTCAGGGGGTAAGCCCACTACTCGATTGCTATAGGTAATATCACTCTCCAGAACCCACACCTGTTTGCTGGCCCCACCAGTACCAACAGGGAAACTTCCAGCTTCAAACACGAGATTGGTTCTGCATGAGAGTCCTGAGGTAACACCAAACAACGGTATACCAAAGTAAGCCTCCCAATCATATACGATAACACAACCAGAAGTCAGAACATTGTCATCATCATCAAAGGTCCAACCTGTTAGTCCTGTGTTTCGATAGTCGTTTCTCATGATTACATTGTTTTCTGTATGCCACGACGGTGTCGCAGGTGGATGCATATTCATGCTTGCAATTTCAATCGCCGCTGAAACGAACCCCCAAGGGTTGCCACCTATTGGTTGGCCAAGAACATTATCGTGACAGATATGATTTGATCCCAAGAGTGCAATCTGTGACCATGTAGTGCTGAGACCTGAAAGGTCATTGTTCCTGATAATACAGTCACTGGTGTACATACAGACCTCAATACCCCATGATGAGGTTCCGCTCATGACATTGTTCTCGAAAAGGACATTATTCAGAATCCCTACGCTGTAACCCAATCTTACTCGTCCACCCCACATGTTCAAAGGTCCTGTGCAGTGGATTCGATTATTCCGGATAACAACCTCATGCTGGTTGGAAACTCCTGACCACACAGGAAATGCAGAAATCTGAATTGCATCAGCCCAAGTGGATCCGAGGCCATAGTCTGTCACTATCAGTTGATTGTCAGTTATGTAAACTGGACAATCAAAGTCCACTATATTGATACACTCTGTGTGAAAGCTGTAATCAGGGTCGAGCTCAATGTAGGTGTTAGAAACGATAATTGGTTGTTCGCCAAAGCAGTCGTACACTTCGACCCCCCACCCGTTTGTCATTATCGACATGTCACATATCGTTACACCATCAGTTCCCATCAGAACAAAGGGAGCCCACAATCCGGAGTTGTATATTGTTGTTGCAGGTCGTGAAATGCCATTCTCGTCAATCAATGCGCTGTCGCCTTTGATTGTCAAAGGTATGGTAACAAGCACTCCAGAATCCGAGTCATACTCAGTATCGAAACAGAACTCTCCATTCAGAATCAAACTATCATAGGGTTGAGCAGAGAGAACCGCCATTTGAACATTGTATATATCTTCGGTACAGGGACTACCCCATAACGGATGTACAAATTTCGTCGGATCTGGATCATTTGTACCATCGATGATGGTAATGCTGCTTGTTGAATCAATATTCTCTTCCGACACCTCAGCAGCAACTGACAGCTGAAATGACGAAAAAACGAACACAAGACAGATCAACAGTCCTGCGATTTTCAGAAAATTACTCTTCAATCTCATTCCTCCAATACAAATGTATTTATGTATTAGCAATACAATATTACATTGTATCTGGTAATAAAATTTATCTGATACCTAAATAGTGGTATTCATGCATGACTCTGAATAACATCCTTTGTTGGAGGTCAGTATAGTTGGTAAAGAAGAAGAATGGCGAGTCGCCTCAAGAACTAAAGGACGTGTTGATTAAGGAGCTATCCCCTCTGGATTCAGAAACCAAGCGCGACGTGCCGGTCATGACTCGTCTTGCCACAAAACATGTCCAGATGTTAGATCTAATGGTAAAGCTTGGAATCTTCAGAAGTCGATCAGAAGTAGCTGCAGCCATTATTGAAAAGACCTTACATGAACAAAGTGAAACCTTTGAATTATTGAATAATCAAATTACCAAGCTTGAAGAGATTCAGGACGAAGCAAAGAGTATAGCAATTGATGTCTTCAAAGTGAAATGAGATTCAAGAAGAGATAATCTCAGGAAACATGGAAACTGCAATGTCCTGGAGATATCTCATGCTTGGATTTTTTGAGGTCTTATGGACCTCTTTGAGTAACTTCTTGGCCTCTCTGCTGCGTCCTTGTCTGCTGTATAGTTCAGCTTTCAACAGCTTTGCACGAGCAGCAATACCGGGGAGATCATTTTTCTCCGCATGATCGAATAACCTCTTCATCCAAGGACCTGATATTTCTGAGCCTTCTTTTAATGATGCATCTATTAGCATTTCAATTTCTATTTCAGTGAGGTTTAGAAGACACATGCTCTGAAAAATTGGGATTGGGTATTCTGCAGTGAAACTCAGCACTTCATCAAAGCAATCAATTGCACTCTCAAACCTACCCTCCTCTTTATCCAATATTCCTTCTACCAATCGAACCCACATGATTTGATTAGAATCACCAGACTTGTTGGCTATTGTTTGGGCAGCAGCCAGCTCTGGTTTTGCTTCATCAAATCTGCCTAGATTGATCAAAGCCCAGCACAATTGAACACGAGTGTAGGATAGATGCCTGAGTACCGAGTCTTCAAAATCAAGCACTATCTTTGCATATTCATATGCTTTAGTTCCATTTCCAATCTGGTTATAGAGGAACGCAATGACCGAGCTTAGGTATTCTGTGGGCAAGCCCAATGATTCTCGGATCTTTTTGTATTCAATTTGACTTTCGATTGCTGCATCCATTTCGCCCCGTATGCCCTTCATATGACCCAACTGTTGGTTGGCATATCCGATTCTGTCCCTATATCCCAGTTCTCCAGCAATTTCTTTTAATTGAGCAAAGAGCTGTAATCCTTTTTGTGCATCTGTGTGCTTGATATTGCTAGCAAGGTCGAGTAGATAGTCTACAACCAGTATCTGATCATCAAACTTCCTCGCAACAGCAAGAGCCTGTTCCAGTTTGGCCAAAGCCTCAGTGACCTTGTATTCTCTGAGATAACCTAATGCTTCGAATTGTAGAAGATATGCATTGAAGAACTCCAAATCACTATTCTCATTCACATTGGCTGCGATTGCATCAATCGGTCTGATGTCAACATCAGCATCTGGATAAAGAATCTCAGCCTTAAATCTCCAAGCTAGGTAAAGGTGACATGTAATCCAATCATTGGGAGATATGGATAACGCACTCTGCATAGCTGGTTTCATTTCATCCCACCTGATACTCTCACCTCTACGTCCTCTGACAAGCAACCATATTGGCTTAGCTAAGTGGGACACTTTTCCACACGAGTGCAATCTATCGATAAGAGCATACCATTCTACATGAAAAGCAAAGAAGACAGCGAGATATTCCAACAGTGGTGGTGACTCTTCAGCACAGACCCTCTCACATAGTCGCTCTGTGAAATCGGCATAGTTGTCCGCTTCCTCCATTATGGACAACAGTGTAGCTCTCGTAGTAGCATCCACATGGGGACAACACATAGTTATAGTTCCTAGTTCTTTCACTCTCCAATACCCCAATTGGTGAAATCGGATAGAATCAGGCTATCTTCTAAATCAGTGTTTTGCCTAATAGTATGAAAAGAAAAAGGGATGGTGCTGCTTCATGCAGCACCTGTAAAGATTATCTTCCTGATTTTGACTTCAGCTGACGCACAGCCTCGCGGATGTCAGTCTCATCAATTTCCTGTTCTTCCATTGCAACATCAGCACTTGCTGCCATTGGTGCACTCGATTCTCTTGCAGCCATTGCGCGTTTCTTGACGCCCTTAGCTTGAACTCTAGCGACAATCTCAGAGATCTTATCTTCTGTGAATTCTTCGTCTGCAGGGAAGTCTTCCATGCTGACTCCAAGGTCCTCAAGAATGGACTTCTGAATTGCTAGTTTATCAATCTCCTCAACTGCAAGACCGGTGATGATGTTAACTAGAAGCTCTGCCTTCTCAAGCGGAATGAAACGTCCCTGTGAATCTGCAGCAATCTTCTCGTAGGTTTCTATGCCTTTCTGATAATTAGTGATTTCAGGGAAACAACCAACTGTGTGAATGACTATTCCCTTTCCGAAAGCTCTCTTGGCCTCCTCAGTCCATTTAGCACCATCAGGTGTTCCTTTTGGCCAACGGTCCCCATTCTCAACACCGTGGGGTGGAGCATCTCCAATCAGGACAGCAATTTTGGCTGACTCATTAAGGAACTCCATTCGATTCATGACCTGAAGTGCTGTTGATACCGCCTCAGGACCATCACCACCACCTGATGCAGCCATCTGCATGACGTAACTCTCAATCTTTGATGTGTCTGATGTCAGTTCATATTTCTGAGTGACGTATGAGGTCTCCTCAGGGGGGTGGTCTCGGTAGCACACAAGACCGACACGAAGTCTGTGAACCATCTCCTCCTTCTTGATTGTACGGATAATCTGCAGGATTTTCTCCTGAACATTGCGGATATAAGGCGACATGCTCCCGGTATTGTCAACGACGAATACTAAGTCAAGTTGCCCGATTTTTTCTGACATTTTAACTCCTCTTTAGCGTGCTATTGGTTTCACAAAAAAAGTAAGAACAATAGCTTTGGCGAGTTCCCTTCCTGAGTGAAGATAAGTCTTAGCACTATCAGTGAAAGTATGATGAACTACGTTTCGAGGATGCGGTCATGTGATGACCAACATCCTCTTTGCCAAGATACTCTTGATGAAGTTACCGTCTACGGACCTTGATTATAACTACTACAGCCAAAGCAACACCAATTGCCGCACCTATTATGAGTATCACCGTAAGGTTTCCAACAATCAATCCTGGTCTACGAAGAGAAACCTCTACCGAACCAACATCAGATTCAATTGAGAGGATTACTTTCTGAAGACTGCCATCAGACTTGAGCCATGTAGTTTCGGATGCTAATGACACACCACTCTCCTCAATGTCAATTCTAATCCCCCATATCACAGAATCATCAACAATGCTGATGTTTAAAGATTCACTCTCCACTACACCAATGAATGACGATAGAAGGCTCCAGTTGCCTGTTGGAACAGCTGGTGAAATTATTGCCCAAACGGATCCGGCACCTGCAAAAAAGTACTCCAAAGATGGAAGTGTATCATTTGATTGAACCCAACTGGTCGCATATGGGCAGAATGGAACGTAATCTAGTCTGTCTGGAATCTCTGGAAGTTCAGTAACTGTCATTTCAAGTCTGTCGCTGATCCGAGTGTTGATTGTTGTCGTATCTTTAACAGTATAGAAATCAAAGACTAATGTAGTATCTTCTTCTAAACCCCAAACAAGATTGTGGTTCATAGGAGTGATTTCAACATTTACTGTGTGATTAGAAGTATGTCCAGCAGCATCAAAAATCTTCAATGTGAAATTGTAGGTTCCTATGTCCAAACTGGTAAGTGGATATTGGATTGTATCTTGGTAGATACCTCCACCCCAAACAAACTCGTTATCGAAATAAACCTCGTAGAGTGTTGGGAATTCCTCCTCAATTGTCCAAGTCAGAACACTACTAGGACTCCCCCACTCTCGCACAACATCATTCGGCCCCATGATGATTGGAGCTGTAGTGTCTTCAAGGAGAGATGGGTAGTTATCCACATTGTCTGTTTCTAAAACATATGGACCAGGTCCTATATAACCGGACCACGCATTTCCAGTATCAATACCATTATCCCATTGGTTTGGTTTCACGCCTCCACTGGTTGATATATCTACATGGTCATTATTCCACCCTATTGAGTTGCCATAGAATGTTGAGTTTTCACCATAGCAATCAATTGCTGCTTCACCTGATGTTCCTGTATTGTAGGTCTGTTCAACGTGACCGTAAATGGAGTTGTCTACATAGAGAGAGTCGATTGATGAAGCCACGAGACCCCAAAACAGGTTCGAATGGATGTTGTTGTTCCTTACTGTTATTCTGTATCCATCAGCCTGAATTCCATGCTCAGTGTGGAAGACTGTATTGTTTTCTATTGTCGTATCATTCGAACTTCCTACAATGAGACCCCATCCTAAATCACCACCAGGGAAGATCATTCTTGGATTATGAGTGTCTTTAACTGGTTGAGTAAATACTACATTGTCCCTCAAAATGCAATCATGAGATGTTGATAGGAAAAGTGCTCCAGAGGCTATCATGCACTCAGCAACAAGTCCATTCGACACATTGTAGATTTGTAGATATGAGTCTGGCCAACTACCTATAAACTGACAATTCCTAATTTCGAAGTAATAGTCGGTGTGACGAATTGTCAACACTTCGTCGAAGATTTCATCTTCAAGAAGATATGGATCACCAACTGTTCCACTTCCAGTAAATCCAAATTGAGTGAAATTATCAGCAGTTTCAATCACGATATCTTGAGTTAGAATGAAGTCCGTAGTTATGTCCTCCAAACAATGAGTTTCATCATTGATGTCACCTACAAACGTAGTTGATTCAAACGACACTGGGGTCACTAGTACTATCAAGACAATTGTAACAAGACTAACCTTTACTAACTTACACCTCATATTATCCCCGAAAATCAAAGATTGAACCAAACTGATAAGTCTTAGCATGAAATAGCCCCTATAGTTTATAGGCTCCTACTTCTGTGGCGTAAGTGGAGAGAGAACACATGCAACTGTTGCAGGATAAGTCAATCAGAGAATTTCTGGTGACACACGTCATATTCGCGGTCATAACAGCGCTTACACTTCTAATGCCTGTGACCGCACCGATGAGTGCGAAACTGTTGATTGTAGTCATTGTCTACAACGGGTTAATCATGTTACAGGGATTTCGGATTGGATTCGAGGATTGGATGAGGATATGGATCTTCTCATTCATCCTCAGTCTGCTAATGGTCTTCCCAGACTGGTATCTGGCTGAAACGCTAGGAGCGCTTCAGTTTCCACCTGATGGTTTCCCAATGATTGGCAACTCCATTCCAATTTATATGGCGGGACTCTGGGCGATTCCGTTCTTCATCATTCTCTTCATTGGAACTCAGGTTCAGGAACGAAAATCCATCAAACTTGCATACTTCACAGTAGCTGCACTCTCATTGCTGATATTTGGTATGGCTGAACTGACATTGGTGAACCTCAATTCATGGCAAGCCACTGTGATTGGGATGACTGGCAATCTTGCGTGGTATATCATCATTCCAGAGATTCTCCTAGGACTCTCCGCATTCATATGCTACAATATAATCAAGGACAAGAAAATCTGGATGAACCTCACAGCTTCATTCATAGTGATGATAATCTATATTGGAAATGCGTCCTTCTTCTATTTTCTAATTGAAACACTTCTACTTGGAGCTTAAGACAGTCTACTACTGCAATCGCCAGAAATTGGCATACATTGCCACTCAAGTAAGTTACAAAAGGACCTCCGAGGTTCCAAGAATGAGGAATTGGAATGGAACTCCCGGATGGACTCAGGTTTGACGACTACGAGAAACCACGAAAGGTCATTGTTGACTTTATCAGAGACTATGTATCAAATACTGGGGTCAAGGGTGTCATTCTTGGTCTGAGTGGGGGAATTGATTCCAGTCTAGTTGCGACACTAGCGTGTGAAGCTCTCGGACCTGATAGAGTACGGGGTATCATGTTACCTGTCGATGCTGAGAAGGATGCAGAGAACGTTGCAGACGCAACGGAACTAGCGGAATCATTAGGAATCAAACATGAGTTATTTGAACTCAAAGAGGCAGTTGCAGCATATAATTCACTAGCTCTTGAAAAGGTGGCACTCGGAAATCTTGCAGCTAGACTCAGAATGGTCACGTGGTATGCCCGAGCAAACCAAGAAAATCTCCTTGTAATTGGGACTGGAAACAAGACCGAGTTGATGATTGGGTACTTCACCAAATATGGTGATGGGGGTACTGATTTTCTCCCGATTGGTGATTTGTACAAAGAGAATGTCTGGAGTTTATCTCGACACATGGGGCTTCCAGAAAAGATAGTCAACAAAGCACCGTCAGCAGGGTTGTGGAAAGGTCAGACTGATGAAGGAGAGATAGGTGCAACATATGCTGAGCTAGATAGCATTCTTTTTCTCCATATAGAGAAGGGTATGACTGAGAAAGAGATTGCTAATTGGGGAATAGAAGAATCAAAGGTGCAAAAAGTTCTGAGGATGATGAAGTCATCTCAGCACAAAAGAGAACCTCTTCCAATTCCGAAGGTTCACTGATGTTGCAGTCAATTACTGGTCTTTGGAAGCCAGATTTTGAACTTAGCTCCTTGAGTATAATCGCCTTTCACACGGTCAAGAATTTCTAACGTACCACGGTATTTTGCAGCAATCTGTACACACTGGTGGATACCTACCCCACCAGATCGTCGTTCCGGGTTAAGCAAATTCTTCTTCATGATATCACTTATTCCGGGACCATCATCAGCTATGGTGACAACATAACCCCCATCACTTTCATTGAGCTCAACCCAGATGTTCTTTTGTTTATTCTCATTGTATTTGATTGCGTTGAAAAGGATGTTTGTGATCATTGTGTGAAAGAACTGATCTGCATGTATTGTTGCTTTTTTCTTTGAAATCTCCATGTGAATTCTAACATCAACATGGTCATACTCTTCTTTGAAAGCATCAATGTTACTCTTGAGTGAGAAGTCTAGAGATACCGTTTCTAGCGGAGTTGAAAGAAGAGTAGCAGTTGACTGGACTGAACTAATTAGATTATTACACTCAGAAACTGATTCATTGATATGCTCAATCAATGATGACCTGGTAATGTCAGTTTCATCTTCAGACAGCAAGTCTGAAGCTATCATTATAGCTTGAAGGAAATTACGGATATCGTGACCGGTGATATCCTGGTACAGAAGTGCAACATTGTGAGCCGCTCTTGCCTCCTCTTCAGCTCTCTTCAAATCAGATACATCGCGCATGACAACAACTGATCTTCGCCCGTCTTCATGGGGACTGATATTGATTGAATACCACTTTCTCTCTTTAATAATGTCAAGAGGTGATTCGAAACTTAAGCCTCCTCTCTTCTCCATAACTTCTTTGACAATATTCATGAAATTAGCAGCATCTGATGAGCGGAGCAGATCCGATATTTTTCTACCTACATGTTTGCCGGGACTAACACCAGGAACCAGACCATGTTTTGAGTAGAACTCTGAGATCTCACCATCTGGTTCCAGCACAAAAACGATGTCAGTCAATGATTCCACTAAAAGACGGTGTTTCCTCTCACTTTCACCAAGTGCATCCTCAGCAGCTCTACGTTTTCTTCTTTGATCGGCCTCTGCAATCTCACGTTCAATAGCAGGCACCAATCTACTCAGGTTGTTTTTTGTGAGGTAGTCATGTGCCCCGGCTTTCATCATATCAACTGCAACCTCATCGGAGATTGTACCGGAAACTATGATGAAAGGAACATCCAAATCTCTATCTTCTATCGATTTCATGGCATCCTTTATACTGAACTCAGGCATCATGTAGTCACATAGTATAGCATCCCAATCGTTCCCTTCTAATGCACGATTTACTTCATCTGCAGTACTTACTCGTTCCATAGTCAGTTCGAGCCCCCCCTTCTTTAGGACTCGCTCAATCAAGATTGCGTCGTCCTCTGAATCTTCGATGAGAAGAATTCTAAACTGCCTATTCACAGATTTCAGGACCTCCAGGGGGATTAACATTTAGAACTAACCAGTACAAACCTAGTGTACGAATAGCCTCAACAAACTGGTCAAAGTCTACAGGCTTTTGGATATAGGAATTCGCTCCAAGATTGTAGCTCTCACAGATATCTCGGTCCTCTTTTGAGGAAGTGAGAATTACAACTGGTAAGAATTTCAGGGCCTTTACCTTCCTAATCTTTTCGAGAAACTCCAACCCACCCATCCGTGGCATCTTAAGGTCTAATAGTACAACAACAGGATAATCATTCATATCTCTACCTGCATATTGACCCTCTGACGTGAGATAATCGAGTGCCTCAGCTCCATCACGGGCTACAACAACCTCATTCAGAATATTAGCACGTTGAAGAGCTCTCAAGGTCAATAGAACATCGTCTGTGTTATCTTCAACAAGGAGAATCTTTTTCGAGGACATCAATCTACACTCCTGGATTCGGGGATTGTAAAGTAGAAGGTAGAGCCTTCACCAATATCGCTATCTGCCCATACCTTACCACCATGACGATTTATAATTCGTTGCACAGTTGCTAGACCAATTCCAGAGCCCGGAAAATCATCTGATTGGTGAAGTCTCTGGAATGGTACAAAGAGCTTATCATGATAGTCCATATTGAACCCAGCCCCGTTATCTTTGACATAGAAGACGGTTTCTCCGTCTTGCTCAAGAGAGCCAAACTCGATTTGAGCTTCTGTGATTTTACTCGTGAACTTCCATGCATTTTCCAGCAAGTTCTGTATCACAAGTTTGATCAATCGCTGGTCACATCGTACATGTACATTTTCTAAGATTCTAAAATCAACTTCGCGTTCTGGTTCAATCTCACGAAACTCATCAATGATTTCACCGACAATCTTTGAGAGATTAACATCACTTCTGTCCATCTCAGCACGTGTCACTCTTGACAACATAAGAAGGTCCTCAATCAGAGAGCCCATATGGGTTGCAGCAGATCGGACTCTCTGAAGGAAGTCTTGTCCAGTAGAGTCTATGGAGTCAGAATAGTCTTCCATGAGTGCTTGACTGAACCCATCAATAGTTCGAAGAGGTGCTCTGAGGTCGTGTGAAACGGAATAGGAGAATGCCTCCAGTTCCTTATTGGCTGCAGCCAACTCAGCAGTTCGCTCGTCAACACGTTGTGCAAGTTCTTCGTTAAGCCTCTGAATTTCTTGGTCTTTCAGGATTCGCTCTGTGATGTCTGTAACTACAGCTATTGTTCCATCAACCTGTCCTTCATCATCACGCGAGGGCACTGCAGACACTCGTACTATCCGCTCACCGCCATCTTTTCTCACAAATCGAT
>Ga0209536_100010343_pt1 | contig 13771 bp, 13 predicted proteins | sample DeeMarSeWOR28_12_FD_187461 | JGI IMG/M metagenome (GOLD analysis project Ga0209536, IMG submission 187461) | Marine sediment microbial communities from White Oak River estuary, North Carolina - WOR-2-8_12 (SPAdes) (version 2) | ecosystem: Environmental > Aquatic > Marine > Intertidal zone >...
AACGAAATAATATTCCTTCTGATGATCCACCCATTGATCATGACTAAGGATCTGCCAACTGTTCGTATACACGAACTGGGTGATCACGGAAGCCACTCCTCCTTTCAGCGGCGCCTTCGCTAATAAAATGGCGGTCGGTGTTCGCGTCATAGCGTCAGCTCCTCAACGAAAGCGATTCAGTTTTCAGTTCGAGACAACTTGACTGATGTGACAACGATTGAAGTCGGACCCAGCGGTGCACAGGTCTGGCGCTGGGAACTTGTGCGTACGAGCGAATCGAACAACCTGGCACAGGGAGAAGGGATAACGTCGCATCTTCGCATGTCCCGACGGATCAGAATGTTCGAACTTGTGCCCACTTCCAAATGGCTCTTCCGCCTGGACTGTATTGTTGACAACGAAGGCAGTACGGGGCTGCACTCCCATCCCGGATCGGGAATCCGCTGCATGCTTGAGGGGCATCTTCGCGTAGAATCCGAAAAGGGAGAGTCTTCCGACAACTGGCGGCCGGGAGATGTCTGGTACGAGGAAGGGAGTTATCCACTCGTCTCTACTTCTGACCCAGGAGAGAAAGCAACCTTTCTGAGGGGTATGGTTCTGCCGCCAGAATACATTAAATATCCGGACACTGCGGTCTGGATAGAGGGTTCGAAATACATCAGTAAAGTTGTGGACCTCTGAGGCATACTGCCCATATGTCGGATCATCAGGGTCAATGAGCATGGTCATCGGTCCAACTCCAGGATCCCAGTAGGGTGCCAGTGGTCCGACATCAACCGGCGATACAGAGTTCAAATCTCCGAGATAGACGATTGGTACTTCTCCAAGCGAGTCAAAATAGTTGATTATTCCCTCGTTCTCCCACTCTCTTCTGTTCTCATTAGTTTCGCCGCCTGCAGCCTTCAGATGAACTCCTACGAAGTGTACACTAGTCCCATTGATATTGATGACTGCATCGAGGAAATCATGGGTGACATCGTATCCAGATGCATCATCAAGAACTACATTTTGAATCTGAACTATTGTCTGGACTGGAAATCGGCTAAACACAGCCTCACCACTAGTAGAGAAAGAAATCCCCTGTGTGCAGAATGCCTCGTATGGGTCTTCGTCAGAGAAGTAGGTATTGAGTTCCTCAACAGCTTCTATCATCTCTGCACTGCCATCGTCATCCCATAAGCCAGTTTCAACAAACATGATAATGTCTGCGTTCTCTTCCTTGACAACCTCTATCCAATCTGGATTGATTCCAGACTCTTGGATATTGTATGTCATGATTTTGAATACGGGGTCAAAGTCTGGAGATGAGAAGTCGATTGAGTTGTTCACCATTACACTGATGGTCTGATTGGACCAGTTTGTACTAGGGTCTCTTGCGCGACACATTATCGTATGAGGTCCATCTGCAACTCCCAGTGTGTCCCAATTGTAAGACTGGCCCACGGCAGTAAGAACACCGTCAATGTAAATCTCTGCCCTAGGAATTCCATTCTCATCAGTCGCTGAGAATGTGATAGCTTCAGCTCCATATACAACTGCATCGGCAGAAGGTCCTGTAATTGTGACGACTGGCGGTGTAGTGTCTCCATTCTCCCCATTCTCAGGTGGAGTAGCAGGTGGTAAATTGAGTACAACAACTACAATTGAAGCTACAAGAATACCAACAATCATTATTCCAAGAGCCTTCGTTCTCTCCATTATCATCACTTCAATGACTTCTCTTGCAGAATAACACGCCTAGATAAGCTTTGGTCAATGACACAGTTACTAGCGTGAAGGATACTCTCATAGCTGTTGCGCTCTCATACATATCGGTACGAATCTCGTATTACTAGGCTCTACGATTCAGCACAACGGAAGGTAATAGACCCTTCTCAGTTTGTTGGATTTGACGACAGTTATTAGTCTTCATGTCAAAAACCTGAATTGAGCGCAAATGACAGGACAAGTGTCAGATCAAGTCCGATATGATGGAGAGGTATATTCTCTGGCTGGAATCGACGGTGAGGGCTTCTATACACCAGCAGACTTCGGAATAGAGACTAGAATGGCAAGCACAGCGTGTTGGCGTGGCTATGTCATGTTCTATGACTGTGTCGATGGCAAGCTTCTGCTTCAGTCGATGCATGCCAACCTTGTGGAGCCAAAGCCAATCAACGACATCAAACCCACGATGCCTGAAGAAAGCTGGATGTTCAAGTATGCATATGAGAAACTCGCCCTGAAGACCAAATTCACTGGGAGCATCTGGATTGGAAAAGACTTCATTGACTCATTGTACGTGCACATGGGCTTTCAGAGCGTTGAGTCATACCGGACTGTCATGCGGCTCGATGTAGAAGATGGTGACATCATCAGTGTAGCTGACCTGTCGAAGGAGATGGAAATGCGAAGGCAAAAAGGGAAACATAAGCCAGACGCACCTCTCTCAATGGATGAGGAGGATCTACATTCATGGGTTTCTGACCGTTTCTCACAAGACTATGATGCTCCTTGAAGAAATTCTGTTTTTGCTACCTCAGACATATTATTTTTCAAAGGGCTTTAACTCTGGAAGTAGTACCGGAGCAAGTGATGATGCCCACTCTATCAGATATCGAAAGCGCACGTGAACGCATTAGAACCTATATCATGGAAACCCCTCTTCAACATGCGGAATACCTCTCAGATTTGACAGGTGCATCTGTATTCCTCAAACTTGAGAGTGAGCAAGTCACTGGATCCTTCAAGGTGCGTGGGGCCCTCAACAGACTAATGACGCTTTCAAAGGAGGATGTTGAGAAGGGCGTGATTACTGCATCAACTGGGAATCATGGGCTTGGAGTCGCCCATGCCGCCAAGTTACTAAACATCTCTGCCAAGGTTGTGTTCCCACTTGATGCCTCCGAAGTGAAGAAGAGAAAGATGGAAGAAGCAGGTGTCGAAGTCATTCAAGAGGCTGGATATGAGGAAATTGAAGCATACGCCCGCCAGATGGCCAAGGATAAAGGTTTAACATATGTCAGTCCCTACAATGATCGGGATATTGTGGCAGGAGCAGGAACCATTGGGCTTGAAATCCTTGAACAATTAGATGACATCGACATTGTGGTCGTCCCAATCGGAGGAGGAGGGTTGATTTCTGGAATTGTTATAGCAATTAAGACGAAATCTCCAAACACCTTGGTGATAGGTGTCCAATCTGAGGCTTCTCCTGAGGTCTACGAGTCATGGCTCGAGGGACATTGGGTTGAAGCTGATGAGTCTGATTCTCTGGCTCAGGGTCTCATGGGTGGTGTAGAATCTGATTCCATCACTCTCGATATCATCAATGAATATGTTGATCAGGTTGTTCTAGTAAAAGAGAGTTCAATATTGCAAGCAATGCGATTGCTCTATGAGAAGGAAGGACACAAGATTGAGGGTGCTGGAGCTGCGTCAACCGCTGCCTTTCTAGAAAGAGTAGATGGGTTCACAGGTAAAAGGGTGGTCTTAGTACTAAGTGGTGGAAATATCAGTGAAGAGGAGATTCAGTCACTCCTCCAATGACCCTTACCTAGCACCTTCTTCTGCGATTCTGATTGCAGCACCAACTCTCGAGAGGAACTGACTCTCGTTCGGTATCATTCCCACAAATGATAATCGATTACTCACAGACACGATTGGCGCAGAAGCGCCGATGAAGGTTGAGAAACTGGGTTCATCAAGAACTGTATTGTCGCCGCTACCGCGTAAGGCAGCATTCAACCACCCAATTGCATCACTGAGGTTCTCCTTGGTGTCATATTTCGCTGTTCTAATGCAGATGCTTTCTCCGAATTTCATCTGAGCCTTCTCTAGCAGCTGACTGATCTTCATCATCGGGTCATCGCTCTTGAGTTTCACAACAACAACATTGGCATCTGCAGGATTCATTGGTTCTGTTGAGACTGCTGTATCCCCGCAAGCATCCTCGTCTTCAACCACTGGGTCTCCTTCCACGATACCGACACCAGGCATCGGTGGAAACACGGTTATCGTAACTTTCTCAATACAGTCCTCATCTTTCATACTGTAACATTGGTTGAATATCCGCTTTATAGCTATTGGCATCACCATTCAATTTGGTAAACAGCCATGTTGGGAGTTCCAACCACTACAGGATCTGTGAGTGTAACTCTATAGAGCTCGGTGACAGTTGCTCCCTCGGATATCAATGCCACATGGTATCCTACAAACCACTCAACATAGAACATGATGTACGTGCAGTTGACCTCACGCAGATATTCAGCTATGTCATTCAGACCTGTAAGGTTATGCAATACTATAGGTGTGACAAGTCCATAGAGATCTAACACAGTCCCATGTGCAAAGTATCCGATTGCTCCAACATCGTAGGTTGCTATGGTTGCATCCTCAGGAACGTTCTCAACAATCCAATTTGAGAGATGTACCTGCATCTCCTCGATGTTCTTGGCTTGGTTGGCATGATGGTCAACATATTGGATGCTACTTACGGCAGAGGGTGTGAACAAGATGAAGATCATCATGATGGTGAGAAGAATCCTGAAGTCTACAGGAAACGGGTCTTTCAGTGATCTGAGTGTGAGTATTCGTTCAATGATAAGCACGAAGCCACAGACAAATGCAATAGCCATGATGTTGAACAATGGGACGAGGTACCTCGCAGCAAACAGGAATGCCATGCTAGGCATTGTCAATCTATACAACGCATAGAGTGAGGTTATCATAATCAGTTCGTATGGTCTGCGCTTCAGGACTAGGAGTGCTCCGCCTCCGACAAAGCTAAGGGCTAGATATGGTTCAGATGGAAACCATGCCACAAACCAGAAGTAGTTCCAGAGGTCGATCATCTCTTGGTTTACTCCCCACCTCAACTTAGAGTAATACGAATCTGGCATGGGGAGTCCTGTTGTGTTATAACAGTGCAATACCCAAGGAAGAACCACAAGTACTGCAATTGCAAACATCGCTGCCAGAGTAAGAAAACGTCGCTTCTTGTTCGTATCACGATAAAGCATTATCAATGATCTAAGGGGGAGGCATAGGGCTGCTATCAGGACAAATTCGGGACGACAAAGATAGGCAAACCCTACCACAACACCGAGTACAATGTCATATTGCCACTCGGGTCTTGGCAAGACAAGTAGCGCCAGAAGCAACATCATCATTCCGAGGGGAGTTTCCATACCTGACAACATGAGGCCAGCATTCCTCGGTACCAGCACGAAGATGATCTGCCCGAACACAGCATATTGCCATCTGTCTGTGTGTTGTCTGACAATCTCTCCGACAAGGAAGGTGTCAACTATGAACATGATTCCTGAAACAGTCAAAACAGAAGTCACTATTGCATCATGTGATGATCCAAATAGAAAGATAGGGGAAAGGACGACTGACCATAGAGGTCCGGATGAACCAGTGCTTGGAATTCCCCAAGCATACTCCCAAGGCCTTCCCTCGAAGATAGTTCTTGCATACTGTACATGAATCCAAGAGTCGTCGAATGAGAACCCATAGATTCCCCATACCTGCATGATATATTGGACGTAGAAGATAGAAACGAGTGTGATTGGAATAGCAGTCAAGAGGGTGAATTTCCAAGACCCTCTCTCGATCTGGAGAACTTGTATCAGCTTAGAAACTAAATCCGTAGTTGTCTGAGCCTGCTCAATTTCCTCCATCGAAATTCCACCTGCGCTTTTCTTACAATCGACGAAATCAAAACATGATATTAGTCTTCACTTTGCTAAAACAGGTTGGGGCACCGGAATGTCAAAAATATTCAAAAGAACCATAATGAAACCTTTTGAAATAGAATATATATGCTCAAGAACTTAGCCCAATAGGCTGTTTTAGTTCATTCTAATCAATCTTAGTTTTTTGGGATGAGGTTTCTATCCTTTCAAACAGTCACTAATATTCAGAATGAATATGACACTCCTACCAGTCGTATTCAGAGATACGACTTGAGTCATTGAAGGAGTGAGATACTTGAAGAAGATTTCATTAGTGCTATGTGGAATCATTGCACTGATACTTATTTTTCCAGCAGCACAAGCAGCGATTGTCAATCAAGCACAAACCACCTACACTGGATCTGGTGTCATTATAGATGAAGTTGAGGTTCAGGTCGATATTAGACCAAATACACTCAGCTTCAATAGTAGCGGAAAGTATGTTACCTGTTATATCACGCCCCCTGAAGGATACAGTGTCTGTGACATAGATACGTCCTCAATCTTTCTAGAAAGCCTCCCAGCCATACCAGACTGGACCGGAATTGTTGATAGAGATCTTGATGGCATCGATGATCTTATGGTCAAGTTTGATCGACCCGCAGTACTTGAATTACTTGAAGGAGCTGAAGTCTCAGTAGATTTGACCATCACAGGCAATTTCGAAGACGGTGTAACTTTCTTTGGGGTTGATACAGTTCAAATCTACTGTTCGAACTATGAGAAAAGGTTGTTTGATGCAGGACTATCTATATTCACCAGCGACATGACAGATCTTTCTCTTACATATCAGACTCAGGGCGAGAAACCACAACACTACGCTGTGATTGTTGGAATTAGCGACTACAAGGCAATTGGTGACCTTCGTTTCTGTGATGAAGATGCGAATGATTGGTACAGTTACCTCAAAGAACTAGGCTATGAAGAGATCACAGTTCTGGGTGACACTACGAACTCCTATCTCCAATATGATGGAGTTGCTTCAGAGTATAACACAAAGCAAGCCATTCTGACGATGATAAGTCAGGCGGGTCCACGAGACACAATAGCATTCATTTCGTCTGGACACGGTTCTGGAGATAGTAGAGGTGCAAGCCTACTCTGTATGTGGGACATTACTATGGGAGAGAATGGGGAAGATGGTTACTTCTGGGATTATGAGCTAGCAGCTCTGCTTGACCTCGCAGTGGCCGACAATATATTCGTCTTTCTTGACCATTGTTTCGCCGGAGGTTTCGGTGACGAGCTCATGAGCATGTCCAATTCGGAGAATGTCTATTTTCTATCAACATGTGATATTATGGGCATGGGCTGGGATGCACCCGAGTACAATAATGGGCTATGGACGTACTTCTTTTTGGAGTACACTCTCATCGATGTCTTTGATTCAGATCCAAGAACCGAATTGGAAACCGCTTTTGCTTATGCCGCTGCAGTCTATCCATATCCCCGAGGTGCTCATCATCCTCAGGAATATGATGGTGACCTGAACAGACCATTTCTTCTTTGGTGAGCAACTGCTCACCATTCCTCTTTTTTTGGAGCAGATCAACATTCAATACTCAACATCAAAAATCTCGTTCTTCTCAGCGTAGTCATGGGCTTGTTGGACGTTATCGAAACACTTCAAAACTTCGTACGTGAAATACTGCTGCTCTTCCCGTTCCAATTCAATTACAGGTCTGGGCTCTTCACTAGCTTCTTTGAAAATCCTAATGAGGCATAATTTGTTCTGGATACCGGCCTCTTCACATTTCCTGCATCCCTTGGGACCCTTGGCGCAGTGGACCCCCTCGATGACCCGGATGATATCTTCATGATCTCCTGAATCACTGGTCATAACAAAAACGCATTGAAATTCAGTAAAATAGATTATGTGGATGTTTTCAAGACCTTTTTTCGATTGTTGGGACAGCAAATCAAGTACTTGGAAGCTCGATATGAACAATCTCCAATTCTTGTGCATCATTTGCTCTCTTCTTTCTTCCAATCAGTCCAATCAACATGTCCGGCGAATTTTGTTCATCGAGCTCTTCTGGACTAACATAGCTCAGTATGTCTTCATGATGATAATGAACGACCCATCCAGGCACTTCTTCCAGACGTGTCACATTGAAGTCTCCGTGGGAAGAACCTGGTATAACTACTCCCATTGTTCTCATCAGTTCGATGGCATACTCCTTAATGTCAACATCAGGGTTTCTACAAATGACAATAGTTCCGTGTTTGAAAATTACCCATCGTGTAATTCCCGCTTCTAGAATCTCTCTCCAAGTTTCAATCAAGCTGTTGATATCTGACACCTCTTCTTACTCCTGACTATTTGTAATTCTCAAGCAACTCCACTATCTCAAAGTTTCCCTCACGTCGAGCATATGCCAGTGCTGTCATCCCGTCTTCGTCATCGGAGCCTTCGATCTCTATTGATGGATCTGCTCCTGCCTTAAGAAGCAGTTTCACAATTTGTGCATGTCCCTTTCCTGCTGCAAATATCAAGGCAGTTCCTGAAACAAACGTCTTTGCATTGACATCTGCTCCATTCTCGATTAGAAGTTTCACAATCTCGATGTGTCCCTCGAAACTTGCATGCATCACTGGAGTCCAATCCGCAGAGTTAGTGCTGTTTGCATCTGCACTGTTTTCAAGTAGGGCTTGTACAATCTGGGTGTGTCCCCTAAGTGCTGCCCAATGGATTGGCATCATGCCCCTTCCGTCTACAATACCTACATTCGCACCGTCCTCTAGTGCTTGCTTGACTGAACTCAGGTTTCCACTTTCAGAAGCCTCTAGAAGGAGTGAGTCAGCGTTCTCTCTCCCACTTGTACTAGGCCTTGCCTGTCTTGTTCTGAAGTCGTCAAGCATTTGCACAATCTCAGGTCTTCCATAGACTGACATAGATGCGACATGAAGAACATCATTCAGCACCCTTTCAGGCACCGATTCCATCCTCGCTAGTAGAAATGCGACAACATGGGTCTGACCATCGCGAGCAGCGAGGTGGAGTGGAGTCATATCCGTCCCATTGGTCAATAGCAGTTCTGCACCGTTCTCTACGAGATATTTTACTATCTCAAGATGCCCTCGACTTGATGCAATGTGCAGTGCTGACTCTTTCAAGAACTCATTTTGTGCATTGATGTCCGCTCCAGATTCAAGGGCACCTCTGATTGCATCGAGGTTCCCTTCTTCTGCAGCCGCAAGAAGGTTGTCATTGTGGGTCGTCATGGATACATCCTCTGGTGTTGTTCCCTTCCATGAGCCTTAGTACTTCAAAAAAGTGTCTGTATTGACCCAAAATGATTTTGAAGACATCCGAATCTTCTGGACTGAGCTATCTCAAGAATTCGGCTGAAGTGGCAGTTCCAAAGTGTCTGCTTCATACTTGTTTACACCAATCGCCCTTGATAGAACTTAGATGACCGTTGTGATGATTCAGATGTGCAAACATGTCAGCAATAGCGTCGATTACACGCTTTCCATGGAAGTACTGCGGGGTGTTTGGGCCGTCGAGCGTGCGACTCAGCTCTTCATCTGATGTCTGTTCAAACCAGGAGAGAAAGTCACTCTCAACCGAGTCGAAGTACTCATTGATCTCTTGGAGTGGAGTTCCAGCCCAATCACCCGGATCATTGCTGTCCCCTCTGTAAGCATAGAACATGTCTGGGTTCTTTGGACTGCCCTCTTTGATCAACATGTTCAACGTGTAGTCATAGGCTGCACCCTGATGTGCGAGAAGCCAACCTATGGACGACATTCCAGACCTGGGTCTATAGGCAAGATCATTGCAGCCGTCATTGATCAATGTCTGAAGGGTTCTTTCACGCCATGCCCGAGTGGACAGTACTAGACTTTTGACCAATTCTACAACATCCATTTCTATCGACATTTTTCCACTGCTGGTTCATTTTATACCTTGCCGATAAAGCACATACAAAACACTGATGTGTAAGGTCAGCTTAGGTATACCGATTCTGCTGGTCTGAGGGATGAAGAGTGGAACCAATTGGTACGATAACTGCATGTTTTCCACATGTGGATGTGGAAACTCGGAGTATTCTACAGGTGGTCATGGATGATGCCAAGGACTACAATGATTTTGCAGTACTCTTGTGCGATAAAGCAATCAGGGAACTTGTTCCCGACCTTACGACTTATTTCTCCTATTTCCACGCTTACAATCAACTAAGATTTGATCTCGTTCGAAGACTGGAAAATGAGGCTAAAGGATCCGACTTAGCGAAACCATATGTTCTCTTGACCCGTCCTTGGGGAACCATTGACTGGAATGAGTTCCAAGAGTCGATCTCATCCGCGCTTAAGGTCGCACCGAACGATTGGGTTGCTTGCCAACTCTATATGCTTTGGAGAGTAGACATTGAATCTATCGCAAGTTATCCTGAGGTTCAGACCGACCTCGAAACTTTGAAAATTCTGGAAACCAAAATTGAGAACGATGACGAGTTTAGCCACTTCCGAGCAGACTTGAATTATATCAAAGCAAGAGGGTTCATGCAGGAAGGCAATGTAAAGGAGGCAAAGACGTGGTTCAATCGTGCAATCTCTCTTGCCAAGAAACATGACAGTCTCATTGTTCTTGCATCGTTGCTTATTGACAAAGCGAATATGATCAAGAATGTCAATTTCAATGAGGCTCTGAGCATTCTACAGAGCCAGAGAACCATCTCTCAAAAGCTTGGATCTATCTATCACCTTGCACTGAATGATGCTGGTTCCGGACTGATTGCTCAGGCACGTGGTGAGTATGAAACAGCAATCAAACATCTAGAGGAATGTGTTAAGTACCTCGATCCCATTGGTCTGAAATCCAGTGTTGATTTTCACAGATTATTGATTGCAGCTCAATATAATCAGATGTTGGATGGAACTCGTGCTCTGGAAATAGTCAACGAAGTATTGAAAGAGTATCAATCTCAACCTCCTTGGTTTCCTTATATTCAACAAACTTGGGCGTTACTCAATCTTGACAGGGTGTTTGAAGCTACTCAATGTTTGGACCTTGCAAGAAACTGGGCTAAAAAGAGTGGGAGGGATTATACCATCGGGTACATCAATTTCCTTGAAGGATTGATACACAAAAAACGAAGTGAATTTCCATCAGCCAAATTTGAATTGAATCAAGCACAATCATACTTCCGAACTTTTCCAAGTACAAATCAAACACTCATTCACCTAACGGATGTCGAGATTGAGATGTTTCCCTATGAAAAAGAGGGAATAAAAGCTGATATTTCAGGTCCATGGATGAAAGCATTGGATGAACATATAGAAGAGAGGGACATCCCCGGAATAGCTGCACAAGCCTTGCTTCTCAAGGCAAAGTTTCGATTCAAACAGGGGCACGCTGTTGAAGCTAAGAAACTGGTCAAGAAGTTGCTGAAGACAGCTGAAACCTCTGGTATGGCCTATCTTCGGACTATGGCTGAATCACTCATTCCCGAGCTGCTTGTTTCCTAGTTCCAAAACACTGATGTAGAGGGTAGATTAGAGTAACTGGGTCGCTGGTCTGAGGTGAGAGATTGGAGCCAATCGGAACAATAACTAATTTTTTTCCTTTTCTGGAGGAAGAAACTCAAGAGGTTCTGAAATCGGTGATGAAAGAAGCCTCTGACTACAATGACTTTGTGGTCCGTTTGGGGAATAGGGTCACCAATCAAGATGCTTCTCTAGAACTTGCTCGAATAGCTTCAATACATGTTTATCTTGCAAGAGATCGTGATCTACAGGAAAAGCTCAGAAACAAGTACAAGGAAATACCCGAAATACTGGTCTGGACCTATCCTCTACTTGGCGTTTCAGATGATGCATTATTTGGCGATGAGCTCAGAGTAATAATGAAGAAGGCTGTCGAGAGGAATCTTCCAGATTGGCTGCTTATTCACCTCTATTTCCTCATTGAGAGGGATCTTTCTAAGACTCCATATGCTATGTCAGAAGTTGTGAGAAAAGTTGAATCAATCTTGAATCGGAACCAAGACCTAGCGTGCTTCAAGTTCACACTCTATCATCTTAGGTCCGGTCTCTATAATTTGGAAGGAGAAGCTGTCAGAGCAATCCTGGCTCTTCAGAAGGGTTTAGAGATTGCTAGAGATGTGAATGATATCTTTCGAATAATGGCGTTTGCTGGCTCTCTCTGCCTCTTGCTCAAAGACCACGATGTTGAGAGAGCATGGGAACATGCTGAAGAGTTCAACAATCTGAGCCAAACTCTAGGCTTATTGAGATACCAGACCGTTGCTAGACATTACATGGGTCATGTATATCTAATCCGCGGAGAGTATGATATGGTGATTGAATGCAATTATGCGGCCTGGGAATTATATTACAGTGATACTGGGCCATCTCAATCTTCATGTGCAATCATGTCCCATTACTACTCTCTCAATGGAGCTGGGAAAGAAGCTCTGCACTGGGCAAACGAGTCATTCCGAATCAGTGAAGGAAAGGGTGACATTGTCATGCATCAAGCAAAGGCGTATGCACTCACCCTTCTAGGCCGACTTGATGATGCTGAGGTTCATTTGAATACTATGCATCAGTTAAGTATTGAGAGCGCTAGTGAAATTGATCAGGCACGATACATGCTCATGAGGAGTATCCATGACATCAGCGCTGGGAACCCTCAAGATGCAATAACTAGTCTTGAGCAAGCACTCTCAATCCACGAATCATTAAACATACAAGCTGCAATCAATACGGACCTAATCGCTCTTACTGAAGCCGAGATTCAAATGGTTGAGGATTCGAGTTTTGAAGACTCATCTGGTCCGTGGATGGTCCGACTTGAGAGCCATGCTCGAAAAATGGGATACCCAGGGATACAGATGCAAGCCGCCCTCCTGAGAGCTCAGTTCTTTGTAAAGCAAGGTCGAAAGGATGAAGCTAGAAACGTCCTGCAGGAAGCCCTTGAGATTCTTGATTCTCCAACAGTCAAGACATTACGAGGGAGGATTAAGATGATGCTTGATGATCTTCGTGTTGCGTGACTTTTCCCCTCCATTCGTGCTAACTGAGTTAATATGCAATATCTCAGACCCAGTTCTATTCTGAGGTTATACTCATGGGTGTAGACTTTGATAAACTAAGGGATAAAGTCATTGAAAAAATGAACAAAGGAAAATCTGGCGACGTTGGAAATGAACTGAGAAAGGCATTCGAAAAGATTGAACCTTCAGAGTTCCAGACCTTCGGTGAAATCATGCGGGACGCGATAATGGTCGATCCTGCGATGTTCATGGAGAAGGCGTACATTCTCTTTGACAAGATGATGCGTGCAAGAAAGGCTGACAAGCTTGCAGAGTACGAGAGATTCTTCGTGCAGAACTTCTGCAAACTACCTGGTGAGGAATTCGCCGTCATCTGTGATGGCTGGGTCGAAACAGGCAAGTCCGTGATCAAGGGACAGGTCTTCGTGTCGGACCATCGTATCATTGCTACTGGCGTACAGGAAGCCAAGAAGGCCAGGGTAAGCGGAGGCGGCGTGTTTGCATTCCTGAGTCTGGTCCAGCTGGGCAGCTACGCTTACAACAAGTCCATCATGGAGCAGATAACGAAGGGAATTGCAGAAGGTTTCTCTATGGTGAACTACGGTGTCCTCTACCCAATCAGGGGTGGCTACAACATCGAGCAAGAGGCTAAGGGATTCAGAGCAAAGCAAAATGACAGAGTCAATTTCCAAGTCGATGTACCGTACACGAACAAAAAAGGTCAGCAAGAGATTGCAGACGTTGATGTTTCCGTTGTCGTCAACATCAAGGATCCTGAAATTCAGGCTAAACTCGATAAAGTCGAAGCAATTGTAAGGGCTCACGCAAAGCCTGTGTAATTCTCAATTGTAGTTTAATCCAAGCATGCTGTTCCTGTTGGTGGGGGCTGCATGGCTTGGAATCTATTTTTCTACCTAGCAAACGTTCGCCGAAGCTGTTAAGTACCAGCCAGAATTGTCACACCTCAGTATCGCCGCCTTATAGTCGGCGTTCGAAAGAGGATTCAGTGATATATTATGAGTCGAAAAGTGTGCCTCGCAGGTGGGGCCG
>Ga0209536_100010344_pt1 | contig 13770 bp, 13 predicted proteins | sample DeeMarSeWOR28_12_FD_187461 | JGI IMG/M metagenome (GOLD analysis project Ga0209536, IMG submission 187461) | Marine sediment microbial communities from White Oak River estuary, North Carolina - WOR-2-8_12 (SPAdes) (version 2) | ecosystem: Environmental > Aquatic > Marine > Intertidal zone >...
CCGTTTCAGTATGACTGCCGGCGGTTGCGTATACGGTCTTGTTCTTATATTCTGGATTACTAAAAGTTATATTTGCCATGACACATCTCCTTCATTACTTAATTCTTAGGTCGTTAGGCTGGGCTTACGGTGACATCACCGATGATTTGCGCCTGGCACGCCAGGCGATAATGCCTTCCTGCCAGGTTATCCTTAAGAACCTTATCTTCGATGATGGTCGGTGTGGACAAATTGTCCCAGCCTTCTTCCACTTTCATCATACACGTACCACAATCACCTTCCCGACAACCATAGACGACGCCGGCACCGACTTTCTCGGAAATTTCGATAACCCGCACCCCAACAGGAACGCTAACCGTCAAACCGATGTCTTTAAAAGTTAGATTTGCTTTTGCCATTACTGGACTCCTTTATTCATGTTAATAATTATTAAAAACTACGCACATTTTCCTGCTCCGCTTGTAACACTTGTTCGAAACTTACAATCGTAGTTTCCAACTCCCCCTTCAGAGCTTTACTAATTTGTTGTCCAAACTGCTTACAGGCAGCGAGTTCCTCATCTGTCGGTATCAACTTGATGCGAACTCCCGGCACTGGCAAACGCAATTTTAAACCGCGCATACGATCTTCCATCATCCTTACAGCTTCACCGCTCCATCCAAATGATCCGAAAGCAGCCCCTAATTTACCGGTGGTATTGATCACCGCTAAAGAGGACAACAAATCCCACACCGGCTTGGCAGCATCTCCATTAATGGTAGGTGAACCAAACACAATACCATCGGCTTCTTCGATTAAGTCCACAAAAGATGTGATGTCACTGCCTTCTAAATCATATAAAGACACACGCACGCCATCGATCATCCCCGCCCCTGAGTATATTGCCTCCGCCATACGTGCCGTGTTTCCATACGAACTGATATAAAAAATCAGCAGGCTTTTTTCGTTTTCATTTAGTTCCCTATGCAATCCGGAACTGGCCAATTCTCTAAATCGCCGCACATAATCCCTTGGTTTATCCCTTAATATGGGTCCATGGGTAGGTGCGATAACATTGAGTTTAAGAGGATCGATCAATTCCAACGCCTGTAAAACATAACGTTTAAACGGCCGCATTATATGGGCATAGTAATATTCAAACGAAAAGCGGAAATCCCCCACCTTATCGTTAAACAATCGGCTATCACAAAAATGGCAACCGAATACATCACCGGAAAACAGTATGTGTTCTTCTTCCAAATACGTGCACTGGGTATCCGGCCAATGTAAATACGGTGTATGTAAAAAGCGCAACGTGCGGTCGCCAAGACTCACACGGTCGTCCGTCAATACCGTTTCGTAGTTCAGCTCGTCGCGCTTTAATAACGCTTTAAGCATTAATTGTGCTTTTTGCGAAATATATAACTTCGCTAGTGGCGCCCGCCTCATCAATTCGGGCAATGCGCCGCTGTGGTCGGGTTCTAAGTGATTAAGCACAATAATTTTAATTTCACTGTAGTCTGCTACGGATTCCAGTCGAGTAAAAAATTCTTCAGAAAACTGCTCTTTAACCGTATCGATTACTGCCACACCTTGATCACCACGCACCAGATAAGAGTTGTAAGTTGTCCCATTGGCAGTTTTGAGGATAATATCGAAATTCCGTAAATGGGGATCCAACGCTCCTACCCAATAAACCCTGTCGGATAAAGCTACGGCATCTTGGATTTTGCTTACATCAATATCTTTGACGTTCATCGAAACACCTATTACTTGGCTTCACAAGATGACTGAGCATGATCCTTGGGACAACTTTCTAAATCCTCCCTGGGCGCCGAATCAATGTTTAAAACTGTGTTTACTTTTTCATTTTCAAAACCGACTATTTTGGTATCACCGACTTCCATCAAAGGCCTTCTAATTAACAAAGGGTCTGCCAACATACATTGAATAGCTTGTTCCGCGGTTAATATATTGGGATCTACATCGCCGGATTTCACCGCCGGCGCACTTTGATTGAACCACGCACAAACGGGTAAGTTGTGGAAAAACGCCAATAACTTCGCTGCAGTCCAAGGCTCGGTTAGCAGATTCCTGGCTTCAACTTGATGACCCGCTTCTTTCAGCAGTTTCTTTTGCTTAGTATTGTTTATACAACCGGGTTTTTCATAAAATATCACGCCAACCATACTCAACCACCTTTGAAGATCGGAAACGCTTCCATAGATCCCGGAGGGTGTGTTTCACGCATCTTGTGTAAGCATCTCAATTCGAATTCCACCAACACAAACATTCATTCAGTTGAGTTGATAAGTACCAGGCCACAACAATTGTCTGTGGCATTACCCGGTGCGCGAAACGCACTCTATAACGATAGATGTAAATCTAACTACGCAGCCTCTGCGATAATAATATTTTGTATTTTTCGGACCTTCATTAAACGCAATGAACTGAGGTCGCTATCTATCATTGAAAGTTCATTCAACGCCGTTGCCCATACTGGTAATGGTCTTATCAAAGTTACCTGAAAACTTATTCGCGTTTCGACAGCGGGCGGTTTACTTACGGTTGGTTCAATCTCAGCGCCAGTTTCCAGAGTCGTTATTCTCTTCAAATTATTCGCTTTTTGACGATGGACCAGAAAAGCACTATGACGACTCCATGTTTTGCGAGGTATATTTTTCCAATTCACATAGTCAGTGTCGAAAAAAAATTTATCTTTAACGCTTTGTTCGCTCACTTGCGCTTTTTGTTGTTGGCTCAATATAAAAGAATCTAAAATCTGTTTCGGTATAGCCAAACGTTTAAAGACGTTTTGTAAAATAACCTGCCGCAAGTTATTGAACCACCTTCTATGGATAAAATTGGATGCTCGATAACTATCGTTGGCATCCTGGTCAATCCAAATAGTCTCTGCAGTTACTTTCACCATTGCGACACCTCTTTTACAAATCAGCGCTATTAAATCTATATTAGTGGGCCTGAAGCTCCGCCATGGCTTGCGCCAGTTTTTCCGGAGGGATGCCCGTCAGTGAACCCGGAGGATTCATAGGCTCACCAACACTACTAAGAATCGCACCTTCGATGGGACAAATGCTGGCACACTGGGTATCGGCGTAGTCACCTTCGCACTCGGTACATTTCTTAGCGTCAATTAAGAAATGCGGCTTTGCTTCATAGATTGCGTTGCTGGGACACAACGGCTCGCAGGCCCAGCAATTTACGCAAGTTTCAATGATTTTTAATGCCATGATAATTCTCCAATTAAGCGGTTATTTTCTCTTGAGTAGTGGCTTCTTCATCCAATTGGCCGTTTTCAATCATTTCTTTGTATACGGCCAACACGCCATCTTCGATCGCTTCCATGGCATGTTCACCATTGGGTTGGATACCGGCTTCTTCCAGTTGACTCCAAGGCTCATAACCGATTTTGGAGCACAAAACCACTTCGCATCCTTCCAATGCTTTAATTGTCATGCCTAGTACGGTTTCTCCATCCCCGCAAGTGTCACCGCCGGAACAATACAAATCGGTTTTACGATGCCCGATAAACCGCACCCCGTCCTTAGAAGCTTCATAAATCAGGAACTCTTTCGCATGGCCAAAATGCTGATTGATAACACCGCCTCCCGTCGTTGCGACCGCCATTAACACCGGACGATATACTTTCGCAGGCTCGCCGAACTGTACATTGACAATCCCGCTTTGCACTTTAGCGGATTGCTTAGCCTCCAGTTCCTGGGCGATGGCTTCATGCACTTTGGCACGTTTTACCATAGCCGCGTCATAATCGATCTCCATTTGGTCGATCTTATCTAAAGTAAATTCGGCCCCACGGTCTTCCCCTAACAGCCCTACTGCGTCTGCGCGACATTGGCGGCAATGGCGCATCATGTTCATATCACCGGCACAGGCGTCTTGTAGTGCCTGGAGTTCTTTTGAATTCGGACCACGTTGTCCCATAACACCATAAAATGTGCCGTGCTCCGCCTCTGCGATTAGCGGCATGACGTTGTGCAGAAACGCGCCTTTGGACTTCACAATGCGGCTCACTTCTTTTAAATGCTCGTCGTTGATCCCCGGAATCATCACTGAGTTGACTTTAACCAGGATGCCGCGTTCCACCAGCATCTCTAAACCCTTCTGCTGTTGTTCGATCAGGATTTTTGCGCCTTTCTTTCCTTTAATACGTTTGTTGTTCCAGAACACCCACGGATAGATTTTCGCGCCGATCTCCGGGTCTACACAGTTTATGGTGATGGTCACATGATCGATATTGTGTTTAGCCAACTCATCAACACTATCAGGTAAAGCCAAACCGTTGGTGGACACACACAGTTTGATATCGGGTGCTTCTGCAGATAATCGGCGAAACGTTTCAAAGGTCCGTTCCGGGTTCGCCAACGGATCGCCCGGGCCCGCAATACCCAATACAGTCATCTGTGGAATGTTGGCCGCCACCGCTTTGGTCTTCTTGACGGCTTGATCAGGGGTCAGCAACTCAGATACCACGCCAGGACGTGACTCGTTCGCGCAATCGTATTTCCGATTACAGTAGTGGCATTGAATGTTACACGCCGGTGCAACCGCCACATGCATACGTGCAAAATAGTGATGAGCTTCTTCCGAGTAACACGGATGGTTATGTACTTTTTGGCGAATTTCTTCCGGCAAGTGATTCAGCTGGTCATCGGTACTTCCACAAGAACCGGCGCTGCAGCCACTTTTCACTTCGGGTTGTTCATCTTGCCCCAAAACAGTTAATTCCATAATCATCTCCTGAGCAGTAAAATTCTGTGTCAGCTTGCCTTTAGCGAGGCCGTCCCCTAACAAGCGATTTTTTAAAAAAACGGTTTCTTTTCTAACACCGATTTTTCCTCTAATAGCCCTAAGTGCAATGCCTATGCCTAAACAGATTTTGCGCTTTAACTCATTGATTGCTAAAGAAAGATATTCGCTCGCAACTCAGTTTTGTTGCAAATACAACAGAGCAAAAATTGGGATTTGTAGGGTTATGCACAAAGCAGATCTACCCCGAAAAGGTGGTCAGAAAACAACATCAATTCTGTATTTTTTATCTGATCACTTCTGATTATACTTTTAGGATCTGACACACTTGGTGCACGATAAGTGCTCCAACATCCACACGTATTAGTAGGCTGCATGAAAAAGGAAGGACTTGAATGAAGTCATCACTTAACATCGGACGCCGTAAAGCCTTGCGCTCTTTGCTTGCAATAGGTGGTGCCACGTTACTCTGGCCGTTGACCAGCTTCGCCAAACCAACTTCCATTATCAAGCGCGCAATACCATCCAGTGGTGAAACAATCCCGTTGATTGGGCTGGGCAGTTGGAGTACGTTTAATGTAGGTAATGATACTCTTGCGCGTGATGCCTGTGCAGAAGTCATAGGAAACTTCTTTAATGCTGGTGGCCGGCTAATCGACTCTTCACCGATGTACGGTTCCTCGCAAGAGGTCATCGGTTATGGCCTTACCAAGCTGGGCAAAACCGCACAGGTATTCTCCGCCGATAAGGTATGGATATCCTCCGGATCCGAAGGCCCCGAACAAATGGAAGCCTCACGCCGTTATTGGAACGTCAAACAGTTTGACCTAATGCAGGTTCACAATGTGTTATCGTGGGAAGAACACCTGCCCACCTTGTTCGATATGAAAAATTCCGGAAAGATCCGCTACGTAGGGATTACCACCTCCCACGGCCGCCGTCATCGCGAAATCGAAAAAATCATGCGCAATCATGCTATCGATTTTGTTCAATTAACGTATAACATCCGAGACCGCGAGGTGGAAAAGCGCATTCTTCCACTAGCGCAAGACCGAGGCATTGCAATCATCGCTAACCGGCCATTCCAGCAAGGTTATTTAATCGATTGGGCGAAACGCTATTCTCTTCCTGACTGGGCTAAGGAGTTCGATTGCACGAACTGGGCGCAGTTTTTACTCAAGTTCATTGTTTCTCATCCAGCGGTCACCTGTGCCATACCCGCCACCAGCCGGGTGGACCATGTACTGGAAAACAAGGGGGCTGCCACTGGCCGTCTACCGGACGAAGCCATGCGTCGACGCATGATCGCTTATGTAGAGAAGCTTTGATGAGCGAATGGTGGACATATAGGCCCTCGGATTTTCTGTTATTTTCACCACAAACCTATTACCGCCTGTTTGAATTGTACAATATCGATATTTGGCCAATGCAGGTCGTATCTCTGGCCCTTTGCACCGCAATTATTACGTTAGCTGTACGAAATCCTGCCTGGCAAGGAAGAGCTATTTCTGCTATACTCGCCTCTTGCTGGCTGTGGGTCGCAGCGGCTTATCTCTTGCAACATTATTCAACTATTAACTGGGCAGCCAGGTATTTTGCGATAGGCTTCACCATTGAAGCTATACTTTTAATCTGGTATGGGATAATCCGTGACCGGCTCTTGTTTCGCTCGGTAGAACCTGCTTGCCAACGAGCCGGCATAGGCGTATTTTTGTTCGCGTTAGTTTTCCAACCTTTCATTGCCCCACTCGTGGGAAGGGAATGGATACAGGCCGAAATCTTCGGAGTCGCACCTGACCCAACAGTAACCGCAACGCTGGGCTTACTGCTATTAGCGGACAACAAACCGCATTGGCTACTTATGATTATTCCTTTTATATGGTGCACGATCAGCGGCGTCACGCTTTGGACGATGAAATCGCCAGACTTTTTTATTACACCACTTGCAGCACTTCTGGTTCTAGGACTGGCTGCGTGGAAGGTATTTATGCTGCCAAAACAATACTCCGAAAAATGAGTGCAACGAAATTCACGGGCCAATCGAAACAATAACAATTATGTCTTTAGAAAAAATCTTCCCTTTCTTATATTGGTTTAAATTAGTCACAAAAGACTCCATTAAAGCCGACCTCATGGCAGGGCTCACAGGGGCTGTCATTGTACTGCCGCAAGGTGTGGCATTTGCAACTATCGCTGGCTTGCCGCCTGAATATGGCTTATATACCGCAATGGTAACACCTATTGTGGCGGCGCTATTTGGATCATCGTTTCATTTGGTTTCCGGCCCCACTACAGCGATTTCCATTGTTGTTTTCTCTACCATCAGTCACCATGCTGAGCCCGGTTCTCCTGAATTTATTGCCCTGGTATTAACACTCACATTTCTTGCCGGCGTATACCAACTTGCCTTTGGTATCGCCAGGCTCGGTTCATTGGTAAATTTTGTCTCACACACGGTTGTCATTGGCTTTACTGCCGGTGCGGCGGTTTTAATTGCCACCAGTCAAATAAAACATATTACTGGCATTTTCGTGCCCAAGGGGGAAACGTTTATACACACCTGGGTCGATGTGGTTTTAGGCATCGGGGAGACTAATTTTTGCCTAGTCACAATTGCTCTGGCCACTTTGATAAGCGCCATCTTGGCTAGACGGTTTATGCCAAAATTGCCAAACTTGCTGATTGGTATGTTGGTCGGCAGTGTGCTTGCGCTGTTTTTTAAGGGTTATACTGATACGATTAAATTGGTTGGCGAGATCCCTGCGCACCTTCCACCGTTATCTCATCCTGTATTCTCTTTTGAAACCATTAAGGCGCTTGCACCGGAAGCCTTTGCTGTGGCATTACTCGGTCTCATTGAAGCCGTATCTATAAGCCGGGCCGTTGCCACAAAATCCAACCAACGAATCAATGCCAATCAAGAGTTTATTGGGCAAGGTATGTCAAATATTTTTGGCAGTTTCTTTTCAAGTTACGCCGGTTCCGGTTCTTTTACCCGTTCCGGCATTAACTACGAAGCAGGCGCGAAAACACCATTATCGGCCATTTTTGCCGCGTTTTCGCTCATGCTTATCGTTCTTTTAATTGCACCGCTAACCGCTTATTTGCCCGTCGCTGCAATGGGAGGCGTGATCTTGTTAGTGGCTTATAATTTGATCGATTTTCACCACATCAAACACACACTGTCTTTCAGCAAATCGGAATCCAGTATTCTGATCACTACATTTTTGGCGACATTGTTCCTGGAACTGGAGTTCGCCATTTACCTGGGTGTATTGCTCTCGCTGATAATATTTTTAGCAAAGACAACCACACCAGAAATCCCCACTCTGGCGCTGGATGGCGAGCCTGACGCAAAAGGGCGCAAGCTAATCAATATCAGCAAGAAGCCCTTAAGACAATGCCCTCAATTGAAGATCATCCGCATCGATATGTCGATTTATTTTGGTTCCATTAATCACATTCAAAACCGGATCGCAAAAATTGTGGACAATGAAAGGATTTATCATATTTTGATCGTGGCCAGCAGAGTCAATCTAATTGACCTGTCCGGTGCGGAAGCACTGGTCGCGGAAAATGGCCGCCTAAGATTACACGGTGGAGGTTTGTATTTTGTTGGTTTGAAATCTTCAGTCTATGAATTCGCCGCACGATCTAATTTTATCAAGAACATTGGCGCTGATCACTTCTTTGACTCTAAAGAACAAGCTATTCGCAATATCTACAGTCGCTTGGATAAAGCTGTCTGTTCAAGCTGTAATGCTTTGGTGTTTCGAGAATGTGACTAGGCTCCAAAATTACTATTGTAACTCTGCTTCATAATTCGATAACCAATCAACTCCATTGAACCGCAAGCAATATTAGGTTTTCAATTAAATGCGCCGCATTTTAATTTTTAATGTTTGTATACGATAGGCGATTTGTCTGGGAGTCATATTAAGCAGCCTGGCTGCTTTAGCCTGCACCCATCCGGATTGCTCCAAAGCAGCGATAACTTTCTCTCTTTCATCCATATCAGGATCATCCAGATCGACATTGCTTTGCGGTTGAGCTGGTATAGCCACATCCAATTTATCCTCCAATCCAGCCAGACTAATTGCGCCGCGATCCACTCTACCCTCTTCGCTCATAATGGCTGCGCGCTCCAAGGTATTTTCCATTTCTCGCACGTTGCCCGGCCAGTGGTAACGCATCAACATGCGTACTGCGCTGTCGGTGATTTCAAGACTGCGGTTTTGATTTTTGGCTATCTTGCTAATTAAGAATTGGGCCAGCTCCGGTATGTCTTCACTGCGTTCACGCAGAGCGGGTATATTGATTGGCATTACGTTCAAACGGTAATACAAGTCTTCCCGAAAATCGCCCTCGTCTACGGCGGTTTCCAGATCTTTGTTGGTGGCGGCGATTACCCGCACATTGATTTTTAGCGTCTTTGTGCCTCCTACTCGTTCAAATTCACCTTCTTGCAAAACTCGTAATAATTTTGCCTGGAATGTCGGTGATATTTCACCGATTTCATCCAGAAAAATAGTGCCGCCATCGGCTTGTTCAAACCGCCCTTTGCGCATAGCGACCGCACCGGTAAAGGCGCCTTTTTCGTGGCCGAAAAGCTCGGATTCCAATAAATTATCGGGTAACGCCGCACAATTGAGTTTTACGAACGGGGCATTGGCACGAGGGGAATTGTAATGTATAGCGTTAGCGATGAGTTCTTTGCCGGTACCGGATTCCCCCCGTATCAAAACAGTGGTATCCCACTTCGCCACTTGCCGTATGAGTTCAAACACCCGTTTCATCGCCGGCGTGTGCCCTACCATATTGGAAAAGCCGTAGTTACCTCTGACTTGGCGTTTTAAACGATCCCGTTCACGCTGCAAGTCTTCACGCTCTTTTTCCACCTCCCAAGACAAACGCACGGCTTGTCCAATAAGATTAGCCACCATTTCCAAAAAATTCGCACGTTCGATTAATAATAAATCGAGTCTTTCTTTGGGTTGAGCCGCTAACACTCCTACTAATTCGCCCTTAACTCGAATCGGCACCCCAATAAAAGACAAATCCTTGTCGTATAAGCCCAAACGTCCCAAAAATCGCGGTTCATCGGATATACGTTTGACTACTACTGTTCGCCCCTCCTCCAATATACGCCCCACAATCCCTTCACCTGACCGGTAACGGACTTCTTCCACTTTGGTGTCTCCGTGGACCGCACTTAGCAACATTTCACTTTTGTCAGGTTGGACTAAACTCACCATTCCATTACGTAAACCGCCTTTTTCATGCATTTGCAATAACACCCCCTGAAGGGTCTCGGTGAGATTAAGTGACTGACTCAAAACTTGACTGACACGAAACAGGGTATCCAATTCCGCGGCAAGCATCTCGGCACGATTGCCTACGTCTTTGTGATCTAGCGTTTCCAGGGACATTCTCTCTGCCATTTAATTGGTTTTCTATAGATTGGGGATCTATCGAATCTTAAGAGGTAATTCGAGTAGTATGCGACAACCTCCTTTTTCTGGGGTTTGAATTGTAATGTTTCCACTGTGCTCATTGACAATTTGTTGCACCATGACTAATCCCATGCCGGCCCGCTTTCCGCCTTTGCCTTTGGTACTATAGAATGGCTCAAACACTTTCACTTTTAGTTCTTCCGGAATTCCTAGTCCGGAGTCTTCAATAACTATTTGTAATACGTCGGGAGCGGGCTGTGATGTAGTGACATTAAGCTCCCTGCGGATAAGGCTCTTTTCGTCCATGGCATCGAGTGCGTTATCGATAAGTTGTTTGAACATACCCCTTAATTGCGACTCTCTTCCTACTAGCTTTGGCAGGACCGGTGTGGGTTGCCAGTCAACCACAACACCCCGTGCTAACAGCCTGTCGGTAGATACAGATAACACCTCTCGTAGTATCTGATTGATGTCAACCGGCATCATGGCTTCCTCTGGCTCTTCGGGCATGGAGGCTCTTAAAGTATCCAGTGCTTCCTGACCGGAGGCCAGTGCTTGTTGCAGTACATGCATCAAGGGATCGTCGTCTACACCATTGGATCGTCGCTCCAGCATGCCTTCCGCCGCGCCGATCAAATTCAAAGGTCCCTGCAGTTGAAATATAGCGCCAGCCACGGTTTCGCGCACGCTTTGCACTAGCTCCTGCTCCGCCATCAACGCTTTCATTGCGTTGGAACGTACTTCTTCTTGTTGGCGTTTGATTTGGGTAATTTCGCTGGCCAGCAACAATAGATACTCCTGCTTACGGGGTGAAAAAAAGTTATCCGCGCTGCTGTCTTTTTCTTTAAACGGTAATACTGAGCAAGAAAACCAGCGTGGTTCGGTCTTACCTGGCAAATGAAAGCTAATTTCCTGCCCGGATATACCTTTACCCGAATAAAGGTTTGCGTCAAACCGCTCACCCATAGATTCCCGAATCGTCCTCAAACATTCCGCGGCAGGCTCTTTACCGCGCATATCACCAGCCAGTGCTTTATAAGCCAGATTATCCAAGATCAATTTTCCGGAGGAATCCAGCAATGCAATAATGACTGGGGCAGAGTCCACGACTGATTCGATCAATGACTTCTTATTTTCCAGATCCTGTTGCAAGCGATGTAATTCAGTAACATTTCTATGCATACCCAAATAATGGGTAGTCTCACCATCGGCGTTTAGCACTGGAGCAATAGTCAGTTCCGCAAGGTATCGTTGACCATCTTTGCGCCGGTTAACTAATACACCGTTCCAGGATTCTTTTTGCAGCAACCTGCCCCACATGGTTTCATAAACCAGTGGAGGTGTTACATTGTCAGACAATATGGATTCGTTTTTTCCAATAATATCCTCGGGCTGATATCCTGTTACACTTTCAAAAGCAGGATTAGTATATAAAATATTGGCTTTTGAGTCTGTTATCGATATGGCAATGGCTGATTGTTGAACGACTTCAAAAAATAGCCACGCCGGTAATGTATCGGTCCAGTTATCAAACTGTTGCATGGTCCCCTTCATATTCACTGTCGTCCGGTCTCCGCAATGTTGAAAATAAGGTAATCACCATTGCCCACAATTCGTTGAGATAACCACTCGAGCAATGGACGCGTCGATCCCAAACGCTAAGCTAAGTTGCTTGCTTTGCTCTTCAATATAAAGCAAAAGCACTACCACCCCATGTGACTTTAGTTCTTTCAAAGGCACATTTGCAAATATTGGGCCTTTTACGACAATGGTTTGAATTGCCGGTCAATACCAGTCTTAAACCTATGTGCGTTGTAGCATTTACTACATTTCATTCCTTTGGTTAACAATCCATGTGATAAATAAAACAACTCTCGAGCGCGCTAAAAAAGTGCGCATCGCGTTTTTATAGTGCAAAACCGTTGCAAATGCCTGTTTTTATTCATCCCTAGCAAAATAGTCAACTATTTATTTTTGAAAAACTTTTCGTGGCATGCTTGATGCTATTTCGGTACTAACGAATGGGAATAGTTGTTATGAGTGAATACTTTTTTATTTTACTGGGAACGGCGTTAGTGAATAACGTGGTACTGGTCAAATTTCTAGGATTGTGTCCATTTATGGGAGTATCTAACAAATTAGATACTGCACTGGGAATGGGCTTCGCCACCACATTTGTACTTACTATCGCGTCAGTATCAAGTTGGCTTATTGAGCACTACATCCTGGCCCCTTTGGATATTGGTTTTCTGCGTATTATCTCTTTTATATTGGTGATTGCGGCGGTAGTGCAGTTCACCGAAATGTTTGTAAGAAAATCCAGTCCGGTACTTTACCAGTTACTGGGTATCTTTTTACCGCTAATCACTACCAATTGCGCGGTGTTAGGCGTGGCCTTATTGAACTTGCAGGAAGACAACACGTTTATACAAAGTGCTTTGTACGGTGTCGGCTCCGCGCTGGGATTTACTTTAGTCATGGTGTTGTTCGCGGGATTAAGGGAACGCCTTGCGTTGGCCAACGTCCCTGCCGCTTTTACCGGAGCACCTATCGGATTTATCGTGGCTGGTTTGTTAGCTATGGCATTCATGGGATTTACTGGTTTACCGACGAAGTAACATAACATACGCAACGTGCTCGCCAGTGGAGTAATTCGCAAGCGTGTAAGTAGAAAAATCGCAGGTTTAATCACTAACATAGAAGGTGGAGACAAAACATGATAACCGCAATCGCCAGCTTAACCTCGCTAGGTTTAGGGCTGGGTGTACTTTTAGGTATAGCAGCTAAAAAACTTAAAGTAGACACTAATCCGCTGGTCGATGAAATCACCGAAATGCTGCCTGGCACGCAATGCGGGCAATGCGGTTTTCCCGGTTGTAACCACGCCGCAGAAGCCATCGCATCCGGGGATGCGCCGGTGACTGCTTGCCCGCCGGGGGGAAAATCGCTTGCCGAAGAGCTTGCCCAAAAACTGGGAATAACTGTTGATTTATCCGATATGCAGGACGATATCCCCATCTTTGCGTCAGTAAGAGAAGCAACCTGCATCGGCTGCACCCGCTGTTTTAAAGTTTGCCCAACCGATGCCATTATAGGTGCTCCCAAGCAAATTCATGCCGTGGTCCGTGACGCTTGTACTGGCTGCAAAGCATGTATTGATATTTGTCCCACGGAGTGTCTGGTGGCAATCCCGATTCAGAAAACATTACAAACCTGGCACTGGCCAAAACCAGCAATGGCGGCTTAAGTGTATAGGTTAGCGATTTTCCACTTATGCTAAGGATATTATATGCGGTTATTTAGATTCAGAGGCGGTGTACACCCCGATGGCCACAAGCAGGCTACCGCAAACAAAGCCATTGAGTCGCTTCCTATGCCGCAGTATTTATATTTGCCGGTGCAACAGCATATCGGCGCACCCGCTGAACCAGAAGTCGGTATTGGTGATAAAGTGCTTAAAGGCCAGCTACTGGCACATAGCCAAGGCACCGTATCGGCCCCGGTGCACGCACCAACCTCAGGAGTGGTAGACGCCATCGAAAATCATACG
>Ga0209536_100010346_pt1 | contig 13769 bp, 13 predicted proteins | sample DeeMarSeWOR28_12_FD_187461 | JGI IMG/M metagenome (GOLD analysis project Ga0209536, IMG submission 187461) | Marine sediment microbial communities from White Oak River estuary, North Carolina - WOR-2-8_12 (SPAdes) (version 2) | ecosystem: Environmental > Aquatic > Marine > Intertidal zone >...
CGAGGTGGCTCGTTGCGTAATCCGGCAGGGCGATTGACTGGATCACTTCGGCCAGGTCCGCTCGTCCACTGAGCGCATCAACCAGGCCCGGTGTCCGCTGTACGCCGAAGACCTTGTGAAGCACCGGCCGCCTCAGATCGCACTCGACCAGCAGCGTTCGGTGTCCTTGCTCTGCGAGTGACAGCGCTGCGTTGGCTGCCGTGGTACTCTTGCCCTCCTGGGGCTCCGCGCTCGTGAACACAACCTTCCGAATCGGTCTGGCCTTGGCGAACGACGAAAAAGTGAGGTTCGTTCTGAGTGCCCTGTAGGCTTCCGCCGCCGGGCTCTTCGGACTGTGGTGAGTTACAAGACGTGCTTCAATTCTGGCGGGTGCGTCGAGTCGGCGTCCGTTGGTGATCGGGATTCGCGGAACGGTGGCGAGAACGGGCACGCCGGTCAGTTCCGTCAGTTCATCGCGAGTACGGAGTCGTGTGTCGACACTCTCCCTGACAAAAGTGATGAAGACGGCCACAACTGAGCCCAGAACCAGGCCAAAGATCAGGTTCAAGATCTTTCGAGGCTTCACCGGCTTCGCGGGTGTGATGGCAGGGTCAACCACCTGTATGTTAGCAATCTCGATGGCCTCAGAGACCTCGGCTTCCTTCAGTCGCGTCTGAAGAATGGTATACAACTCGCCCAGGACATCCGCGGTTCGGCGCAGGCGGGCGTACTGTATTTCTACTTCAGGGACCTTCTGAAGCTGGGTATCAAGCGAGGCGAGGGTGGCATCCAGGCTGGCGGCCTGGCGATCCAGTGCGACGAGGTACGACTCGGCCAAGTCTGCGAGCCGTCTCTCGAGAAGCTCTATGGTCGCCTCAATGTTCTGCAGGTCGGGATCCTCAGCCGTTCTACGGGCACGCAAGCGAGAGAGCTCGGTCTCGAGTTGCGTGAGTTGCTCCAGGATTTTGCTTATCGCTTGGTTCTTGAGGAATGTCGGAAAGGAGGCCAGGCTAGCCCACGATGGACGCGACGAATCCCGCGTTTGCACTTCCGCCAGCAGCCGACGTAGGGCGGTGCGTTCCACTTCGAGTTCGGCTCGACTGGCTTGCAGCTCGGCCAACCTTCGAACGTCCTCCGTGACTTGCGTTTCTGCCTGAAGGATCAGGTTTTCTTGCCGAAACAGTTGCATGGCGGACTCGGCCGCTTCCAACTGCGCTTCGACAGACTCCACTTGATCCTCCAGAAAACCGACGGCCACGCTGGCTCGCTGCTTCTGCATGTTGTTGCGGAGCGCAAGGAAATGCCGTGCGGCGCTGTTCACGGCATCTCGAGCCAGATCCGGATCTGTCGATTCATATGCGATCGCGAGGATGCTTGCCTCGCGGTGAGTTCGAGCAGCGTCCAGGTTCCTCTGGAATCCGGCTACCGCATCCGAGAACGGTATCAGTTTGAGTTCGATGACATTGTCATCGGTTCGTTCACCGGGCGGATAGGGCTGAACCGTGAGACGGCCCAGGTTCGCCGCGTGCGTGTAGTCGACTTCGACCCGGCCCTCGGGTCCCTCCAGGACATAACTGCCCGAGCCCAACTCGATGCCGTAGCTCGCCTCGACGTTCCCAGCCGCTACGTTGATGGATGATAGGACCTGACTACGGCGGACACCGCGCGGTTGCCTCACGGTCGCCTGCAACCCCAATTCGCTGACGACGCCCTCCGCGACTCGGCGGCTGCGCACGATTTCGATTTCCGTGCCGACTTCGGCCCCACGCGCCAGCTGGGACAGTACATCGAGAACGGGTACCTCCGTGGTCTTCTGCTCTTCGACTCTCAGGGTGGTTACCGCTCTGTAGATCGGGGGGCGTAGGAACGAGTAGAGGACCGCCGCGGCCACTACGGCACCGATCGTACCGACAATCCACCAGCGTTGGCGCCGAAGGACCGGGATGATCTCAGAAAAGCGAAAGGCGTCAGGGCTTTGAACGAAATAGCCGTTACCGCCGGAAGACCTGTTACCGACCATGTGTGGAGTTAGTCCGTCTTTAGAAGCTGGATGCCTCGCTCGGCCAGCTTAGTGTAGTCAGGGGGAAGCCCAGCGCAAGCACCCGTTCCTTCCGGGTGAGCTAAGGAGTTCTTGTGTCGAACCGGGCTGTTGTCCGTACCGTGCTGAAGTGGATGTCGACGATTTCATCGATATTCCTCGCATAGCCGCCGGACATGACCGTTGCGACATCCATGCCCATATCTCGGCACCACTCGATCACCGTGCGATCTCGCTTCGACAAGTCGTCCAGGGATAGCGCCAGCTTACCGTATCGATCATTGATGTACGGGTCCGCTCCCGCCAAATAGATGGCGAGATCGATGCCCCCGAGTTTCGTCAAGCGGTCGAGGGCCTCGTCAAGCGCATTCTGATACACGTCACCGACGACGCCATCGGGCAAGGGCACATCCAGATCGGATTCTACCTTGCGGAAGGGAAAGTTGTTGGCGCCGTGGATGGAGAAGGTGAAAACGGTGGGATCTTCAGCGAATATCGCCGCGGTCCCGTTTCCCTGATGAACATCGCAATCGATGATCAAGACTCGTTCGGCGTGCCCCTCCGCCTGTACGGCCCGAGCAGCGACGGCCGCGTCGTTGAAGACGCAGAATCCTTCGCCCCGGTCAGCGAACGCGTGATGGGTGCCCCCAGCGAGATTGACGGCGACGCCGTCATTTGAGGCGCTGCGACACGCCGCGATCGTTCCACCGACCGAACGCCGCGAGCGTTCCACCATCTGCGGCGACCAGGGGAAGCCGATGCGCCGAACCTCATTCTCCGATAGCGTGCCCGCTTTGACCCGTTCGAGGTATTCGCGGTCGTGAACTCGCAGCAGCTCCTCATCAGAGGCGGCCTCCGGGACAACCATGTTGTGGACCTCTCCAAGTTCGGAGGCTGCAACACGCTCTCTCAAGAGTGTGTACTTCGCCATAGGGAAGCGATGGCCCTCGGGGAGGGGCAGCACGAAATGGTCGCAGTAGAAGATGTTCACGTCACGTCACAGGACTCTGGGCCACGACTCCGTGTCTAGAGTTCGACAATCGAATATCGAATATCGATATTCGATGTTCGTTTGTGAGACAATGCCCTGTTGCTAATCGGTTGAGGATAGGGGCTATATTCACTCGCAATGACTCGCACGAAAAGCTGGGTCGTCCCGTGTTGCCTCCTGTTGTTCTCGGCCGGGGCTCAACAGCGAGCCTCGGACGGCGACGTTGCTGAGATCATCTTCCTGGATGTGGGCCAGGGAGACGCCGCCATCGTGAGATCACCCGAGGGCAAGGTGGCGTTGGTGGATAGCGGGCGAGACGCTGGCATCTTGGAATCACTGCGACGGCACGGCATCGACTCCATCGACATAGCCATCGCCAGTCATCCCCACGCGGATCATATCGGTGGAATGGAAGCGGTGATCCGGTCGCTGCCGGTCCGTTATTACATGGACAACGGGGTTCCGCATGCTACGGCGACCTATCGCGGCCTTCTGCGGACGCTTCAGCAGTCCGATGTCACGTACCTACAAGCGACATCCAGGACAATCAACTTGGGAAGCGTGAAGTTGACGGTCCTGCCTCCTTTGGGGGGCACCGACAACTTGAACAACGGCTCCATTGGCCTACGGGTTACCTACGGAGATTTCTCGGCGCTGTTGACGGGCGACTCCGAGATCGATGAGCTGAACCACTTCATGTCACAGGGCGTTTCGCAGGTGACCGTGCTGAAGGCGGCCCATCATGGCAGTCGAGACGCGGTTTCCCCAGCTTGGCTCTACGCGACTAAGCCCGACGTCGTTGTGATCTCCTGCGGCAGAGAGAACCCCTACGGATACCCCAATCCTTGGGCGCTTCGCTACTACGAGACCGTAGCCTCCAAGGTGTATCGAACGGACTTGGACGGCGATGTGACTATTGCGGCCGCTTTCGACGGATCTGTTGACGTATCCACCCAATTGAGGCGCTGACGCGAGAGACTGAGGCGATGCGAACAGAGCTCTACTACACCGTTGATCGCATTCGAAAGGACAGAGCCGCCGTCGTCGGAGACGCCGGTGACGAAGTGGACGTGCCTCGCGCCGATCTGCCCGCTGATTTGGTTGAGGGTGCCGTACTGCGCGTTCCTTTCGATGAGGAGGGTGCCTTGGATTGGGCGGCCGCTCGCGTCGATAAAGAGGAGACCGAGCGCCGGCGGCGCGAGGCGCAGCGAATCATCGAGGAATTAAGTCGACGCGACCCTGGCGGCGATATCGAACTCTGAAGAAACGGGAGGGCAGCGTACTTCGTAGGGTTCGGTGGGGAAAATGAGTGACCCGTTTGCTGAATTCGAAGCCCTGCTCGAAGAACTGGAGCAGCACAAACCCGGGACTCCGCAGCCCTCCGTCACGGTTCGCCGGGGTGCGTGGGCACACCTTCGACGATGGCTGTCTCGTGGCCTTCTGCTCGCGGCAGCCCTGATCTTCCCCTTCTGGTTGCTGGTGGGGGGCTCGGTTACCCTCTATCGCCACTTTGGCGTTCCCACGTGGCCGGCGCTTCTGGGCGGCGTGCTGCTCACGGCACTCTTGCTGTTGGTCTACGCTTCGTGGGTGGCGAAGCGGATTTCGGGTAAGCGACGCGTCCCTTTCAACGTGACCAAGGTTCTGCTCGCCGTTGTCGGCGCCTACTGCTTCTACGCTTTGATCTACTTGTCGGGCCTCAACGCCAAGCACGAGGAGGTCAGAAGTGAATACAGGTCACTGCACCCCCTGTTGCGGGTGGCGACGAGCACACTCATTCTGGTAGACAGCGATCTGGTGATCACCGACATGCAGAGGCGGGCGACAGACTACGAGAAGATGGGTCTCCCGCTTTACGAGAGATCGTTGCACTTTGTACAGGAGGATGGATACGCGCACGCGGTCGACCTGAGGACGATCGGTCGCAGTGGGTGGCGAAATCTCTTGATGAAATTCTATTTCAAGGCGATGGGTTTTCGCACGCTGAGGCACACCGGGACAGCAGACCACTTACACGTCTCCTTGCCCACACACTGAAGGCAAATGAGCCGAACGGCAAACACAGGAAGCGGGAGGACATGAAAGACCTGATCCGCGATTGGGACGGCGAGTATGTAGTAACGCGCTACGACAAGAAGACAGAATCCTGGATGTTCATCGCCGTGCACTCCACCGTGCTCGGTAACGCTTCCGGGGGGACCCGGATGAAGGTCTATCCCACCCCGGAGGATGGCCTGCGCGATGCTCAGCGTTTGGCCACCGGGATGACCTACAAGTGGGCCGGCGTCGATTTTCCGCTGGGTGGCGGCAAAGGGGTCATCGCATTGTCGCGCGCGGTCAGCGGCGAAGAACGCGAACACTTGCTGGAGCGCTATGGCGACTTGGTGGAATCACTCAGGGGTAGTTTCTCGACCGGTGCGGACCTCGGTGTTGGCCCCGAGTCCGTCAAGGTCATAGGTCGCGAGACGAGCCATGTCTTCGGCTTGAGGGGGGCGGGGGACCCGGGCCCATGGACGGCGCTCGGAGTCTTCACCTCCGTCGAGGCCGTGGCCAGAGAGCTGTTTGGCACTTCCGACCTCAAGGGTCGAACGGTGCTGGTGCAGGGGCTGGGGGACGTCGGGATTCCGTTGTGCAAGCGCTTGTACGCGGCCGGCGCCAAACTGAAACTCGCCGATGTCGACCCGAACCGTGCGACGGGAATCGCCGACGAGTTGGGCGGTGAGGCCGTCGACGCCGATGGGGTCTACAGTGAGCCGTGCGACATTTTCGTCCCCTGCGCAGTCGGAGGGATTCTCAATCCGGAGACCATCTCGCAGCTCCAGTGCGCCGGTGTAGCCGGCGCCGCCAACAACCAACTCGAGACGCGTGAAGATGCGATGCGGCTTCACGAACGTGGAATCCTCTATTCGCCGGATTACATCTGCAACGCGGGTGGTGCGGTGGCGCTCTGCGGGCTCGAGGCGCTGGGCATGAGCGACGATTATGTCACGCGAAAGATCCTGTCCATTGGCGATGCCCTCGACGCGATCTTCGCCGAGGCCAAAGAAAAAGGTGAACCACCTCTGGACGCCACGGAGCGTCGCGTGAGACAGGTGTTGGAGCGGGGCCCGGCCTAGGACCTGCGATGGCGATGGCCGGGAAAGGCGCTTTCGTAACGTCTACCCGGCCATCCCTACCGACAGACGAGCCTCACTAGTTCGCGGCCGAAATCGGGACGGCGACTCGCGTCTCCTCCCACTCGAGATACAACGTTGCGGCTCCGCCTTCGCCAGTCGCGGCGCTGATCGTGAAGCTCTCGACGTACTCGTCGGTGCTCCCAGATTTCGCCTTGCCACGACCGACTTCGTGAGCCTTTATCTCGTCGTTATAGAAGCGCTCGTGTCCCCATTGAGTCGTGGACGAGTTGACGATGATCTCCCATTCGCTCTTTCCCGGAACGGTGTAGAGCGCGTACGAGCCGGGGTCAATTCGCACTCCAGCGACCTCCAGTGCCACGGAGGTGTGTATCATCGTTGGCTCGTTGGCGCCCGTCCGCCACAACTGATCGTACGGTACTAGCTCGCCGTAAACCTCACGCTCACGCGCAGCGGGCCTGCCGTAGCAGATCTTCACCATACCGCCCTGAATCGCGAAGCTCACGGAGTCGAGAGGGCTACGCCGCGAGTCCAGGGGCAGGCGTTCCGTGTTCATGGTGATACAGGCGAGCTCGGCGTCTTGAGGCGAGCCGTGGGGAAGCGGCCGCTCAGCGCCGGCGGCGAGGGTCGCGAAGGTGACCAGTACCGTGAGAGTGCTCGAGGCGATGAGTTTCATGCTACGCTCCAGATGGTTTGGTGTTGCTCGACGTTCATATCGCTACGAGAGACGGCAAGATAAGGCGAAGGGCGGCGCGAGGCGATGCTCCAGGCACCTGGCGCGACGTGGAACGTGGTTGCGGCATGTGTTTTCGAGATGAGAATGTGGGCCTAGCGGGGAGGGACCTAAGCAGCTAAATCATAGGCCCTCGGAACGCGCGATTCCCCTTACTCGGTGAGATCATGCGAATAGAGCGTGTCGGCGTCTTCCTGATGACGATTGGACTCGTGTGGGTCGCAGCCCCAGCCGCAACGGCTCAGACCGGCGGTCAGTGCGACTTCAGCGATGTTCCCGGCGTTGTTTGGTGGGGAACGGAGAACCAGTTGACGATGAACCGTCTGGCCTCATACCTGGCCCCGGTCTACTGGTTCTCGCCGGATGAGCCGCTGATGGGCAGCACCGAGGGTAGGACGATCATGCTGCCTCAAGCGCTGCCGTTCGAGCCGGCTCCGGATGGGCCCGTGGTCTACTACCAGTTCGAGGAGCTGGTGTCCGCTGCGAACTCTGAAGTGACGCCGTATTCGCGGGCGCCGGACCAGAACAACTCGATCGTCGATTTCGAGGCGGTGTACTCGCTCAGGCTATCATTCTTCGCCTACTTCGAATCGGAGGTCGGCGTCGGCGCGCACCAACACGATATCGAAGCGACGGAGTTCAAGGTCGTAATCCTTCGCAGCGATGGAGACTATCTCCGAGAGAACTCGGCCGCGCAGTGCGCCGAAAGGAACTACGTGGTCATAGTCACGCGGATCACAGCCAAAGCCCACGGAATCGAGTGGTTTTGGAACGTCATCGACACAGACCCCGATACCCGCTTCCCCATGTTCCTCTTCGTTGAAGAGGGGAAGCACGGGCTCTCGACGGACAAGAACAGCGACGGGTACTTCACGCCTGGGTATGACGTCAATCGCTACACGAACGACGCTTGGGGGGTACGCGACATCATCCGGGGTGGAACGTTGTTCACCGGTGGTTACGAGTCCTGGATGACGAAGGTACGGCAACCCGAGCACCGAGTGTTCCCCCCGTTGCCCGATGACAGCCCGTTGGTCCCGCGCTTGGCGCGACGGCAGGACTACTACACGGGCGGAAACGCGGTCTACGAACTCCGGCCTTTCCCGTCCGCATCGCTGGCCGAAGATGACCCGGGCCTCTATCACTTCATGCACGACAAGGATGTGCCTAACTGGCCCAAACTGAGCGAACGGAGCGACGTGCAAGGTCTAGTGGATTGGGTTGAGGAAGGGGCGGCGGTCAAGTCCCTGTCCATCGCTTTCATGCTCAACGGCTCACCGAATCCGAACAACGATGGCGATATCGGTTTTTCCTTCGCGTTTCCGCTGTTCATTGTGAAGAACATGGAGGCCCCGATGCTGGGCGGTTTCCTGGTTTGGCGGATGTACCTGAAGGACGAAAACCTGCAAGACTTTGGGTGGATGATGCTGTACACGCCCTCGGCGTCGCGCTGGTTCGATACCTATTTCGCGGCCGGTGCCGAATGGGACGACGAGGTGATCGAGGGCGAGCGGTTGAGTAAGACCTGGTTCGTGCTGGAGACCGGACTGAAATTCCGCGTCAACATATCGACTTCGGCCGTCAAGTTCCTCGGTTTCTTGACCGATTTCTGGGGTTTCCGTGCCGGCATACGGAACTACGGTGCTCTGGACATCGACAACCTGGTGTACGTGGCGGAGATCGGCGCCGGCGTCTTCTAGGTCGGAGGGCGGTAGGCGGTTGGCGAACTCTTGCCAGTGCGACGATTGAGGCCCAAGCTATCGGCGTCTTCCCAACCAGCCGATCACACACAGCGGAGATAGAGGGAGCAAATGTCACGCGGAAACTACGAAATACCGACACCGAAGAACGAGCCGGTCTACGCGTATGCACCAGGTTCGCCGGAACGCGACTCGCTGAAGAAGAAGGTGGATGAGCTGGCGGGCCAGCAATTCGATATCCCGCTGGTCATCGACGGAAAGGAAGTCCGCACGGGCGACACGGGGAACTACGTGATGCCCCACGATCACGGGCACGTGCTTGCCAAGTGGCACAAGGGCACGGACAAGGAGATCCAGGCGGCCATCGATTCGTCTCAGCGCGCTTGGAAAGAGTGGTCGCTGACCCCTTGGGAGGACCGGGCGTCCATGATGCTGAAGGCGGCGGATCTGCTGGCGGGTCCGTGGCGCGACACCATCAACGCGGCGACGATGCTGGGTCAAAGCAAGACGGCGCACCAGGCCGAGATCGACGCGGCGGCCGAGTTGGTGGACTTCTGGCGCTTCAACGTGTACTACGCCGAGAAAATCTACCAAGAGCAGCCGATGTCTTCGGACGGTATCTGGAACCGACTGGAATACCGGCCGCTGGAGGGCTTCGTCTACGCGATCACACCGTTCAACTTCACGTCGATCGGGGGCAACCTGCCCACCGCACCGGTCGTGATGGGCGGCGTCTCGCTCTGGAAGCCATCGCGAACGTCGATCTATAGCAACTACTTCATCATGAAGCTGCTCCAGGAAGCCGGCCTCCCGGACGGCGTCATCAACTTCGTGATCGGCGACTCATCAGCGCTGACCAACGCGATGGTTCCCAGCCCGCACTTCGCCGGGATCCACTACACCGGGTCCACGGCCGTCTTCCAGATGCTGTGGCAGATGATCTCAGAGAACCTGAAGACCTACAAGAACTACCCGCGCATCGTCGGCGAGACGGGCGGCAAGGACTTCATCGTAGCCCACAGCAGCGCGGACACGCAGGCACTGAGCGTGGCCATGGTTCGCGGCGCCTTCGAGTACCAGGGCCAGAAGTGCAGCGCCGCATCGCGCGCTTACATACCCGAATCGATCTGGCCCGAGGTGAAGGAACAGGTTCTCGATATGGTCGGTGAGATCAAGATGGGCGACCCGCGGGACTTTCGGAACTTCATGTGCGCCGTGATCGACAAGAGCGCGTTCAAGAGCATCTCGGAGTACATCGACGAGGCCAAGAACAGCCCCGACATGGAGATCATCGCTGGCGGTGGCTACGACGACAGCAAGGGCTACTTCATCGAGCCGACGATCGTGCTCAGTAAGGACCCCAAGACGCGCCTGATGTGCGAGGAAATCTTCGGACCGGTGCTGACGCTGTACGTCTATCCCGACAACCAGTGGGCCGAAATGCTCCAGCTGTGCGACGTCACCTCCGACTACGCACTCACCGGAGCCATCTTCGCGCAAGATCGGGCAGCGGTGGCCGAGGCAGACGTGGCGCTGCGCTACACCGCGGGCAACTACTACATCAACGACAAGCCCACCGGCGCAGTCGTCGGCCAGCAGCCCTTCGGCGGCGGTCGGGCCAGCGGCACCAACGACAAGGCGGGCTCGGGCCTGAACCTGATCCGTTGGACCTCGCCGCGGACCATCAAGGAGAACTTCGTTCCTCCGAAGGACTTCACCTACCCGTATATGGGAGGGAAGTGACGGAGAAGTCAGTAGTCATTGGTGACTAGTCATTAGTGGGTCTCCGGTCGTGAACGCGTGTTCTCGAATGGCAGACCCACCGATCACTAATGACTATTCACTACTCACTTCCGGCCAATCCTCCCAGGCTGCCTTTCAGCGACCCAACCCTTTTGCCACGTCATACCACTAAGAACTGAGATGAGAGGGTCCCCGGGTGTAAGCGATCGAGAGCTGGCCGAAGCTCTTCTGCTGCACGGAGACGAGAAGGCGTTCCGAAACCTGTACCGGCGCCATACTCCCCGGTTGTTCCAGTTCGTGCTGCGACTGCTGGGTGGTGTCGAAATCGATGCCGAGGATGTCGTGCAAGATACTTGGATCCGGGCCACGCAGCGATTGGGTGAGTTCCGTTGGGAGTCCAGCTTTTCTACCTGGCTCACGGGAATCGGACTTAACCTCTGCCGCGATCTGTGGCGGAAGCGGAACGGTCGGGAATTGGACTGGGAGATGGCGCGAGAACCGGCGGCGTCCAGCTCTTTGTATGAAGAGCGGGTCGATCTCGAAAGGGCGATAGGGGTGTTGCCGAGCGGGTACCGGGCAGTGTTGATACTCCATGATGTCGAAGGGTGCACGCACGAGCAGATAGGGCAAAGGTTGGGAATCGCGGTCGGAACGTCGAAAAGCCAATTGTCATGCGCGCGAAAAGCGATGCGCGAGCTGTTGACCTCGGAAGAAAGTCTGTGAGATGGATAAGATGAACCGAAACGGGCTGACGCCAGCCGAGCAGGAAGCGCTCGAATCGCTCTCACGAGAGCGGACACCGTCGCGGCTGCTGGAAGAACGCACCGTTCGGGCGCTGAAGCAGCGGGGTCTGATTCGCTCGAGCTCCCCCCGTCCCGGCGTCGTTCGTCCGTGGATGGCCATCGCGGCGGTCGCAGCGTCGTTGGCGCTGTTCGCCAGCGGGCTCACGCTCGGACAATGGCTGGGTGCGAGGCAGACCGTGGATGCCCTCGCCGCGTTCTACCCGGACCGAACCGAGCGTGCGGCGGCCCTGGTCCAGACCACCGGCTCGGCGCACACGGCGGCTTTGAGCGGATTGATCGAGGCGACGGCACAAGCGGATCAGCAGGCCCTGGAGCAGGCTCGCGAGGTGGCGCTGGCGGCTTTGTGGTCCGCGGCCAGCGAAGTGGTGCGACTGGCGCCCGATGACCCGCTGGCCGTGCGGATCCTTCAGGAATTCGAGCGGGCGCGCACCGGTCAGGATGCGGGCGAAGAGGCAAGGAACTTCGTCTGGTTCTAGCGATCGGTTCCATTTTCCCGGGAACGAATAGGAGTCTTGCGATGAAGTACTCAACGAGGGCGCTGTTGGTCGGTGTCGCGCTCGGCTGGATCGGGTCGCCCGGAACCGTGGCTGCGCAGGGTGCGGCGGGGCAGTGTTCTGATGGTGAGTTTGCGGTGGCCGACTACGGTTTCGGTGGATTCGAGTGCAACTGCGCTTTTTCAATCTTCCCGGATGGGCGTCGGCGCTGGAGTTTTCGATCTGAGCCGGTGGTTCGCGACGTCAGGGACGGCAGCCCGTCGGACGGTATCATCCAACCGGGCGACGTTATCACTGCGATCAACGGACAGCTCATCACGACGCGCGAGGCGGGTGAACTGTTCGCCATGGCTACTCCGGGCGAAGCGGTCGAATTCACCATCCGACGCGGCGATCGCGTATCCAAGCACGCGGTCACGCCGGAGTTCAGCTGTGAACGGGTGACCCAAAGACACGACTTTGTCGATGTCGTCGTGGTTCCGCGTCCCGAGCCTGCGCCACGCGTACGCGTCGATGTCGCGCCAAGAGTCGAAGTCGTCATTCCTGAGGTGGCCATCGGGACGAGCGTATTTCCAGGGGGCTGGTTCGGCTTCGGCATCGACTGCAACTGTGACATCAAGGTCGGCGAGGAAGACGCTCCGCCTGTCTGGACCTTCAGAGAGCCGCCTGAGATTCACTCGGTCGAGACTGATAGCCCGGCTGACCGTGCGGGGCTGAGGCGCGGTGACGTGCTGCTCGAGATCGACGGTGTGGAGCTCACCAGCGACGAGGGAGGGCGGAGGTTCGGCGCAGTAGAGCCGGGGCAGGAGGTCGAGTTCACCTATCGGCGCGGCGGTGAGACGCGAACCCTGTCATTAGCCGCCGAGGTGCGACACATCAATGTCGTGGTGCCGGTTCCGCCCAAGCCCGACGTTGACGTCTACACAGAGCTTCACATCGAGACTCTGCGCTACGCTGGAACGGTGGGTGACGTGGACGTCGAGGTTCGCGGTGGCGCTTCCGTGATCATCAGCGTGATCAAGTCCGGCGAGGAGATCGAGATCGTCACCAGCGATTCGCGAATTCGCTTGCGGAAGAGAGACTAGCGGTCGCGTCCTGCCTGGTCGGAGACTGAGAAGGGTCGGTGCAGAACGGGGGGACCTGAAGCTCCGGCCCTTACTCTTTCGACGGCCCCGATTTCAGTTGGCGGTCGAACTGTATGACCTCCGTCAACTGCCGAACCGATGACTCCAGACCGTCGAGTTGATTCTCGATTCGAGCCAGGCGATGGTCTTGCGCATCAGCCGTGGCACCCAACTCCCCTCGGCGTGCCGCCTTTATCTCCGCCATGTCTTTCAGGAACGGCTTGATCGCAAAACGCAGCGTGAATGCAGTGACGGGGATGAGAACGGCAACTATCGCCGCACCCGTGATCATGAGGTCCTGAACCTGCCACCAGGGCATCGGCTACCCCCTGAAGCTTGCCATCGTTCGCCTGGGTGTTGGCCTGCAAGCTTATGTTACTAAAGCGTGCGACCCGGGTCCAGTCTGAATCGGACCGTCCAACTGGCGAAGTGCACGACCCCCAGACATATTGGAGGCGACCCGTGATGCTTGGTTTCCAGGGCCGATGGGAGGTCAGCAATGCAGTGTCCGATGTGTGGTGAGCGGAGGGCCGAAGCCCAGTACTATCGGGTGAATGGCGTGACCGAGAGCATCGAGCATCTGTGTCGACCTTGTTGGCTCGTGCTTCGCAAATCGGAACGCGACGAGTGGGCCTACTTCAAGGGCGCGGGCCGCCTGATCTTGCTGTACACGATATTGCCGGTGGCCGTAACGGCAGTCCTTGTTTGGCTGCTCGCGAGTTGGATTCTATGAAAGACTGCCGTCACTGCGGAATGCCGATCCCGGACCTCACTCACCGCTGTCCGCACTGTCGCGGGACGCATCCCAAAGGCAGATGGGTGTTTCAGGCGTTTCTCGTCGCTGCGGTAACAGCGGCCGCCATGGCGGCCCTGCTTTTCGGGTGAGTGGGCTCTAAAACGGAGGGGGGCCCTTCGGCTTGCGATAGCGCTGCTCGGCCTGATCCAGGTAGCGCTGGAGTTCCGAGTCGCTGAGTTCGTACGGGTCCTGAGTGTGCTTGTGGCTGGGCAAGGGCGCAGTAAGTTCGTCGCCGGA
>Ga0209536_100010347_pt1 | contig 13769 bp, 16 predicted proteins | sample DeeMarSeWOR28_12_FD_187461 | JGI IMG/M metagenome (GOLD analysis project Ga0209536, IMG submission 187461) | Marine sediment microbial communities from White Oak River estuary, North Carolina - WOR-2-8_12 (SPAdes) (version 2) | ecosystem: Environmental > Aquatic > Marine > Intertidal zone >...
ATTTTCATCTACTGAGCGGACAACTGAATTAGATGGAACGGACTCCAAGACAACATCCAACTGCTGTTGTTCCTGAAGGCTGAATGCCAAAAGCGGTCCAGTCGTCTGCTGGTTGCTGACCAGTAAGACCTTTGGTGCAAGTTCCATTCTACTAGTCATATACTTCTCCAAAGTGTTGAAAATTGTCCAGACATACAAGAAAACTGGTAAATTTCTTAAACTACGACATAAAAAATAAGTATTGCGACCTCAAAAAGTTGTGCTATTACTGCTTTGTTACCCGCAGAATTGTATAATGGAAGCAAGATAACGTTTTTGAAAGGCGATTTATGTCAAGCTTCTAAATCCTTTTTTAACCACGTTAATCGAAAAACCAATACCAGTCAATCGTAAAACCATCGGCGAAAAAGACATAAATATTATAGCATTGAAATCCGCCTTGATACAGAGTGTAATTATTATATAGGACTAGCAAAAAAAACGAAAGCAACCAGAAAAGGCCAGAATCAATATGATGAACACCACACAGACATTATCAGACACAATTTTGAGCAATGCTTTTCCTCTCACGTATTCCACTGGGGGCATCGATAAGGAGGACGAGACCGCCCTATTAAAAGCTGCCAGGGAGCTTGATCAAGTTGCATTGGCACAGATATTTGACCTCTATGCGAAGCCCATTTACAGCTACTTACTGCGCTTATGTCACGATTCTGAGCTCGCAGATCAAATCGTAGGGGATGTGTTTTCAAAGCTCCTGGAAAAGTTAGCAGAAGGAAAAGGACCACGCACGAATTTGCGCTCTTATCTGTACCAGATTGCTTACCATCTGTTCATCGATCAAACTCGCTATAACCAGCATGTCGCCCCCATTGAAATCGTCGAATACTTCAGCGGCGATTCGGATTCCATCCAAGATGAGATTGAAAACCGCGCATTGTTGGATACTGTACTTTTAGCAATCAATAACGATCTGACTGATGACCAATGCCATGTGATCATATTACGTTTTTTGGAAGGCATGGATCTCAAAGAAACAGCCAAGATTGTTGGCAAGAGTGTAAATAATGTAAAAGTTCTTCAGAGCCGTGGCATTGAAAAGTTGCGCAAGGTGTTGGGTTTACATTCCTAGTAGAATCTGAGTAAGTTTAATTTTGAAATCGAATTATTTGTAATTTTCTTTTGAGCCCTCTTCCTGGGTTACCTCACAATACTATAATTAGGCATGGCTATAGCGCAAAAAACCATCAACTGGCTGCTTTCCGGGGATCCAGCTATTCGTTGGCAGGTGATGCGTGATTTATTGGATTCCCCACCAGAAGAGTACAAGATGGTACGGGAGAGAGTCGCTCTCGAAGGCTGGGGAGCAGACCTGTTATCTCGGCAAGATGCGAACGGTACCTGGGCCAACGGTCTCTACTCACCTAAGTGGACATCTACCACGTACACGCTACTGACATTACAGCATTTTGGTTTACCACGCGATCACCCGCAAGTTCAACGCGCTTGTTCTTTGTTCCTGCTCAAGGGTCTTAATCATGACGGGGGTATCAATTTATTCAAAAGCATAGACTACAGCGAAACCTGCGTAAACGGCATGTTGCTATCCTTACTTTCCTATTTCTGTTCATCAGATGAACGTGTGCACAGTGTGGCAGATTACTTGTTACAAGAACAAATGCGGGATGGCGGATGGAATTGCGAGCGCATCAACGGCGCCAGGCATGGTTCGTTTCACACCACGATTTCTGTGTTAGAAGGATTTCGCGAGTACGCTTCTATCCACCCTGCGCCTGCTTCACTCATGGATACAGTTCAACGCGCCCACACCTTCCTGTTGAATCATCACCTGTATAAGTCACATCGTACTGGAGCAGTAGTTAACCCAGCCATGACCCGCATGAATTTTCCACCACGGTGGCATTATGATTTCATCCGCGCACTGGATTACTTTCAAAGCGTCAACGCTCCACACGATGAGCGCATGGGCGATGCGATTGATTTGCTCAAGGAGAAGCAACGTAAAGATGGCCGCTGGCCGGCCTACCGCCCATGGTCAGGGCGCATGTATTTTGAGATGGAAAAGGCAGGGACACCCAGCCGCTGGAATACCCTGCGCGCGCTGCGTGTGTTGAAATGGTGGGAGAGCAAATCGCCAAATTTGTGATCTGTCAAATAAAAAAGATGCGAGCATCCTTCTAGCTAAGTTGTGTCAGAAACTCTCCCAAAACCGCATTGAACTGCTCCGGTCGTTCAACTGTAACAGCGTGATGCGCATCCTTGATCACAACCAACTTTGCATTGGGGATCTTAACTGCATATGCTTTCTTCTCTTCCAGCGGCATATAGTCCTGGTCAGAAGCGACCACCAACACAGGACAGCGTATCTCGCAGATTTGCTCTTCCACATCCCAGTTGACAATGGCACGCAGTGAATTACGATACGCCCGCTTATCGTTCTCCGCCCAACGCTGCACAAACAATTCGCGCAGTTCAGCCTGTTCAGGATAAGGGAATAGGCGCTTACTGAGCGCCAGCCCCGTACCACGCATTCCCAGCAATTCCAGAATCATAAAACGCCGCCAGATTTGTAAACGATCGCGCAAGGTTTCAACCCGCACCTCTGGGTAGCTGTTGACGATCACCATGCTGCGTAACAATTCCGGGAAGTTCACAGCCAATTCAAAGGCCACCATCCCCCCCATCGAGATACCGACCATATGCACTGGCGCAACCCCCAACTCGTGAATCAAAGTTGCCGTGTCTTCAGCAAACATCCTGACACTGTACGGCCCGGGCGGCTTGCCCGATTGACCATGTCCGCGCAGGTCGAGCGTGATGATTTGAAAATCCTTCGCAAAGGGCCTGATCTGTTTCTCCCAATCGCGGCTGCTGGAGCCCAATCCGTGAATCAGTAGAAGCGGTACACCTTTTCCAGTCACTGTATAATATAACTCCATATCGGGAAGTTTGAGCTTTGGCATAAGGTACTCCTGAATACATACAAAAAGGTACAGCAGTACTATCACTTTACACATAATTGTACAAACAAGCAAGTCTTATGGCGATTATAATGAGAATAGCCCTCAACAACGAGGTTAATATGCACAAGTCTGCCCTCATCATCATTGCGATGCTCCTTCTACAAGCCTGCACGGCATTAGATTTCATCCCAGGACTGGGGCCAACCAGCACATCCACTTCCACCGCAACGGCCACGCAAACGCCCACCAACACCCCTACTCCCACACGCACAATAACACCCACACCGCGTGATACGGTCACGCCGATCGGGGTTGTACCTACATCTACACTCTTCATATTGGTCAGCCCGGATGCGTTTGACTTTACTTCAATACTCACACCCACTCCTTACAAACCAATAGGCGGCTTTCAATCCATTACAGTTACTCAGGGAAAAATTTTCTACGGCATCTGCCAGCCAAACTACACCAAGATGATAATCAGGGTGGAAAACCCCATAGAAGTGGATACCGTGTTTCTCTTCTTCCGTCTTGAATCCGGCAAGAAACCAGGGGATACAACACCCTGGACTGGTACGGTTACCGACAATGATGGAAATGGAATATTCCTCTACACCCTCAGGGCCAATAACATCCCCGAACGTAAAAACTTCATCAGGGCCTGGGTGCAATATCAACTGGTTGCAGCAGATGAGGATAAGAATATCCTTGGCCGCTCACAAATCTATACACGCAACATATTATTGGAACCCTGTAAATAGCTCCCCGTCTCTTTCACAATCTCATACCAGCCTCCCCCAAATCCGAAGTATTTGAGGGAGGAGTCACGAAGTGACGGTGGGGGTCAATTCCGCTTCCAACCCCAAATCGCGAACGCAATCCCGATCAATAACAAGATAAAGCTGACGCCGACCAGTACCCATTTCATCGGGGTGAAAACCGTTGCAAACACATCTACAACAGCAGTCCGCGCCGGGTAACGTACCATCACGATCGAAGTTGAGATATTCTCCAGGTAGTCCAACACCATTGCCAATAATGGAACCAGGTTCGCCCGTTGCCAGATACTTTTGGCTGGAGTTGTCTTTCCAAACAGCCAGCTGATTGCAGTCACCAGGAAGAACGTATACACGATCGGCCAGACCAGATCAAATGTGAAGCGTGCTCTCACATACTCACTCCTCCCATCATCACCATAAGTTTTGGCCATCAGATACAATTCGTCTAGTGAGTACATAAACGAAAGATCTGGTGTACCAGTTCCACCTGCATTCTCATTTGCTTGGGCAGCTTGTTTAGGTAAAACCATAACCATAAAAATAATGAGTACAATCAACCCTAATAAAGTGTTCCGACCAGTTGAGAATCCTCTCAGCCAGTGAGAAATTGAATTCATAATTGTTTTCTCCTTCACCACATAACATCTCACAATAGTACAAACGTACAAAACGGTTTGTCTCCTGCCCCTATTTCTAGCTTGGCCGTTTGGCTTACATCACCATCCAACAACTCCGCCAGCAAAGCAGAATCTATCTGACACAATTGCGAATGTTTCTCAACTAGCCCCGCATACGGGCAATGGCCCAGGATCACACGCGGACCCTCCGCGCCCGCTTCCCAACGCGCCTGGTAATGCATCGCATTCAGACGCTCAATCGCGGATGCCAGTCTGCGCATCAAAGGCTGACTAGCAGTTGCGCGCTCTCCTGCGATACGCCTCCCCACTGCTTCGATCTCAATATCTTCATCTGCTTCCGCTAAAAGTGCATCCACCAGAACGGACAGATTATCCCCCACCAGCGTTCCTGCCAGGCGATATACCTTCTCCGGCCTGCCCCTGCCCACCTGCCCCCGCAAGGGGGCCTGCCGCTGACCGATAACCTCCACACGCCCATCCGCAGCCAGGATACCCAGGTGATGCCGCGCATTGGCGGGGGTCATTCGCAAAACCTGTGCAACCTCGCGTGACGAGACTGTCTGGTTGCGTTTCAAATAATCCAATATTTTTTGGCGAGTAGTAATTCGCATGTTTCATATTCTCCCCCTCCCCTAAAATCCCATTTTGGATTTTGGGGGAGGGCCGGGGTGGGGTATTGGTCATTGTCATACAACTTGCATGATTATACTCACAAATTCATTTTTGCAAACATATTTTTGCGCAATTTGATTGACACTCTCTCTACTGACACCTATAATACAACCCGTGCTACAGCTTATGCAATAAGCAGTAAAAGCTATTCGCTGAAAGCCGAAAGCTATACAATGTCCGAACTGCTGACATGGGAATCTATTTATGCCATCGCGCTGGCCCTCAAGCAAGCGCACCCTGGTATCGACATGGAAACCGTCACCCTGGGTAACATCCAAGATTGGACGCTTGCCTTGAAAGATTTCGATGACGACCCGACACTGGTGAATGACGAAATCCTGTCAGCGATATATCAAGACTGGTACGAGGAGATACTTCATGAGTGATGACAAAGAACTCAACTCCCCCGGCTACGACATCCCGGACGAGCTGAATGATGTAATCAAGATCACCACGCTCGATCGGCTGTACAACTGGGGACGGCGCTCATCCGTCTGGCCGATGATGTTTGGCCTGGCCTGCTGCGCCATCGAAATGATTGCCGCGCAGGCCTCCCGCTACGACATGGCTCGCTTCGGCATGGAAGTCATGCGCCCCACCCCGCGCCAATCTGACCTGATGCTGGTCTCCGGCACGGTCACCAAAAAGATGGTGCCGCTGATCGTGCGCCTGTACAACCAAATGCCCGAGCCGAAATATGTGGTCGCAATGGGCGCTTGCGCCTCTGGTGGCGGGCCTTTCAAAGAAGGTTACAACGTAGTAGCAGGCATCGACAAATTCTTGCCTGTTGACGTCTACATTCCCGGTTGCCCGCCCACTCCACAGGCTCTCATCCACGGCATGATTCAACTGCAAAAGAAGATCGACAAGCAATCCATCCGCAAGGTGCGCTGGTATCAGAAAGGCCCGGATTCGGTTGAAGTGCCGATTCCAGTTCTCGGTCCGGATTTGATCGACCTCCGTCGCACAGACGAGATCAAGAAGATCGCCGCGCAGCCACCGGTAGAAGCAGCGGAAGAGGCATAGGAGAACATCATGGCTACTCTATCATCCCCTGCGGGGGCTACACAAGCTGAAACCCTCAACCTGGCTGCCAAATTCCCCGGCGTTGTGGTTCCCGATGAGCGCGAAAACTATTCCGGCTGGATCGTCGAAAAAGATAGCCTGGTCGAAGTTGCGAAATTCCTGCGCGATGAATTGAGCTACGACCTGCTCTCCTCCGTTACCGGCGTGGACTACCTGCCCGAAGAAAAGATGGAAGTCGTATACCAGGTTTATAAGACCACCGGTGGCCCGGGTACCTTCTTCAAGGTGCAGATTCCGCGTGTAGACCCGATGGAAATCCCATCTGTAATCGAAATCTGGCCCGGCGCGGATTTCCAAGAACGCGAAATCTGGGATTTGTACGGCATCAAGTTCACCGGGCATCCCGACCTGCGCCGCATCCTGACCTGGGAAGGCTTCGAAGGCCACCCCATGCGCAAGGACTGGCAAGAGCCCTTCTACGAGGAAGAGACCAAGCCTTACAAGAGCCGCTGGCCTGAGGGTGGTCATGTTCACGCCGAAAATAAGAACCCCTACAGCGATAACCTGAGATTCCCCGAAAAATTCGATCCCGAAAAGTGGACACCCACCGACCCCGAAGAGGCGCTCTACGCTTCTCTCAAGAAAGCCACCATCACGGACGAAGAAGGCCTGGAAACCGACCAGATCATCGTCAACATGGGGCCGCAACATCCATCCACACATGGCGTCTTCCGCGCAGTAGTGGTACTGGACGGTGAAACCGTCACCAGCCTCAAGCCTGTGATGGGTTACCTGCATCGCAACCACGAGAAGATCGGCGAGCGCAACACCTTCTTGCAGAACATGCCCTACACCGACCGCCTGGATTACTTCAACTCCATGACCAACAACTGGGGCTACTCCCTGGCCGTCGAAAAGCTGATGGGCATCGAAGTGACCGAGCGCGCCGAGTACATCCGCGTCATCATGGCTGAATTGACCCGCATCCAGAATCACCTGATCTGGATCGGTATGATGTTGAATGATCTGGGCACGTACTTCACCCCGGCGCTGTACGCCTTCGAGGAACGCGAACTGATCCTGGACATTTTCGAAGCCGCTTCAGGCTCCCGCATGATGTGCAATTACCACCGCTTCGGCGGGGTCGTGCGTGATGTACCTGCTGAGGCCTTTGAGAAGATAAAAGGACTGGTCTATGACCGTTTACCTGGCAAGATCGAAGAGTTCGAACGCCTGCTGAGCGAAAACGAGATTCTTGTATCACGCCTGAAAGGGAAAGGCTTCTTGAGCGCTGAAGATGCCATCGCCACCTCGACCACAGGCCCGGTGCTGCGTGCTTCCGGGGTGCCCTATGACATCCGCCGCGCTGACCCCTACGGTATCTACGACCAATTCGACTTCGATGTGGTCACCCGCCCCGAAAGCGACATGTATGCCCGCTACGCAGTTCGCATCGAGGAGATGCGCCAGAGCTTACGCATTCTTGAGCAGGCCCTCAAGGGCATTCCCGAAGGGCCAGTTATGCCTGGCAAAGCCATTTACCAGGTGCGTGTCCCGGCTGGCGAGGCCTACGGCCGCATCGAAGCCCCCAAAGGCGAACTTGGTTTCTATGTGATTTCGAATGGCAAACCCAACCCGTGGCGCTATCACGTCCGCGCCCCATCCTTCATCAACCTGACCGCACTTGAAATGATGTGCGTTGGAAATAAAGTTGCAGACTTCGTCGCTATCCTGGGCGCGATCGACATCGTGCTCGGCGAGCTTGATAGGTAGGAGAATCGACTATGTATGGAAAAGGTATTCTAAAAGGTCTGGGTGTTACCCTGAAACGCTTCGTCAACACCTATGTAGACGACATCGCCTGGATGGGTCGCCGCTACTTTAAGCCGGAGGGCATCGCCCACCGCTCATCGAAGGACACGCGCGGTATCTTCACTATTCAGTACCCCGAAGAGAAACTGCCGACTCCCGAAGAGTTCCGCTACGTTCCCTTCCTGGTTTATGACGAGGCTGAAGGTGGCGAGAAAGAAGTGCGCTGCACATCTTGCGGTATCTGCTCAAAAGTCTGCCCGCCGCAATGTATCTGGATCGTGCGCACGGTTGACCCAAAGACGAACAAACCCATCCCACAGCCAGCTGAGTTCTACATTGACGCCGACATCTGCATGAACTGCGGTTTCTGCGCCGAGTACTGTCCCTTTGACGCCATCAAGATGGACCACGATTACGAGATCGCATCCTATGGACGTAACGTTTTCAATCTGGACAAACTGCTTAAGCCTGCTTCGTACTACGCCAGCATTCGTCCTGAAAACGCCACGCGCGAGGATGAAGCACGCCGAGCAAAGGAAGCTGCCAAAGCCGCAGCTGCCGCAGCCAAGAAGGAATAACAGCTAAATAGAATGATATTTAGGGCGTATCGACTCCGAAGCGATACGCCCTAAATTTTTCTTATAAAAAAATAAGATTAGGTTGGTAAAATCACACCATGACTGATAAACCTACAAAGGAACAAGTCCTTGCAGCCCTGGGCACAGTCCAGGAGCCTGAGCTACATGATGACCTGGTCACCTTGAATATGATCCGCGATCTAAAAGTCGAAGGGGGTAAAGTCTCCTTCAGCATCATGCTAACCACACCGGCCTGCCCATTGAAAGGAAAAATCCAAAAGGAAGCCGAGCAGGCCGTGATGTCCGTGGGAGGCGTGGAGAAGGTCGAGATCAAGATGGACTCCGACGTTCCCAACGATGGCCGTATGCGCGGACTGGTTAACATGCCCATCCGCAATGCCATCGCAGTCGGCTCTGGCAAAGGCGGCGTTGGCAAGAGCACTGTCTCGGTAAACATGGCGATTGCGCTGGCCAAGAGTGGTGCGCGCGTTGGCCTGATGGATGCCGATATCTACGGCCCAAACATCCCCACCATGCTGGGTGTGGAAAAGCTGCCGCCGCCGCAGAGCGAGAAGCTCATCCCGGCCAAAGCTTATGACATCAAGATGATCTCGATGGGGCTCTTGGTCAAGCCCGGCCAGCCGCTTATCTGGCGCGGACCGATGCTTAATTCTGCCATCCGGCAGTTCCTGGGTGATGTGGAATGGGGTGAGTTGGACTACCTGATCGTTGACCTGCCCCCTGGCACCGGCGACGCTGCCCTATCCCTGGCGCAAGCTCTACCCCTGAGCGGAGCGATCATCGTGACCCTGCCGCAGCTTGTTTCCCTTGAAGATGCCGGTCGCGGCCTGAATATGTTCCGTCAACTGGAAGTCCCCATTCTGGGCGTTGTCGAGAACATGTCCTACCTGGATCTGCCCGACGGCACCCGCATGGATGTTTTCGGCTCCGGCGGCGGCGAGCAGTTAGCGGACTCGATGCAGGCCCCCTTCTTGGGCAAGATACCAATGGACCCGGAAGTGCGTGTGGGCGGCGACAGCGGCAAGCCTATCGTGGTTAGCAAGCCAGAGTCGGCTACTGCCAAAGCGCTGACCGACATCGCGCAGCAGGTAGCTGCCAAAGTGAGTGTGGCTGCGCTAAGCCAGGATAGCACGCTGCCGATAAATATTATTGAGTGAAGAGAACAGAAAGTAGAGAGGAGAAATGCCTGATGGACACGATCCCGTCAGGCATTTTTCATGAAGTGACAGTCATCTTCTCCCCTGTGCTGCGCTCCGGGGATGCTCACCTGCACTGTGCACCGAATGCACATCGTCCCGATGTCCTTCGGGAGTGAGGTGCAAATGTTGCAAAGATGACCGTCACTTAAAAATTTCGAGCATTTTCCATTCATACCACGCTCTGCCCGAAAAGGTCTCCAAGAATCCGTTATGTCCCCCATAGCGATGAACAATAAGATCGGTTATGGAATTTAGCTTGAGACCATAAAAATCATCCACTGGGATGATTGGATCATCCTCCGCGGTAACAATTGTGGTCGGGATGTTGACGCCAACTAAAGAATCGTTCAAAACTGCGTAGTGGCTGAAATAGTCAGATGCATTTTTATAATCGCTGTAACGCTCGATCATAAGTTCGGTCATTTCAGCGATGGAGTCAAGCGCAAACACATCGCTAAAATCATATAGCCCCGGGAAACATTCTTGCTTCCTCTGCAATGATCGCATCCATTTCTTACGGAAATATCTTCTCAGAAGAGTTGCATCATCAATCGCGTATGTGGATTTTTCCGGGTCGAGCACCGGGCTGACACTCACCACATGTGTCAGATTGTCAATCGGGATTTCAGCGCATTTGCGGGCGATCCGCAGCGCAAAATTACCGCCCATCGAAAATCCAACCAGGTAGAAGGGCAGTTCCTTTTTATATTTCGATACCTGTCGAACCGCATTGAAAACTTCATCCAACAAGACAGCATAAAACAGCCCGGGGTTGAGACAATGTGTATCCCCATGATCCCGGTAGTTCAGCCGAAAAATAGAAAAACCATTGTTGTACAGGAATTTCGCCGTGCCAAGAATGTATGCCGAATTGACACTACCCTCCCAGCCATGCAAGAGCATAGCCACTCCCCTGGTATTCCCATTCAAGTGAGCAGAATAGAACCCCTGTAATCTGACATCATCGATTGGGTTAAGAATCACGTCTTGCGCAGCGCTGAGCATGAAACTATGCCCCCGCTTTCGAATCTTGCTGCCAGCCAGCATGGTTTGAGCAAAAGTGCTTCTGAGATAAAAGGGTGGAGAGAAAGTTTCCGATCCTTGTGGGGCAACTGGCATATCGTAATTATAAGTCACCAGGGAGCAGGAACTTTTTAGTCTTCGCAAGCGTCTTTCTCTTAACGAAAATGAAAGGAGCACGATCATGAAACTCATTTATTCTCTCTTCATGTTGATTACGCTTGGGTTATTATTGAATCAGGATGCTTCCAGGCAGCCGCTTTTTACAGCCAGCGAAATCCGCGATGTACAGCATCGCCTGAACGCAATTGGGAAACGATAAAGCCAACAGCGCAACCACGACGGGCGGCTCCTTGCCGCCTTTTTTGATTCTCCCTGAGCCCTTACTCGTACTCTACAACGTAATTCTCTGTTCTCTACTCTCTGTTCTCTCCCCCTCTCAATACGGTATAATGCAGCGCATGCAACCTTTTATTGTTGGTATCCGCTTTAGCCCTATTGGGAAAACCTATCATTTCGACAGCAGCAAGCTCAAAGACTTGAAGGTCGGCGAGTACGTGATCGTGGACACTTCGCGCGGTAAGCACCTGGGTGAAGTTGTACAGATACTGGAAGAGAAACCCTCCCAACCATCCGGTGGTTGGAAACCGGTCGAACGGCGCGCCACGCCCCGCGACTTACTCTTGCGCGAAACCTGGCAGGCCAGGCAGACCGAGGCTATGATCGAGTGCCGTGCCCGCGCTGCCGAACTCAAGCTGGACGGGGTAAAAATCATCGCTGCTGAATACAACTATGATGGTTCCCGTTTGACATTCCTCTTCAGCACCGAAAGTGAAGAAAGGGTCGATCTCAAATCCTTGAAAAAGGATATGAACCGCAAGTTTCCCAAGTCAGATGTTGAAATGCGCCAGATTGGCCCGCGCGATGTAGCCAAAATCATCGGCGGCATGGGCGCCTGTGGACTGGAAACCCGCTGCTGCTCCAAATTCCTGACCGACTTCAGCCCCATCTCGATCAAGATGGCCAAGGCCCAGGGCATCTCCCTGACCCCATCCGAGATCACCGGCATGTGTGGACGTTTGCGCTGCTGCTTGATCTATGAGTACGAGCAGTACGTAAAAGCTCGCAAGACACTCCCCAAACGCAAGAAACGCGTGGTTACACCGAATGGCGAAGGTATGGTCATTGATGTTGCCCCGATGAGCGGCATGGTCACTGTCAAACTCGATGGGGACAAAATCCGCCCCAACCGTCAAACCTTCCATCGCGATGACATCGAGCCCTGGGATGAACTCGAAGCCTTGCGCCGCAAAGCGGAAAGCCCTTGTGAAAGACACCCCGAGGGCGGCTGCAATTGCCAAAATGGCAATGGGCAGAAAAAGAAATAACAATGGAAGATCAATATCACGAATACAAATGATGGCTGAAACATCTCCCGATCTTTCCTGGCCCGAAAATCAAAAAATCCTGGTCATCCTGGCGCATCCGGATGACCCGGAATTTTTTTGCGGCGGCACATTGGCCCGCTGGGCGGGTGCCGGGCACCATATCACCTATTACCTGCTGACCTGCGGGGATAAAGGTCGCAACGATCACAACCAGGATATTCCGGGGGATGAACTCTGCGACCTGCGGCACCAGGAGGAATATGCGGCGGCTTCCGTTATCGGCGCGGAAGCGGTTCACTTCCTGGACCGGGATGACGGCACACTGGTTCCAGACCTGGATCTGCGCCGCGATGTGGTGCGCATCATCCGGCAGATGAAACCTGACATCCTCGTCACCTGCGACCCCCAGAACCTGTTCGCATCCTACGGGCTCAACCACCCCGACCATCGCGCTGCCGGGCAGGTCGTAATCGATGCCGTCTTCCCCGCGGCGGGCAACGACCTGTTCTTCCCGGAACTGCTGGCAGAAGGCCACCAGCCCCACATGCCGCGCGAAGTCTGGGTTTCGCTGACAATGCAGCCTAACGTTACCATCGACATCACAGAAACCTGGCCGACCAAGCTCAAGGCGCTCAAAGAGCACAAAAGCCAGATCGGCGACCCGGTCAAGTTCGAGGAGCGCATGCGCAAACGCCGGACAGAAGACAGCACGGATGAAAATCCGAAGTTTGAAGAGAAATTTAGAGTTATAAAATATCGTTAGTTATCTTTGATTTGCGAGCAGTTGCACTGCGAGCCGAATGCTGGATGCAGTACAACTGCATCCAGTACCATAAAAACCTTGCGAAGGTTTAGAACCTTCGCAAGGTTCATCATAGGAGTTCCTATGCCCAACTTCCTCAAAGAAGCCCAAAACCTGTTCGAATACACCCAATCCCTGCGGCGCGACTTTCACATGCACCCTGAGCTGGGATTCCACGAAGTCCGCACGGCGGGAATCGTCGCCAAGGAATTAAATGCACTCGACATGGAAGTGACCACCGGCGTTGCCAAGACCGGCGTGATCGGACTGCTCGAAGGCGCGAAACCAGGGCCAGTCGTTCTCGTACGCTTCGATATGGACGCCCTGCCTGTCACCGAGCAGACGGGCGCACCCTACGCCTCGACCGATTCCGGTAAAATGCACGCCTGTGGACACGACGGTCACACCGCCATCGGATTAACGGTCGCGAAGATGCTGCACGCCCATCGTGACGGGTTGGCCGGGACGGTCAAGTTTATGTTCCAACCTGCCGAGGAAGGGACTTGCGGCGAGGAGATCGGCGGCAACGAGATGATGATTCGCGAGGGCGTATTAGACAATCCCAAACCCGACCTGGCGCTCTCGCTGCATCTATGGAATGAGAAGCCGCTCGGCTGGGTCAACGTCGCGAGCGGGCCGGTGATGGCAGGCGCGGAAGAGTTCAAGATAACGGTAACAGGGGTGGGCGGGCATGGTGCGATTCCCCACCAGACAGTCGACCCGGTGCTGGCGGCGAGTCAGATTGTCACGGCGCTGCAAAGTATCACATCCCGCAACGTCGCGCCGCTGGAGGCTGCCGTGGTCAGCGTGACCATGATCCACGCCGGGGAGGCCTTCAACGTAATCCCAC
>Ga0209536_100010348_pt1 | contig 13769 bp, 14 predicted proteins | sample DeeMarSeWOR28_12_FD_187461 | JGI IMG/M metagenome (GOLD analysis project Ga0209536, IMG submission 187461) | Marine sediment microbial communities from White Oak River estuary, North Carolina - WOR-2-8_12 (SPAdes) (version 2) | ecosystem: Environmental > Aquatic > Marine > Intertidal zone >...
CGGTGGTGCTGACGTTGGGGACGCCGACGAATGCGACGCTGGGCGGGACGCCGAGCCAGACGGTGACGATCCAGGACAACGATGCAGCGCCGACGGTGACGTTTACGGCGGCGACGCAGAGCGGGACGGAGAACACGGTCGGGACGATGACGGTGACGGCCCAGCTGTCGGCGGCGTCAGGGCTCGCGGTGACGGTGCCGTACACGGTGGGGGGGACGGCGACGGCGGGGGCGGGGGCGGACTACACGATTCCGGCGAGTCCGCTGGTGATTCCGGCGGGGCAGGGGAGCGGGGCGATCACGATCACGGTGAACGGGGACGGGCTGGACGAGCTCGACGAGACGGTGATCGTGACGATGGGAACGCCGGTGAACGCGACGCCCGGGGCGACGACGGTGCATACGGCGACGATCGCGGATGATGATGCGGCGCCGACGGTGGCGTTCACGGTGGCGGCGCAGAGCAATCTGGAGAGCGTGAGTCCGGTGACGGCGACGGTGCAGCTGTCGGTGGCGAGCGGGCAGGCGGTGACGGTGCCGTACACGGTCGATGCAACCAGCACGGCGACGGGAGGCGGAACCGACTACTCGCTCGGCACGGCGAGCCCCCTCTCCATCGCAGCTGGAACGACGACCGCCACCATCTCACTCTCCGTTATCGGCGATGGAGTGGTCGAGCCGGATGAGACGGTCCTTCTCGTTCTCGGCGGCCCGACGAACGCGACGCTCGGGGCGATCCCGGACCAGACGATCACGATCCAGAACGACGATGCCGCACCGCCCGCTCCCGTGATCACGAGTCCGACTGGCGGATCGCTGACGAACGACAATACCCCGACGATCACCGGCACCGCGCAGACGGGTACCACCGTTGAGGTATTCGACGGTGTGGCGTCTCTGGGGACGACCGCTGCGGCAGGTGGGACGTGGTCGCTGACTCCTGCGCCCCTTGCGGATGGGAGCCACACGGTGACGGCGCAGGCGACGGATGGGGCGGGGAACACGGGACCGCTGTCGGCGGGGGTGACGTTCACGGTGGACGCGACGGTGCCGGCGGCACCGGTCATACTCTCACCGACGCAGAACGAAGCGCTCCTTACGGCCACGCCGACGGTCACCGGGACGGCAGAAGCGGCCGCGACGGTTGCGGTTCTGATTGACGGTGCGGTGAGCGGCACGACTGCCGCGGATGGCGCCGGAGCGTGGAGCTACACGGTCCCGGCCGCGCTGGCGACCGGCGCTCACACGGTGCGTGCGCGGGCGACCGATGCCGCGGGCAACACGGGCCCCGACTCCGGGACCACGGATTTCACGGTCCCGTGAGGTGACCGTGATCGATAGCGCGCCATGCCTTCTCGACGCTAGCTTTCCCCGGCCATGATCTGCCCTCGCTGCTCGATCGCCCGGATCCCCGACGGCACCCACGAGTGCCCGCTGTGCGGCTTCAAGCCTGCCACCAACGTCCTGGTGGAGCAGGCCGCGGTCGACGAGGCGTGGCAGGCGGTGCAGCAGGCGCTGGGCGACCGGTTCTGGCTCGAAGGGTTGGAGCGCCTGGGCGAACGCTCGTTCGTCTACCGGGCGCGCGATCTCGCCAGCGACCACGCCGTGGCGCTCAAGGTCGTCCCGGTGAGCCAGTCGGTCGACCACGAGCTGGCGCGACGGTTCGAGCGCCATGCCGCGCAGGCGGCTGAGCTGCGGCACGCGCACATCGTTCCGGTCTTTCAGTACGGGGTCACGCGCCGATTCCTCTGGTACTCGATGGAGTACGTCGAGTCGCGTTCCCTTTCGGAGGTACTGCGCGAGCCGGGGCCGATGGGGCTGGAGCCGTGCCTGCGGATCGCCGAGCAGGTGGCGAGTGCGCTGGATTTCGCGCACCGGCGCGGCGTCGTGCATGGGAACTTGAAGCCGAGCAACGTCCTCGTCGACGCGCGGCAGTGGGTACGGGTCACCGACTTCGCGGTGCTCGAGGCGTTCGGGCGGCCCCGGGCGCCGCAGGCGGGTGCGCCGGTGCTCCATCGCCCGGAGTACATGGCGCCGGAGCAGTTCTACGCGCGCGCCGTCGGCGCGAGCGCCGACCAGTACGCGTTGGCCGTGATCCTGTACCGGTGTCTGAGCGGCAGTCTCCCGTTCGTCGGCGACTCGTTCGAGGAAGTGGCTCGGCAGCAGGCCGGCGACTCGCCGCCCAGGCTCGCCGATGCACGGCGGGACCTCCCCGTGCCGGTGCTCGACGCCATTCAGCGCGCCCTGAGCAAGGTCCCGGCAGGGCGGTTCCCGACGGTCCTCGACTTCACGGCCGCGCTCAGTGGGGTTTCGGGGGGGACGACGCGGCTCGCGGTACCGCGGGACACGGCCTCGCCACCATCCGACGAGCCGCCGCTGCTGGTGATCGATTCCGCGCGTCGCATCGGGGTCCGGCACGTCATCGGCGCGGCGGTCGCGGTCGTTGCGCTTGTGCTGGTGACGTCGGCCGCGATCCGTCCCGATCTGTGGCGGGCCGCATCAGGCCGCATCGGGCGCCTGGTGGGGCGCGAACCGGCGACGCAGGCCGCGCCGCGATGGGAGACGCTGGACCCGCTCCCCGCACCTGTCCGGACGGCTCCAGCGGAACCGTCGGGAGACCTCGGGGAGCAGGAAGAGGCGGAAGCCCGGCCTGCCACCTCATCCCCTGCGGCTGCCCAGCCGGTGGCGCCCCCAGCCGCACCCAGACGGCCCGGACAGCTCGCGGTGAACTCGTCCCCATGGGGGAGGGTGTTCGTGGACGGTGAATTCGTCGGCAACACTCCGCAGCCGGCCCTCGAGCTTCGACCCGGGACTCACGTGCTCAGAATCGAGCACGACGGGTTCGTTCCCTTCGAGCGGGAGTTCCGTATCCGGTCCGGCGAGGTCCTGCGTCTGACGGATATCGTCCTCACGCCGATCGAGTCCTGAGCGTGCGGCTCGTCCCGCTCTCGGTGGTCGCACTGGCGGTCCTCGCCGCTCAACCCGCACGGGCCCAGACGGCCGCGCAGCTGGTCGACCGGGGCGTCGAGGCCTACCAGGACCTCGACCTCGGCGGCGCTGCCGGCCTCTTCCGCCGCGCCCTTGCCGTCACGGGCACGGACAGCCTCGTGCTTGCCGGGCGATTGCGGGCGCTCGGGTACCTCGGTGCGGCGGAGTTCCTGCGAGGCGATCGGGACTCCACCGTCGCGGCGTTCCGACGCATCGTCCTGCTCAGCCCGCGGCATCGGCTCGACGACCTCGTCTTTCCGCCGGATATCACCGCGCTGTACGCTGAAGTGCAACGCGACACCAAGGTCGTGCATGTCGCGCTTCCGCCGATCGTGCGCTTCCGAGCCGGAGATGCCGGTTTCCGCCCGCAGCTGCTGGCATCCTCCTTCCATCAGATTGTGGTGACGGTGGACCGGAGTGACGGCACGACGGCGCGACTCCTGTTCCAGGGGCTGATCGGCGACAGCCTCGAGGTGCTCTGGGACGGTCTGGACGGTCTGGGAGCGCCCGTCCCCTCGGCGCGCTACGTTCTGCGCGTCGAATCGCGCGATCCCGCGGGCGAACCAGTGCGGATCGTGCGCGTTCCGCTCGACGTTCGGGCTGCGGAGCCCGATACCCTCCCGCATCCGATACTCGCGGATTCGGCCCTCTTGCCGGAGCGGAGCCCGGAGGAGCGGAATGTCCAGGCGCTGATCGGGGGATTGGCAGGGGGCATCGGCCTCGCCGTCTTGCCCTCGCTCCTTGCGTCCGACAGCGAACTCTCGCCCGGCCGGTTCGTCCTGGCCGGCAGCGTGACCGTGGCGGGGGTGATCGGTTTCTTCACGCAACGCGGCGGCAGGCCGCTGCCGGCGAATGTCGCGGCCAACGAGGCGCAGCGTCAGCTCTGGCGCGCCGACCTCGATCGGGTGGCGCAGGAGAACGCGCGCCGCCGGACTCAGGTGGAGCTGTCGATCCAGGTCGGTGCGGCCGCGGCCGTCGAGCTGCAGCGGCCATGATCGTCAGGCGCACGGCACTCGCGCTCGTCGCGTTCGGCGTGCTGGTGGCGGCGGAGGCGAACGCCCAATCCCGCTTCGGATTCGGCGTGTCAGGCCTGATCGGCTTCCCGTCCGTGCAGCACGATGTCGGAGGGGCCGTTGAAACGCTGAGCGGCACGACCGTCGGCGTCGGTGCCTACGTGCGCTTTGCCTCCGTCGAAGTCGGCGGACGCTACCTGCAGGGATCGATCGACGACGCGGGGGCGGGTCGCGCGCAGGACCTCGTCGAGGGTGCTGCGGCGCTGCTGGTTCGCCCGGTCCGGCCGCTGTCCATCGGGTTCGGACCCCGCGCTCGCAGCTACGTCGAAGGTGGTGGTACCGAGCGCTGGGTGACGTGGGAGGCGCGGGTCGGCCTCGACACCTGGCTCTTTCCCCGCGTCCTCCGGAGCGCCATTGAGGTTTCACTCGCGGTCGGCGGCAGCGAGTCCGGAGGGGCATCGATTGCCGCGGGGAAGGGCGTCGAAGCAGGACTGGACCTTCGAATTCCACGGACTCCGCTGTTCCTCGGGGTCGCCTATCGTGTCGATCAGGTACGCCTCGACGGCGACACCCGTCAGGACACCGTCGAGCAGTTCCTCCTCCGCGTGGGGATCAGCCGGTAACGCCGGAGCCCCGTCAGCGCGCCACGAGACTGCGCAGCACGAATCCCAGGTTCGCCGGACGCTCGGCCAAGCGTCGCATGTACCAGGGGAACCACGCGCTTCCATAGCTGATCAGGACGCGCAGGCGGTACCCGGCCGCGGCAAGGCGCGCCTGCGCGTCGCGGCGGATCCCGTAGAGCATCTGCACCTCGTAGGCGTCCTTGGGCACCCCGGCTCCCTCCGCGAAGTCCCGAATCCGCGTGATCACGGCGACGTCGTGCGTGCCGAAACCGACCCGCACACCGCACGCACGCGCTTCCTCGCCGAGCAGGCGCTTGGCGATCCTGACGAAGTTCTCGTCGACGTCGCTCTTCCGGGGGAACGCGGTGTCCGGCGGCTCCATGTAGGCGCCCTTGACCAGCCTGATCGCCGCACCCAAGGGAACGAGCGAGGCGAGGTCCTCCACGGTGCGGTACAGGTACGACTGGAGGCAGATGCCGACGTTGTGGTAGTGGGAGCGCAGTTCCCGATACAACTCGAGGGTCGCGTCGACGTACCGGGAGCTCTCCATGTCGACCCACACGAAGTTGCCCGTTCCCGAAGCGGCTTCGAGCAGCGTGTGCAGCTGAGCCGCACACAGGTCCCGGCTCACGTCGAGGCCGAGGTGCGTGGGCTTCACGGACAGTTCGGTCGGGAGACCGGCCTCGCGGATGCGGCCGAGCGCCCCGACGTAGTGCTCAGTGACCCGTTCGGCGGACGTGCGGTCGGTGATCGCCTCGCCCAGCTGCGTGACGACGGTGGACATGCCCCGCTCGTTGAGCGACACACAAGCGCCGAGGGCGGCCTCGATGGTCTCGCCGGGCATGAAGCGCCGTACGGCCCGCTTCGCAAAGGCTCGATCCCGGATCTTCTCCGAAAGCCACCGACTCTCGGATCCCCGTAGCAGTGCCGTGCGCATCAGTCCCATGCGATCCTCCGGGATGAGGGGCGGCGGCCGTCGCCGTCGCCCCGCTTGCCGCCATGGCCAATCCTCCCTTATGGTAACGGTTGTCGTGCGGGCTGAGGAGGCCCGGAACGCCCGAATGGGCGCGCGGCCATCGATCGACCGGCTTGGATTCCATTGAGCGGATCCGTGGAGGCACGATGCGTCGGACTATCACGCTGCTGGCTCTGGCAATCGTCGGCACGAGCGTCGCGGCACCGGCCGCGGCACAGACGCCGAGGGAGCACAGAGGTTTCTGGATCAGCTTTGGACTGGGAGGCGGTTGGAACCTGGCCCGGAACGTTGGCCTCGACTCGTCGTCGACGGGTGGAGGCGCCGCGTACCTCCGGCTGGGCGGGACGCTGAGCCAGAAGTTCCTCCTGGGTGGGGAAGTGATCGGTTGGGGACGATCCATCGACGGGGCGGAGCTGGCCCGCGGGAACGTGAACTTCACTGCGATGTTCTACCCCTCAGTGCAGACGGGCGTGTTCCTCAAGGGTGGCCTTGGCGGGTCGAGTCTGGCGCGGACGGTGACAGAGGGCAATTCCACGACCACGGTGCACGACGAGGGGTTCGGCGCCACGATCGGGCTTGGCTGGGACGTGCGCCTGGCGCGCAATTTCTTCCTCACGCCGGGCGTCGACTTCCTGTACCAGCGCGCGTCCGATGCCGACAATACGATTCTCCTGATGACGGTGGGTGTGACATGGCACTGACATCTGCACGACGCGTGTCGGAGCGGCGGCGTGGCGCATGGCCGGTTGCCATGCGTGCCACGCTGGCGGTCCTGGTGGCGCTCTGCTGCGGGAGCGCCACGACGTCAGCACAGGGGAGTCGCTACCGCGGCTACTGGGGCAGCCTGGGGCTCGGGGGCGGCCTGCGGCTCGTGTCGCAGGATGGCGAGACCCAGTCGACGGCCGGGGGTGCCGGGTTGCTCCGCATGGGTGGCAAGATCAGCGACCGGCTCCTGCTTGGCGGGGAGGTCGGTGGTTGGGGATCGCAGGAAAATGAGGTCTGGGTCGGCCGCACCAACTGGACGGCGACCGGCCTGGTCTTTCCGACGGCAAACCTGGGTCTGTTCGTCAAGGGTGGCGTCGGAGCGGCGACCGTCCGAGCCGTCGACTACACATCCGCCCAGGCGGGGGCGTCCGTCACGAGGTGGGGCTTCGGCACGACCCTCGGCATCGGCTACGACATCGGGTTCGGGGAGAGCGCCGCACTGACGCCCGGGTTCGACTTCATGTACCAGTGGGTGGACGATCCGGACGTCCGGAGCGGCGCGCTTCTCCTCCTGACGATAGGCGTGACCTGGCACTGACAGCGATGCGACGTGGGTGCGGGCGCTGGACGGGGACGGCGCGGATGGTGGTCGGAGCATGCGACGGCGGCCAGGAGCCGCGCGTGCTGTCCCTGGCCGCCTGTCGTCGGCCCACTGACGGAGAGGGTGGGATTCGAACCCACGAGACCCTTACGGGCCTACCGGTTTTCGAGACCGGCTCCTTCAACCACTCGGACACCTCTCCCCAATGCCCGTGCATAATAGACGGGGGAGTGCGTACTTTCCACCCCGTTCCGTTCGCTCCGATTCCTCGGAGGCTCCTTCGGCCCTCCCCGCACCGCACCCCGGATGATGGCCCGCGTACTGATCGCCGCTGAGCTCCGCCAACTGCTGGCGGAGGACCCCCTTCCCGGACACGCCGTGGAGTGGATCCCCGCCTCGGAGCTGACGCCGGCGGGCGACTTCGCCGCCGTCGTCCCAATCCTCTCTCGGCAGTTCGGGAACGCCGACTTCGACACGCTGCCAGCACTTCGGATCGTCGCCAACTGCGCGGTGGGATACGACAACATCGACGTGGACGCCGCGCGGCGGCACGGCGTGATCGTGACCAACACGCCGGACGTACTGACCGACGCGACGGCCGACCTCGCGTGGTACCTCATTCTCGCGGTCGCCCGGCGGGCGAAGGAGGGGGAGGCCCTGATCCGGACTCGGGCGTGGACGGGCTGGCACCCCCAGCAGCTGCTCGGGCTCGAGCTGCGCGGGGCGACCCTTGGCATCGTGGGAGCCGGTCGAATCGGCCAGGCCGTCGGTCACCGCGCGGTCGCCTTCGGCATGCGGATCGTCTATGTCGATCGGGAGGAGCGTACGGCGTTCGAGGAATCCACTGGCGCCCGGCGCGTCTCACTCGGCGGATTACTGGCGCAGTCGGACGTCGTCTCACTGCATGTTCCCGCGACCGCCGAGACCCGGGGGATGGTGGACGAGGGCTGGTTCGCCAGGATGCGGCCCGGTTCCTTCCTGATCAATACGGCGCGGGGAGACGTGGTTCAGGAGTCGGCCCTCGTCGCGGCACTCGAGGGGGGGCGTCTGGGTGGGGCGGGGCTCGATGTGTTCCCCCGCGAACCGGAAGTGCACCCGGCACTCGTGTCGCACCCGCGGGTCGTGACCCTGCCGCACCTGGGGAGTGCGACCGTCGCCACTCGCCGCGCCATGGTCGGTCTCGCCGTCCGAAACGTCCGGGAAGTCCTGGCGGGCCGGCCGCCGCTCACCCCGGTGCCGGGATCCGCCTGAAGGACTCGGCGACCGTTCCCGATCGGCGCGCAGTCGGGTCGAGGTTCGCGATCCGTCGGAGCCCCGCTGGCGGGTGAAGGGGGGTGGCGCCGGTCGGAGCGGGTTTCGTTGACGGCCCTTCGCCACTCCTCTAACTTGCGGCTCAATATGACCCCCCCCGAACGCACCGTAGTCCTTGACAGCCCAGGCGTGCAGAGCGCCCTCGAGCGGATGGCCCGCGAGATCGTGGATCTGTCCGGTGGCACCGGCGGACTCGTCCTCGTCGGTATCCAGCGACGTGGCGCCGATCTGGCCCAGCGGCTCGCCCGCATGATTGCCGAGCGCGAGGGCGCCGCGATCCCCCTCGGTGTGATGGACATCACCCTGTACCGCGACGATCTGCAGACCATCGGTCCGAGGCCGGTGGTCGGTGAGACCCGACTGCCCGTCGATCTGGACGGGAAGTGGATCGTGATCATCGACGATGTTCTCTACACGGGCCGGACGGTCAGGGCGGCGCTGGACCAGCTGGCGGACTTCGGGCGGCCCGCTCGGATCGGTCTGGCGGTGCTGGTAGACCGTGGCGGACGGGAGCTGCCGATTCAGGCCGACATCGTCGGCACGGCGGTCGCGGCGGGCCGCGGTGACCGGGTCGACGTCTGCGTGGCAGAGCTGGACGGGCGGGACGCGGTGGAGTTGGTACAGGGAGGACGACCGTGACGATCGCGTCGCTGGGCAAGGATCTCCTCGGCCTCGAGCATTTGAGCCGCGAGCAGATTCAGCTGATCCTCGACACGGCCGAGCCGTTCAAGGAGGTCAGCGAGCGTCCCATCAAGAAGGTGCCGGCGCTGCGAGGCAAGACGATCGTCAATCTCTTCTTCGAGGCGTCCACCCGCACCCGCATCTCCTTCGAGTTTGCCGAGAAGCGCCTGTCGGCCGATACGGTGAACGTCGCGGCGCAGGGCTCGTCCGTGCAGAAGGGGGAGAACCTCGTCGACACCGCCCGCAACCTCGAGGCGATGCGCATCGACATGGTGGTCGTGCGGCACCCGTCGTCCGGTGCGGCGAAGTTCCTGGCCGAGCGGATCCGGTCGAACGTGATCAATGGCGGCGACGGGATGCACGAGCATCCCACGCAGGCGCTCCTCGACATGCTCACGATTCGTGACCGGAAGCACCACCTCGAAGGGGTCAAGGTGTGCATCTGCGGCGACGTGGCGCATAGTCGGGTGGCGCGGAGCAATATCTGGGGGCTCACGAAGCTCGGCGCCGAGGTGGCGGTATGCGGCCCGCAGAGCCTGATGCCCGCGGCCGTCGAGGAGTTGGGCGTGACGGTGTTCCGGCGCATCGACGAGGCCATCGAGTGGGCGGATGTCCTCAACATTCTGCGCCTGCAACTGGAGCGGATGAAGGCGGGCTACATCCCGTCCTTGCGCGAGTACTACCGCGTGTTCGGCGTCACGCTGGAGCGCCTGGAACGGGCGCCGCACGAGCTGCTGATCCTCCATCCCGGGCCGATGAATCGCGGGGTGGAAATCGACAGCCGCGTGGCGGACGGTCCGCACAGCGTCATCCTCGACCAGGTCACCAACGGCGTCGCGGTGCGAATGGCCGTGCTGTACCTGCTCGCCGGCGGTCGACCAGAGCTGGCGGAGGCGGCCAAGGGCGTCGATCGCGGAGGGGGGGCATGAGACCGATCCTGCTCAGCGGAGGTCGGGTCATCGACCCGTCCCAGGAACACGACGCCGTGGCGGACCTGCTGATCGTCGATGGCAAGGTCGCCGCCCTCGGCCGGAACCTCGCGGCACCCGACGGGGCGGAGCAGGTGAGCGTATCCGGGAAGGTCGTGGCGCCCGGTCTGATCGACTTGCACGTCCATCTGCGGGAGCCGGGTCGCGAAGACGCCGAGACCGTGGCCACCGGGGCAAGGGCGGCGGCGGCCGGTGGATTCACCGCCGTCTGCGCGATGCCCAACACGGATCCCGTCACCGACAATCAGGCGGCCGTCGGGTTCATCGTGAAGCAGGCCACGGCGGCTCGGGCGGCCCGCGTCTACCCGATCGGGGCGATCTCGGTCGGCCAGCGGGGCGAGCAGTTGGCGGAGTTCGGCGAGATGGTTGGGGCCGGGGCGGTCGCGGTCAGTGACGACGGACACCCGGTGGTGTCGAGCCATCTGATGCGGACGGCGCTGGACTACGCGCGCTCGTTCGGGATTCCCGTGGCGGAGCACTGCGAAGATCCGGCACTGGCGCAGAATGGCGTCATGCACGCGGGGATCGTCTCCACGCGACTGGGACTACGGGGGATCCCGGCGGCCGCCGAGGAGATCATGGTGGCCCGCAACGTCCTGCTTGCGGAGCTCACCGGTGGGCACGTGCATCTGTGCCACATCTCGACGCGAGGCTCGGTCGACCTCATCCGGCGCGGGAAGGAGCGCGGCGTGAACGTCACGGCCGAGGCAACGCCCCACCACTTCGCGCTGACGCACGAGGCGTGCGAGGGGTACGACACCAACGCCAAGATGAACCCGCCGCTGCGCACGACGGCCGACGTCGCGGCGGTGCGGGCCGGCCTGCGGGACGGCGTGCTCGACGTCATCGCCACCGATCATGCGCCGCACCACTACGAGGCGAAGGAGCGCGAGTTCGACGACGCCCCCTTCGGGGTGGTGGGTCTGGAGACGGCGCTCGGACTGGGCATCACCTGCTTGGTGGAGGGCGGGTTCCTCTCTCTGGCGCAGCTGGTCGAGCGCATGAGCACCACCCCGGCGCGGATCTTCCACCTCCCCGGGGGAAGTCTGCGGGCGGGGATGGAGGCGGACGTGGTCGTGTTCGATCCCGATGCTCCCTGGGTCGTCGAACCCGAGCGGTTCCTCTCGAAGAGCCGCAACACGCCGTTTGCGGGGAGGCAGCTCCGCGGGCGGGTCCTGTTGACGCTGGTGGGTGGGAATCGGGTATACGCTGCCCCGTGACGGGCGGTGTTCCGTACGGATGGTACTTGCGACGGTCGGTTCCCGGTTCCTTATGTTATACGGACGGACGGTCGACCGCGGCTGGCTTCCGGCGCGCCACATGGTCGGGCGAGACGGCCCCTGACCCGGTACTGGGAATGAGGATCCGATGGCGAAGCAATCCAAGACATCCACGGTGGCGATCCAGAATCTGCTGGAGGAGAAGCGCCAGATCGAGCGGTGGCTTCGCCGACTCGACATGGCCGGGGACAAGACGCCCGCGCAGGTTCGCAAGAAGGTGCGGTCGGACTATTCCCGCCGTCTGGACGCGATCCTCGAGGAACTGCAGGGCTACCGTGAAGAGCTGAACGCGTCGCTGCTGGGGCACCGGGAAGTCCGGGATGGGTTGGCGAAGCGGGAAGAGGAAGCTTCGGAGAGCCTGGCAGAGGCCGAGTTGCGGCACACCGTGGGCGAGTACGATGCGGACAAGTGGTCCGGGATCCGCGCCGAGATCCTCGAGTCCCTGGTGAAGATCCGCGAGGAGCTCAAGGCCTCACAGGCCGAGATTACGCAGCTCGAGGAGGTCCTGGACGCGATGGATGCGCCGGCGCCTGTCGAAGAGACTGAGGCGGTGGCGGATGCGGGTGCCGAGTCGGGCGGCGCGGCGAAGCCCCCGGAGGACGCCGCTCCGAGTGACGTGCCCGCAGTGGCGGAGTTGGAGTCGGAGGAGGAGCGGGAGGCGGCGCGGCCGGCGCGAAAGGGACGTGACACCGACGAGATGGCGTTCCTGCGTTCGGTCATCAGCGGCGATCGTTCCGCCGAGGCACTGGCGAAGGGGGCGAAGTCGGGAGGCGGCAAGGCGGAAGGGGAGAGCCGTTCGAGACCGTCGAAGGGCTCGGCGAAGAAGACCGTGAAGTGCGGGGACTGCGGGACGCTCAACCTGCCGACGGAGTGGTACTGCGAGAACTGCGGGGCAGAACTGACTGCGCTGTGATCAGCCAGTCTGCCCCTTCAGCCGGATGGCCTTGACGAGGCGGTGCTTCTGACGCGCCGCCTTGTTTTTCGCGATCAAGCCCTTGCGCGCCGCACGGTCCAGCAGGCGCTCGGCGGACGCGAACGCGCCGGCGGCGTCGGTCGAAGTGGCGGCAGAGCGCACGCGCTTCAGCGCGGTGCGCAGCGCGGCCCGGTAGATACGGTTTTGCGCGCGCCGCTTGACGCTCTGGCGCATGCGTTTCTTCGCGGAACGGATGTTCGGCACTGCGTCTCCTCCGGCAAAAAACGGGGCCCCACGGCCCCGAATAGGAACACGAATTCTATGCTGCAAGTGTCGATGCGTCAAGGCGGTAGGCCTTTGACACTCGACTGAGCCCCCGTTAGCTTTCGCCCGCAGCCGACCGACCGGATACCCCCCGCGTGCACGAGTTCCTGGTTGCCTTCCCAGTGCTGCTGTCATCCCTGGCCGCGCACGGCCTCGCGGCCCGGCGCCCGGGGAATCGGACGGTGCCCGCGTTGGGTCGGTTCACACTGAATCCGGTGAAGCACGTCGATGTCGTTCTGGCGATTTGGATGCCCCGGCCGCGGCTCGCGGGCTTCGGGGGGAAGGTGAGTCCCGGTGGCGCGAATCGGGTTGCGGTGGACGTGCGCGGGTCCTGTGGCGACCGTGGCGGCCACCACGTCCACCCAGCGGCCGGCGTCGCCGAGGACCACGCCTGCGTGGTAACGGCCGGCACGTGACGATTGCCACGACCGGAACGCCGGACTCTTCGTTCGTGGTGCGGCTGGAGGCGTTTTCCGGCCCGCTCGACCTGCTCCTCCATCTGATCCGCGAGCAGGAAATCGATATCGCGGACATCCCGATTGCCCGGATCGCCGACCAGTTCCTCGCTGTCGTCCACCGGCTTGGCCTCAACGAGGCGGCCGACTATCTGGAGATGGCCGCGCATCTGCTGCGGATCAAGATCCAGATGCTGCTGCCGCGCCCGTTCGACGAGGAGGAGTGGGAGGATCCCCGCGCCGAGCTCGTCCGCCGTCTGCTCGAGTACGAGCAGATTCGCGAGGTGGCCGACTGGCTGGCCGAACAGGCACGGCAGCACGGCGACCGATTTCCGCGTGGGTGGATTCCCGAGCCGCCGGAGCTGCCGGCCCGGCCGATCGCCGTGGAGCTGCAGGAACTCCTCGCGGCCGTCGAGCGGGTGATCGAGGCGATGCCGGAGCCGGTACTGCACCGTGTCGTCCCGCGCCCGCTCGATGTCGAGGGGGCGACCCGGCGGATCCGCGCGATGTTCGATGAGCGGGAGGAGTGGACGCTGGGGGCCCTCGTCGGGGCGCAGCCGAGCATCGCCGACCTGCTGTCCGCCCTGCTGGCGATCCTGGAGCTGGCGCGGGTGGGTTTCTTCCGTGTTGCACAACGCCAACCCTTTGGATCGGTCGTGATACGTCGTGAATCCGCTGACGCAGTTGCTTGAGGCCGCGCTGTTCGCCGCCGCGCATCCACTCTCGACGGGCGATCTCGGGCGCATCGCGCCGGACGCGACGCCCGCCGAGGTTCGCGAGGCGCTGGACGCACTGCGCGCGCACTACGAAGACGGCGGACATGCGGTCGAAGTGATCGAGGTCGCGGACGGGTATCAAGTCGTCACCCGCGCGCGGTTCGCGGAGGCGGTGGCGGAAGCGCAGCTCGTGCG
>Ga0209536_100010349_pt1 | contig 13769 bp, 13 predicted proteins | sample DeeMarSeWOR28_12_FD_187461 | JGI IMG/M metagenome (GOLD analysis project Ga0209536, IMG submission 187461) | Marine sediment microbial communities from White Oak River estuary, North Carolina - WOR-2-8_12 (SPAdes) (version 2) | ecosystem: Environmental > Aquatic > Marine > Intertidal zone >...
CGTCTTTGGAGGTGTCGTCGAGAATCACCATATTAATCTTTATCGGTGTAAGCCCTGCTTTTATTGCTGCATCGACACCTGCGAGTGTCTGTTGCAAATCTCCGCCGCCGGTAACCTTTCCGAACCTGTCCTCATCGAGTGAATCTATCGAGATGTTGACCCGGCCTAGGCCGCTTCTTTTCAGTTTCATAGCCATATCTGCAAGCAGCGAGCCGTTCGTGGTCATACAGACCTCGTCGACACCTTCAATGACTGCGAGTTTGGCCACAAGTTGCTCGATGTCTTTTCGTACCAGTGGTTCGCCGCCGGTCAGCCGAATTTTTCTTATACCCATCTTCGCTGCAACTTTTGCAACCGACTCAATCTGCTCGTAGGAAAGGATGTCTTCGTGGCTTTTGTGCATGAAAGGAGTACCCGGCATGCAATATACACATCTGTGGTTGCAGCGGTCCGTAACGGATATACGCAGGTAATCTATTCTTCTGTTAAATCTGTCTGACAGCAACGGTAGTACCCTCTTTCAGCTCAGCTATGCCGGCGGGTATGCAAAGTAAGCCATCGGCTTCGGACAAGGCGTTTATATGTGCAGAGCCGTGATATTCGATGCTCGCAACCTTATTATTTTCTGTAAATACAACAGGCAGCCACGAATCCCTTTCTGTTTTTTTCCTTGTTATTGTTCGTTCCAGTTGTCTGTAGCCGACAACCGGCTTGAAGTCGTGTCCCATCATCTTAAAAAGAAAAGGCTTAACGAAAAGTTCAAATATGATAAAGGTCGATACGGGATTCCCCGGCAGTCCGAAACAAAATATCTCATTCGAAACACCAAAAACCGTAGGCTTGCCCGGCTTTACTGCTATTTTCTCGAATAGCAGCCTGACATTGTTTTTCTCCAGAATCCCCGGAACAATGTCGTAATCACCCATTGATACACCGCCGGAAAAGATCAGGACATCGCTTTCCGCTGCCGCCTTTTTGAACATGGAGTCTATCGCTTCTTCTGTATCGGCAGCGATACCATAATTTGTTGCTATGGCGGCGGCGCTTCTCACTTGGGCGTCCAACTGAAAAGCATTACTGTTTCTGATTTGACAGGCTGATGGCTTCTGCCCGGGTGCGACTAATTCGCTGCCTGTGGCTATGATACCAACTCTTGGCTGCACTGACACTAATGGCTTTATACAGCCGACACTCGCCAGAACAGCTATGTGCTGGGCTGAAATCCTAATTCCCCTCCGAACAACTACTTGGCCCTTTTTGATGTCCTCACCTTTAAAGCAGATGTTATCGGTTGAATGTTCGCCGATAAATCCCGTTGGAGAGTTCTGTGCTTTTTGTTTTCTTTTTGCATCTAACATCTCTAATGGGACGAACCGGATTTTGTTGTCCGATGTTTTTTCAGTGTGTTCGACCATAATGACGCAGTCGGCGCCTTCAGGCACCACGGCACCGGTCATAATCTTGGAACACTCGTTCTTGCAAATCGCCTTTGTGGGTGTATATCCTGCGGGGATAGTCTCAATTACTGTCAGTTCGTTGTCAAGGTCGGCTCGATGGCAGGCATAGCCATCCATAGCCGATTTGTTAAATGGTGGAAGGTCCATGTCCGAGGTGACGTCTTCTGCTAATACTCGGTTCAAGGCGCATTCAATGTCGACACGTTCGGTGCCCAGCCGCCGGGTCGAATCCATCACTGTTTTAAACGCATCATCAAACTTTAGCATCATACCTTTCCCTAAACTCTTCATATTCTGCCATCGTATTCAAGTTGGTAAGCTGTTCTGTTTTCAACTTTATATACTTGACCCTGCATTGAGCGAACGCATCACTTATTTTACGTGCTCCCGATGACAGTACTTCATTTATCGCTTCGAGCGAGCTTTTACAGTATACAGCAAAGAGTGGTTCATATTTTGCGCTGCCGGTGGTTGGGATGACCATGTCTGCGGCATCAGCTTCGGCAAGCATTTTCCTGATAACTCTTATGTCTATATGCGGGATATCGCAGGCGACGACAAAATTAAGTTTGTTGGCCGATGCCTCAAGGCTTGAAGCTATACCCATCAGAGGTCCCTGCCCCGGTATCTTATCCGGGACGCAGTCAAAACCAAGAAAGGCATATTTTCCCACGTCATCGGTGCTTATAAGTATCTGGCTGAATGTGCCATGAAGCTGGTCACAAATATATTTTATGATTGGCTGATTCTTAATCATCAACATACTCTTGTCAATGCCCATCCGGCGGCTGCCACCGCCCGCCATGATTATCGCTGTTGCTGGTTCCTGTAACTTCCATTTACCGTTTATAAGCTTTATCCTGTCGGTGTCGGAATTAAAACCGCGTGATCCCGATACGACGATTCTGTCCGCGTGTTTTTTGACGTTCCGTGCCGAGCTTTTCCACGTCTTCGAATCCCGCCCTTTGACCATGAGAAACAAGCCCGGTTCAACAACCTGACGCAGCGAATTTGATTCACAAATTGAAACCGCCTCAGGCCCGATTATATCCAGCAGGCAGGTTAATCCTTCTTTAAGGCTTTTTTTCATAACGCGAAGCCAGAATACTCGTTTTGCCCCGGCCGCCAGCATTCTCGCAGTATCTTTCTGTGAATTGCTGTCGGTCTCTTCCATAATGTCGAAATCCCCATCCAGCGATGAGCAGACACCACAGCCTTCGCCGCCGCGGGGACATTCTCCGTCTTTGGCTCTTATCGTTGTAACCTTGATTCCTGTGATGTTAGTAGTTTTGCAGAATTTCTTAATGAGCGCACAGGCCAGTTCTGTCTTGCCGACATTTGCACCGGCCGAACCAATCATCAGCATTCCATCGAGTTTTATCAATTTATTCTTCTTTGGTTTTTGTATCGATTAGTAATTCGGACAAACACAACCGCTATCAGGCCGGCAGACAAACCAAAAAATGCATAGGAAATGAGATTTGCCCAAAATCCTGGATTACCAAATAAAAAGTGGGGTGAAGGACCTGCTGGTACAAGTAATCTCTTTGTAAAACAAAGTAGGTTTGCAATCATGGCGGTTGCACCAATAACTACGATGGCCTGATAAAACGGTATTTGTCTTTTTTCCAGAGAGTTTATAACAACATCAAGAATAATTCCGGAAAAAACGATGATAGGCAGACCGAATATCCCTCCGGCAAGATTACCGCCCGACATAAAGCAAGTCAAAGCTGCCGAGAATGCCCCGGTTGTAGTACCCAATTTAAAGTGGCTAAGCAATCGGGCTATTATAACCGGTGTCAGCCAGAAAAGCACTTTATGGCCGGGCAGGCCGAGATGCAGTCGGATATGTGTTGTGACAATCCCGGCGATAACGCCAACCGAAATAGAAGCAGCTAACATCTTCAGTTGGTACGCTTTTGTAATGTTATCAGATTTTGTGTTTTCGACTTTTGTCAATAGGAATCCAGACATTGTTCTTTTCACTCCATTCTACTATTAAAACGGGTTTGCTGTTTATCAGTCTCGGGCGTACCCACCCGAGTGTGTTAAATACATCATCGTCGCTGGCTTTGTGGTTATTTGTTTTATATTGAATTGTTATGCCCATCCTTCGAAAGCAGTGGATATCGACAAAGCTTGGCAGTTCTCGAAGCCCCGGCAAATCAATGTAGCGACCATCGTTACCATAAGCACGCAGCCCGACGCTGGCTAATGCCCCTATAACACCCTGGGATGTTCCGCCAAGGCCACGCAATTCTATTGAGTCCTCACCGGCAAGGCTGAAGGCATCCTGTATTGTTACGACTCTGTTAGTTGCAGCCTTGGCAAATTCTACGATGTTCTCCTCGATAACATCTGCCTGTGCGATACAGACACCCGGGTCCGCTCCTTCTGCGGCTCTTTGAGCCACATAGTCAAAGGCAAAGTGGGCACGTTCAATGTTATCGTTGGTTTCAACAGCAATACAGGCACCGCTGTTGTGTGATGTATATGGTATGGCCGGATCCGTCGGAAACTGATGTCTTGTTACACCCAAAGGCCGCATATCCCGTTTTTCACATTCAGCCGAAAGCAGACGTGCCAATCGGCCTGTGCCCCGGCTGTGTGCGTTATCAGTATCGTCAATTCCAATCAATATCGTTGTCATAGCTAATATTTATCTGAATTCTTGTCGAGGACCGGATGTAACCATTTGTACGGAACTGTCAAGAGTGGAATAGTTTACACACTTATGAAACCAGCGATGGGAAGTCCTGCGGCCTCGGAACCAACTGTCGGAAATGACCCAAGTGCGGGGATGCATAGTAGTTTGCAAATGACGGGGCCATTTGATATCCCAACGCAAAAAAGTACTTATATCGCGATTACCGGTGGCCCGGTTGCAGGAATAATAATAATATCCAATGATGCCCGAATCGAAATTCTCCGGTGAATATTGTAGTTCGGGATCTGTCTCAGAAGGGCAAAAGTAATTTTGAGGGTCTACAACATAATTTTCCAGAGCACCGAATAAAGCCTTATGGCAAACTTCAACATCCCGATAGCTTGGCCCCAGCATATTATCCAATGGCAGGTAACTGTCATTGTCATTGGCATAAGTTAACGCTCCGACACATACATTCCGGAGATGATTTCTACACAGGACACGTTTTGACTGTTCCCTTATTCTGCCTAAAGCAGGAACCAGGATTGATAATACTAAGCCGATAATTGATACCGTCACCAGAATCTCCACCAGAGTAAAACCCTGCCGCCCTAAGTGATATTTCAGCACCTCTTTAATTGAGCCGGACTTTCTCAAAAATGGTCCTTCTTTCATAACCGACCTTCTTTAATGCATGGATTTACTGTTGATATTCTTTCATCCATAAACTCGAAAAGACAGCAAAATCTTTAGAGTTTACATCACTGGTCTCGTCAAAATCAGCCAACTCACATGGCTTGTCATTATAACACTGATCTTCTAACCAGTATTTACAAAAAATCGCCAAATCGTCGGCTTCAACAATTCCATCACCGTCAAAATCACCTGCCACAGGAACCACTTCAAAAGTTGAAACAACAGCGGTTGGATCGTTTTTATCGACAAGAGCGCGGTTTGTATGTTTTATCAGGCCGTTTCGATAACCGTATATACTGAATACCACCGGGCCGGGCAGGTATTCAAACTGGTAATCCACCTGAACGAAACCACCGCCGCGTAAGAGATTGACGTTCGAAAAAACAGTAATGCAAACCATCCCGCTTTCGAAAGCGTATCTTTTACTATTGGCGTCAAATGCGTAATCGAAATCGCTTGTATCGAATGAATAGCCTAATGCCTCTTTATTTGGGTCGGTTATCGAATAATAACCCGAAGGTCTGCCTGTATCATACTCGGGATGTTGATAATAAATGAAATCGTTAGTATCTAATACAACATCCCAGTAATTGGGGTCATTGACATCCAGTGCCAGAAAAAAGTCCTCTGACAGCGCATTGGCGTCAATGGACACCAGCAATAAAAAGGTCGAATAATCGTTTCCTACGCTGCCGTCTACTCCGCTGAAGTTGCGTACGAAAAAACTGCTGGTCAGTAGATTCGAGTGCAGATGACCGACACTGTTGCCGTCCGCGGTTAAACTGAACCTGAAAGCTTTCATCCCGCTTGCTATGTTGTCCTCTCTGGCGTCATTGAACCGCACGGTAAATATCTGTTCACTGTTGGCCGTATACATATTGATCGTGCTTGGCCCAATCCAGGAATCCTCAATAAGGGAATCCCACGGCTCGAATGAGCCCTTTGAAATACCTGATACAAAGAAGATAAAGTACATTGAGAATAATGAGGCTACTGCCCTCTTTCTCATCTCGCCAGCTCCTTGATATATTTTTCATGGGCTTTTTCTGCTGCCTTTTCAATATCACCTCGAAATTTTGTATATGCATCTACCCATTGTTTGCCTTGTTCCGTTAGGGCAGTTCGGCCGCCCTGTATGCCGCCTCGCTGTTTCTCGACCAGAGGGACGTTCAGACATTGCTGTGCTTTCTTCAAGTCCCCCCATGCTTTTCGATAGCTTATATTTAGTAACTGGCAGGCTGCTCTTAATGAGCCTTCGGTATCAATGGTTTTGAGCATGCGCCACTTGCCGTCACCGAAAACGCCCTCAGCGTCCTCGCTGCTCAGCCATAGTTTGAACTTTGCCTTCAACTGCTTCATATCTCTGTCCTTCCGCTCTTGTTATGGAAAAAGGCCAAGCTGACACTTACAGATTCTTATGTTTTGCTGATTGCAGATACGCCCAATCTCGATAGTATCAACCTGGAATTCCCGGGCCAGTTTATGCGCCTCAGCACACGCCAGCTTTTTTATGCCGTCTATCTCTTTTGCCCGTTCAAGAACAGCGTTCACCAATTCTTCGCTTTTATCCATTATTGCTTTTACCCAAAACCTTTCGTTATGCACTACTCGACATATCGGTTGGAAAAAAATAAAAACGGTCTGTTTTGGAAAGCCACGAATTCACAGCCCATTTATGATATATTTATAGCTGCATCTCACGCCGTTGTCCACGATTTTGTATAAATTTTTCCCTGCCCTCATAAGCCGTGATAATCAAATTCTTGCAAAACGACCTGAACGGACGTATAAATTAACTGTTATGGCTGAGGATGTTAAACAACGGATTGAACAGTTACGCAGCGAAATTCGGAAGCACGACTACTTGTATTATGTCCTAAATCAGCCTGAAATTACCGACCAGCAGTACGACAGGCTTTTTGCCGAGCTCAAAGAATTAGAACAGGAAAATCCCTCATTAATTACACCTGATTCCCCGACACAGCGGGTATCGGAGAGGCCTCTCGAAGGTTTTGCGACTGTCAGACATTCTGTGCCAATGCTTAGCATGGATAATACCTATAATGCCCAGGAGCTAAGGGAATTCGATGAAAGGGTCCGCAGGCAGCTTGGCAGCGAAGATTACGATTATGTGGTCGAATTAAAAATCGACGGCCTTGCGATAAGTCTTCGCTATGAATCAGGAGTGCTTGTCACGGCTGCTACTCGCGGCGATGGCGAGGTAGGCGACGATGTTACTGCCAACGTCAGAACAATAAAGGCTGTCCCCCTTGTGCTGTTGAGAGATGGTGGAATCCCCGATATTCTTGAGGTTCGTGGCGAAGTATACATGCCGACTAAGTCATTTATCGAGCTAAACAGACTACGCGCCGAAGCCGGCGAGCCCGCTTTTGCCAATCCGAGAAACGCTGCCGCCGGCTCCTTGAAGCTGCTCGATGCGAAAATCACCGCTGAAAGGAATCTTTCGTTCTTTGCGTATGCGACTGGCGAGCTTTCCGAGCCTTTAGCCGCAAATCATTACCAAACTCTGCAAAAATTCAAAAAGCTGGGCCTGCCCGTTAATCCTAATATCAAAAGCGCCAAAAATATTGATGAAGTGATAAACATCTGCCTTAAGTGGACGGAAAAGCAGCCGGAACTCGGCTATCATATCGATGGAATGGTAATAAAGATTAACCGCTTCGACCAGCGGGACGTACTCGGAGCCACCGGCAGGGCGCCTCGATGGTGCATTTCATATAAATTCCCCGCCGAACGTGCCCAAACAACCGTCGAATCAATCGATGTACAGGTTGGGAAAAGCGGGATTTTGACACCTGTTGCCAACTTGACTCCTATCCAACTCTCAGGGACAACCGTTAAGCGTGCAAGCCTGCATAACTTCGACGAACTGGATCGGCTCAATGTCGGCGTAGGCGATACGGTCATAATTGAAAAGGCCGGCGAGATAATACCGCAGGTAATCGAAGTGAAAACAAAAGCTGCTGTAAAAGTTCCTTTTGAAGTACCCACGAAATGTCCGAGTTGCGGCTCAACGGTGGTTAAGGATCAGGAAGGCGTTTATATCCGATGTCTCAATCCGGATTGTCTCGGCCAATTGAAGGAGCGTTTGAAATATTTTGCCGGTAGGGGCCAGATGGACATCGAACACCTCGGAGTCGCCCTGATTGAGCAGTTAGTTGACACCGGACTGGTAAATAATTTCGCAGACCTTTATAAACTCCAGAAATCTCAACTAATCGAATTGGAACGAATGGCTGAAAAAAGCGCCGACAATGTGATAAAGGCGATAGAAAAGAGCAAGACCCGGCCACTGTGGCGGCTGATTGCCGCTCTTGGCATAAGGCACATTGGGGGCCAGTCTGCGCAGATTCTCGCTGAACGCTTCGGTTCTCTCGACGCCATTGTGAAAGCCGATATGGAAACGCTTGAGGCTATAGACCAAATCGGCCCGACTATGGCGGAAAGTGTATATGAATATTTTCGCAAACCGAACAATAAAGCGGTTATTGATGAGTTATTAGCCGCAGGGGTAAAGCCAAAGCAGCCGCGGGTGAAGCGTTCAGATAAGCTGATGGGAAAGACAATTGTCATCACGGGCACTTTGGACAATTTCAGCCGCCAGCAGGCCGAACAGGCGATAAGGCAGGCTGGCGGAAAGGCTTCCTCCAGCGTGAGTAAGAAAACAGATTTCGTATTAGCTGGCAGAGAGGCGGGAAACAAACTGGACAAAGCGAAAAAACTGGGGATTAAAGTGATAAGCGAAGATCAATTTCTCGAAATGCTTGGAAAGGGGTTCTCGTAAATGACCGACCAAGACAAAAAATATATGGAAGTGGCGTTGAAACTGGCTCAGCGAGGGATCGGTTCGGTTGAGCCGAACCCGGCGGTCGGAGCGGTTTTAGTAAAGGCAAATCAGGTTGTCGGTAAGGGCTGGCACAGGAAGTTTGGCGACCCACACGCCGAGATAAACGCTCTTAAAGACTGCGAAACTCTCGGTGTAAATCCAAAGGGGGCTACGATGTATGTTACTCTTGAGCCATGTTGCCATCAGGCAAAGACCGGGCCCTGCACGGAGGCCATAATCGCCGCCAGGGTGGCGAAGGTTATCGTGGCATCAATTGACCCGTCGGAGCACGCTAAAGGCAAAGGTATCGAACAGCTTCGCAACGCAGGGATCGAGGTAGAGACCGGTGTTTGTGAAGCGCAGGCACGCCTGTTAAATGCGCCTTTTTTCAAGTTCGCCGGTGCAGGTAAAACATGGGTGATTTTGAAATGGGCACAAAGCATCGATGCCAAAGTTGCTTATGCAGATACAAACCGAGAGCGGCAGTGGATTTCAGGAGAGCAGAGCAGAAAAGACGTCCATAAACTGCGTCGTCGTGTACAGGCGATTTTGGTAGGTATCAATACGGTAATCGCTGATAACCCACAGTTGACACCCCGGCCGAGCAAAGGCAAAAAGCCGGCCAGAATTGTGCTCGACCGAAATTTAAGGATTCCTTTGAATTGCAAGCTGCTGGCTACTGCAAAAAAAGTCCCTCTACTAATCTTAACGAGTCAAGAGACCCTTCGGGAAAATATAAAAATTGTGGACAAAATTACCAAAAAGGGTGCTGAAGTCCTCCCTTGCCCGCAGAAAGGCCCTTCGAATCTGGATTTTCTTACTTCTGAATTGGCTAAACGCGATGTTGCTCAATTACTTGTCGAAGGTGGACCAACGGTAATATCCTCATTTCTAAAGGAGGAACTTTTCGACCAGATAGTAGTTTATATCACACCGAAGATACTCGGCTCTTCAGGAAGCGTCCCCATAATCGAGGCAATGGCACAATTGACCGAAGCTGTCGGCCTCCATCATGTTGAAATTGAGCGTTTTGGTGATGACGTTCGCTTGACCGGCTTATCCAAAAGAGCGATCGATGAAATTTCTGTTATCCAAGGATAGATAATATGAAAAGGATAGAAATACTGGGTTTACAGACAATACCGGAAATCAGGGAAGGTGATAATCTTGCTGAAATTGTCGTCAAATGCAGCAAAGAGGAAATCGGAGGTTTGGAGGATAAGGATATCGTTGTCCTTACCAGCAAGATTGTGTCCAAAGCCGCTGGCCGTATGAGAAGGCTTGATGACGTCAAGCCCGGCAAAAGGGCCTTGGCGATATCTCGACGAACGGGTAAAGATGCCAAGTGGCTCCAGATGATATTCGACGAAGGCCATGAGATTGTGGCGATTTTGCCGTTAAAAGGCCTTATTGAAAGGCACATACTCAGTACTTCACAGGATAGTCAATGCACTCAGGAACTCTGTGATCACGAGCAGGCTGTCTGTATAACAAGAAGCAAAGACGGCCGAATTCATACCTGTGATGCCGGTATTGACGGTTCGAACCACCCTCCCGGCATAGTAAGCCTCCTGCCCGAGAACCCGGACGCCGAGGCAAAAAGAATTAGAGAGCAGATTAACAACCTTATCGGCAGGAAGGTGGCGGTCATTCTGGCCGATACCGAGATGATACCCTTTGGCACCATGGATTTTGCGGTGGGTTCTTCGGGAATAGGGCCTATATCTAAAGATTTCGGCAGGAAGGATTTGTTCGGCAAACCCAAGTTCGGAGGGATAGACCTGGTTGCCTATGAACTGACTTCAGCCTCGGCGCTCCTGTTCGGTCAGACCGGTGCTGGTATTCCTGTGGTGGTAATAAGGGGCTGTGAGTATGAGATTAACGAAACTGATAATATCCTCAATACCATGCTGCCGCGGGCCGGCGATACCGACCTTGGCAATGCGGTGAAGGCAACAATGCAGGCAACATCCTACGCCAGAGGTCTAAAGGCTCGCCTGCTACTGCAAATAGCATCCTGGTTTATGTAATATTGGATAAAGTCGATGGACAAAAGGGAAGTGGTTAAGCTGGCGATTGAGGGCAAAAGGGTCCCCTATGTACCTTGGCACTGCGGTTTTACTGTAGAGGCCGAAGAAAAGCTGCAAAAGCACTTTGGCACGGAAGATTTGGACCGGGTTTTAGACAATCATTTTGTCAAGCTCGGCAGTGATATCGGCTTTTTCACGGCTCTGGGCGATGATAGGTTCCGGGACGTCTTTGGTGTCGTATGGGACCGCACTATCGATAAGGACATAGGCAATGTTGAGCAGCCTCTTTTGCCAGAGCCAACCCTTGAACGATACGAGTTTCCAAATCCCATTGACGAACGTTTTTTTAAGAACATTCCTGAGAAGATATCCATGTACAGCGATTGTTTGAGGGTTTTTAAGATTGGTTTTTCGCTTTACGAGCGGGCCTGGACGCTTCGCGGGATGCAAAACCTGCTGATGGATTTCCTCGAAAATCCCGCCTTTGTACGACAGCTTCTGCGAACCATAGCAGACTACAATATCGCACAGATTAATCAGGCTTTGAAGTATGATATAGATGCGGTTTATTTCGGTGATGACTGGGGCCAGCAGACGGGCTTGCAGATGGGGCCGGGCATCTGGCGCCGGTTCATTTACCCTGAATTGAAGCGTATGTACGCAGTGGTTCGAGACGCCGGCAAATACGTTATTATTCATTCGTGCGGCAAGGTCGATGAGCTTTTTGACGATTTGATTGAAATTGGCCTGAATTGCTTCAATCCGTTTCAACCGGAAGTTATGAATGTTTTTGGCCTCATGAAAAGATACAAAGGCCGGCTTGCGTTTCACGGCGGCCTCTCCACGCAGCAAATCCTGCCATATGGCTCAGTTGAGGATGTTAAGGAAAGTACTACTCAGCTTTTGGAAGCAGGTAAAGATGGTGGATATGTCTTTGCCCCAGCTCACGCCGTTGAAGGTGATGTCCCTCTTGAAAATATGCTGGCATTTATAGAAGTGCTTCATAACCAGAGCGGCTACAAAAACCGATGATTGTATATTGGTAGCGGTTTTGATATCCTTCCCGCTTCTTATTTAGTTTCTTACGAAAATCCCCGGTTAGGTCCGAAAACATATTGTTAGAAAACACGATTTTGCCCTTTATAGCCTTCTTTGGCAACCTGGGACGGTTCTAATAATAAGATATTCGAAAAAGACCGAAATAAATTTGAGCTAAACTCGGTTGTGCTATAAACGGGAAGAAGCGGAGGGTGTAATAATAACTGTACAGGATTTGTATGGATTATATCAGGTGAAAGGTTCTAATATGAGCGAAGAAAGAACATGTTTAAGATGTGGTGGATCCAATCTTGAAGATGGCGAGTTTCAATCCACAGGAAAAATCTATTCTCGTCCAAGGAATGCCAAATTAGTAACGGTGCTTACGACCGGAGTTCCTGTTCAGACCGTCATGTGTTATGACTGTGGACATGTGGAGCTGGTTGTAGATGCGAAAAAAGCAAGGTCGATTGCAAAGGTGCATTAGTTCTCAGCAGTACTGCCTTTGCTGTATTGACAACAATTATCTTTTATCTTTGAATGCATAAGTAGGATTGTCGGCCCCTAAGAACGGCGATCCGAATTATGTTATAGGCTATGGGGGTTGTTTTAAAAAAAATATGCTGTCGAGATACCTCGGCATTGACTCAGGTTTATAGGCAAAAGCCGATTAACGGTTTTTGCCTATCATTGTTTTGCTTCGCAGAATGTGGTGGTAGTGCTGGGCGAAGCGGTGGGCTTCGTCACGGACGTATTGCAGCAGCTTACGGACAGCCGAATTGGAGGGAAGTTTCAACGGTTTAGAGTTTCCCTGAAGGAAAATCTCCTCTTTTTTCTTGGCGATTGACGCGATTTTCACTGTCGGTGCATTCATTTCCCTAAATGCTTCCTCCGCGGCGTGTAAATGGCCGAGCCCGCCGTCGATTAAAACCAGGTCCGGCCACAGTTCCTCACCCCTCAGGGCATATTTGTATCTGCGCCGGCACACCTCGGCAATCATTGCGTAATCATCGATGCCTTTGACCGTCTTGATTTTGAACCGCCGGTAGCCGCTTTTGAAGGGTTTGCCGTCAATGAACTTGACCAGCGAACCGACAGCTTCAGCACCAGCAATATTGGCAACGTCGATTCCCTCGATTATCCTGACCGGCTCCGGGATTTGCAGTAATTTTTGCAGTTTTACAAGGGCTTCTGTCGGATCGGCAGTGAAGACTTCCGGCTGAACATGTTCATCGGGACTGCCACGCCGGTCAAGTCGCTCAATCAGCCGGATACGGTCACGAAACATCGCGGCCTTCTCGTATTCATACTTTTCCGCGGCCTCCGACATTTGCCTCTTCAACTGACGAAGGATAGTCGAACGCTTGGAACGAAGGAATTTTATCAGGTCTGTGGTGATTTTTTTGTATTCGATTTTACCGATTTTCGCTCCACAGGGGGCCGTACACTGCTTTATGCTGTATAAAAGACAGGGGCGGAAGAATCTACGCTTGTCGTCTGATTCTTTGATAGTGAGATTGCACGTTCGAAACTTGAATATTTTTTGCAGTATTACCAAAACGGCCCGAAGGTCCTTTGCACCTGCGAAGGGCCCGAACAGCCTGCTGCCGCTTGGACGCGGTTTTCGTGTGATATAAACCCCGGGAAAATCCTCTCTTGTCGTGATTTCAAGATAAGGGAAAGTCTTGTCGTCGGCAAGGTCCGTATTGTAGGGCGGGCGAATGTCCTTAATCAGACGGGCTTCTTGTAACATCGCGTCAACTTCCGTTTCGGTTTCCAGAATATCCACGCTTTTGACTTTGCTTATCATTTCGCTGATCTTAGGCCCGCGTGTTGCCGCCAGGTCACTACTTTGCTGAAAATAACTGCTGACTCTGGCCCGGAGGTTTTTCGCCTTACCGATGTAAAGGACTTTATCCCCGGCCCCTTTCATAAAGTAAAGCCCCGGGCTCGTTGGCAGGCCCTTTATCTTCTCACGAATCAACGCCAATTTGTCACTTCCTTTCCTGGACATATCACTATGTTAGCATCATTGTGAAATTATCAAAAAC
>Ga0209536_100010351_pt1 | contig 13768 bp, 24 predicted proteins | sample DeeMarSeWOR28_12_FD_187461 | JGI IMG/M metagenome (GOLD analysis project Ga0209536, IMG submission 187461) | Marine sediment microbial communities from White Oak River estuary, North Carolina - WOR-2-8_12 (SPAdes) (version 2) | ecosystem: Environmental > Aquatic > Marine > Intertidal zone >...
ATTCCTCATCTCTCAATTGAAATTATGGTGATTGTATGATTTTTGAACCACATTAAATGTTTTTTAAATCGTATCGTGAGCGGTTTGCAATCAATGGTTTTGTTTCTTGGTAAATATTCAAACATCAAAGACAATCACAGGTTTTTTCATAATGATCTCCCGACCATTCTTCTTTCTTTTGTTCTAAACTAAAAATTTCAGAATTGAGGCCCAAAAATTAGTAATAATTCTTAATAACCATTTGAAATGAATCCAATGTTTAATATTTATGGAATCGGCTTTTAGGCTTAAAACTTTAATTTCGATGGTAAATCGAAGGGGATTTTTTGGAACAACTAAATTATGAAGAGTGTAAAATGCGAAAATTGCATGTTTATTGAGATAATCTGTATTTTACCAAAATTGCAGATATCCTAATCTAATATCACAGCATTTTAGAAGCCATCTATTTGCCGACATGTTGGTATCCAAATTAAAAGACATAGCTATTGATGACTCTGCCTTTGTAATTTTTTTAGTCCATAGCATCGATGGAACTTAATACCGAGTTAATAAACTCCAGTGTCTTTTGAGTGTCAATCCTGTAATTGAAACTGGGCGAAATACAATTAGGATCGCCCCATGACGTAATTGCAACGAGAATATCATCTCCACTGTTATTAGTCCAAAAGACTGGACCACCCGAATCACCAAAACAAGAGCCGCCATCACCGGTGGCTTGGTTTTGTGAGAGTTTCAACCATGCTTTAAGCAAAGCACGGTACTCGGACTCAGCATATTGACGCCTATAATAATAATTAATCACAGGTGGAGGCCAATCTAACGTTCCACCATAACCAACCACAGTAAATTTTTCTTTATTTGATCCTCTGCTCAATACTTTATCAGCCTTCAATTCGTCAAGTAGTCCTTGAGGTGGTAGCACAGCGAGATCATCAATACCCCATTCGTTAAAATCCACAGGTTCAGCCAGGATTAGTACGCCTATATCATAAGGATTTGATTGAGCACCTTATTGGTAGACGAACATTATTGGATAGAGGTTTTATATGAATCTTTCTTTTTATTCAACAGAAGATACTCTTACTAAAATAGAACAACTAATAGAAAATAATTCTCCTGGTGTGTATTTTCGATTTGGTGATGGTGATATTTGCTTAGCCAGGGGTGAATCTGAGCTAATGCAATCCACTCACCCAGAACTACAAAGACTTATGATTGAGTCTATTAAACACACTGGAGGTAATGTTTTAAAAGCACTTCCTTTACATACAAAAGAATGGTCCACATGGGAAGAAGGAATGTTCCCAGGAAACCATGAAGGAAACAGTAGATGGGCTGAGGTTCTTCTGTTGAAATATATTGATATAATTCAACAGGAACAGTTAGATATCTATAGTGCTGTTGCATTATGTCATATAGCTACTCAGAAGCCGGAAAGAGCAGTCCAGTTTCTTAAAACGATAGGAAAGAAAGTTAAGTATTTTATAGGAAATGAGCAAATACCTAGAGATCTTATTAATACAATATTCAACCCAAATGTAGAATTTATATCTTCTCCATCTAGAAACTCATTCTCACGATTTGATGAAATATACCAAGAATTTGAATCTAAATATGAAGATAAAGAGTATTCTGTAGTTGTAACATCTATGGGATGTTCTGGTAGGCCATTGCAGAAAAAGATTTTAGATAATTATAACAATGTATTTTTGTTTGATTTTGGGAGTCTGATGGATGCCTTATGTGGTTGGAGCACCAGAGCATGGATCGAATTAACGAATTTTAACAAAGAAGAGTTTCTTTCACATTTCAAGTGATCTAAATACTATTATTACCTTATAAATAATAATGGAAAAGCTATTTAAACAATTAAGCGACGTTCAAGCAACTCTTTTTACATTGTTCCACAAGACTTGGGTATATCATTGGGGGGTGACTGGACCAGATTTCTATCAACTTCATTCTATCTTTGGTGAACAGTATGAAGAAATGTTTAAAGAAATTGATCGCCTAAGTGAGCATATGCGCTATCTTGGGATGAAACCAGTTAGCACTCTCAGTAGAATTACAGAAGTGAGTGTCATTGAACAAGCTACTGATAGCAGCCAAAATCTAACTGCAAAAATTATGGTGAAGCAGCTACTTCAAGATAATCAGACTCTAATTGATTTTACTCTAGATACACATAATACCGCTAGTAGATTAGAAAGTCTAGGCACAACTAACATTCTAGAAGATATCCTTGAATCTCATGGTAAATATGTATGGATGTTAAGATCTATGGCTGAATCCACTAGAGGATCCTCTCCAGTAGAAGATGTTGCAGATATGGCACCAGAAGAACCTGTGCAAGAAGAAACTGAACAGGAACTGCCCGAAACTGAATAGTAAAAATTTATCACAATGGATAATATTAAAGTAAGATGTCGGAATTGTAATTCCGAGATAAAAGGTGATGCTGGTAGAATAGTATGTTGTGGTTGTAATAATCTAACTACGATTAAGTATAATACAACAATTACCGCAGTAGATCTTAGTAAAGTGGTGATGTTGAACACTCCGAATAAAGAAAAAAAATCAACACATTTTAGTCACGAAGACTTACAGTATCATGTAGAAAGAAATAAAAGAAAAGTCAAAAGACTTGACTTTGAAGTACGCTAAATTGTTATTATCAACACATTTAACATGTTAAAATATATTAAAAAGATAATTAATAGTGTATCATCACAAACATCTACATCTGATATGGATAACCATACCCTTAATAACTGGAAAAAAATAAAGGAAACTTTTGAGAAATCGGGTAACACAGATAACATGTACTACATGAGAGCATGTACTATTCTTCGTACTGGAGTAGATCCATTTAAAAAAGATTTCACTATTTCTACTGATTAATTATGGAATATTCACAAGTGATGGAGGTGATTAAGTTCACTTCTGATATATTATTTCTTTTTGTGTCTTTTATGTCTGGTATGGTATTAGGTTATATGGTTGGTCGTATTGATCAGGAATTCTAATGCTTCTTAGCTTGACATTTGGCAAAATATACGGTATGATATGGAAAACTAAATAAAACTATGACTGACTTTTCTCAACAAAACTCTAAAAATGAATGCACTCAATGTGGCAGATCAAGTAATATCAATTCTCATGATTCTGCTTCTATGTCTTCCTGGAGTGATTACGCTCATAATTCCTATGATGAATATGTACAATTCCAGGAATATATCAAATCATATTACACACACAACGACGCTTCATAATAAAAACTAATTTATAAATAATGGACCTTAATACTAAATTCAAAAAAGATATTAACACAATTAAACAAGCTGTTAATAAAGATATCTTTCTTGATGTGAAAAATCCCAAGCTATACAAGAAACTAATTAGATTCTATGAGCAGTCTGGTGTAATTTTTTCTGATGACCCATACGATGATTATGATATTCTCATAGATCTTTTATCTGAAGATTTAGAAACAATCTCTACTTGAAATACTTATGTTATCCTTTAATTCTTTAGGGAATTTGGGACGTTTGGGAAACCAAATGTTCCAATATTCCGCGTTAAAAGGTATTGCAAGTCATCATGGATATGACTTTTGTATTCCACCTAAAAGTATATTTGGTCAGTATGGTCAAATAATAAAAGAATCAGATGAAAACATTTATGATGTTTTCCCCAATGTAGCAGAAAATAAAATAACTCTGGCTAGAAACGTTAGAGTGCCTGAGGTTCAGCACACCTTTGATTGGCCTCAGTTTGAAACCATGGCCGATAACTGTGATCTTTTTGGCTATTATCAAACCGAAAAATACTTTGTTCATATTGAGGATGAAATTAGAAAAGACTTTACTTTCAAACCCGAACTAACTGTTATATGTACAGACTTTATTAAATCTAACTTCGACACAGAAGTAATCTCACTTCATATTCGTAGGGGAGATTATCTAGAGAATCCAAATCATCCAATTCAAGATCTATTATATTATCAAACTGCATTATCTAAATTACCAGATATTCCTGTGATTATTTTTTCAGATGATCCAGAATGGGTATATAATCAAGAACTGTTTGTATCAGATCGATATTCAATTTCTGATAATAATTCAACAAGTGCAGATTTATGTTTAATGAGTATGTGTAATTATCACATTATTGCTAATTCATCGTTTAGTTGGTGGGGAGCTTGGTTGGGTAGAAGTAAAAAAGTTATAGCACCTACACAATGGTTCGGAGGTTCTTGTGTAAATAAAAGCGTTAAAGATTTAAAGTTTGGTAATTGGGAGTGGATTCACAATGGCATCATTGACGATTGATAAGTTAGAACAAGTAATGGATAAGTTAGACTGTATTCCAGATGATTATACAGTTTTCATTGAAACTGGGACATGTGGCGGGGAAACAGTATTAAACATGTATCCTTATTTTGAGGACATTCATACTGTAGAACTATCTAAAGAATTTTATGAAGCATTTAAAGCCCAAAGAGATAAACAAGAATTAAACTCTATTAGTGTTTATAATGGAGATAGTTCTGTAGTTCTTCCTAAGATACTTTCAGAAAATATTAATGATGATGACAACTATATTGCCTGGTTAGATGGTCATTGGTCTTCTGGTAATACTTCAAGAGGAGATAAAGATTGTCCTTTACTAGAAGAATGTGAGGCTATAGACAAGTTTTCTAAATCAAAGAATGTTGTAATCGTAATTGACGATTATCGTTTATTTGGAACTAATCAGAATGAAGACTGGACTGACATTACAGAAGAGAATATTCTTTCAAAGTTTAATCGGTATTCTGTAGTCTGTAATGTGGTTGTTGACGACTTCTATACAATTGCACTCAAGTTGAATAAATGAGAATTTGTATTTTAACTATTGCGACAAACAAATATATTCAATTTGTTGAAGAATTATACAATAACCTAGCTGAACACTTCTTAACAGATCATGAATTACATTGCATCCTGTTCACAGATCATGAAGTAGAAACCTCAGATAATGTGACTGTTTGCAAAATAGATCATGAGCCCTGGCCTATGCCAACATTGAAGAGGTATAATTACTTCATGCAAATGAAAGACTTCATATCATCATTCGATTATTGTTTCTATTTTGATGTTGATATGAAACTTGTAGAAGATGTAAAAGAAGAAGTCCTGGGTGATCTTGTAGCAACAAGACATCCTGGACAATCTTTTATGGGAATTATGAATTGCTCATATGATAGAAATCCAAAATCATTAGCATACATTCCTTATGGTGAAGGAAATAATTACTATGCTGGTGGATTTAATGGTGGAAGAACTAAGAACTTCCTGGAAATGTCTGAAATTATTGCTGATAGAGTAAATAGAGATTTGGAAAATGGCGTGATTGCCTTGTGGCATGATGAGAGCCATTTGAACAGATATCTTGTAGATAATCCACCAACCGTTGAATTAGATCCTTCTTATTGCTATCCTGAGGCAGCACTTAAGCATCCTGAGAATTGGGTAGTGAGTCAATACTGTAAGCCTAAAATTCTAGCATTAGATAAGAATCATAATGAAATAAGGAGTTGATATGATTAATTTGTGGTACTCAAATGGATTCTGGACACAATCAGATGGTAGATATACTGGACCACAGATTGTAGTCAAGAATTTAATTGAAGCATTGAAACAAGAAAATATTCCATATTCAGTGAATGAAAATAAGTACGATCGTAATTTCATCATACAGTATGATCACACTGGACATGAACTACACAAAACTCTTGATCCTAAAACTTGCATAATCGGTCCTCAGATTTGGCCGTTTGATTCTTATGGAAAGTATCTTATGGAAAATCCAAATACATTTCATAAGATTATAGTTCCTTCTGATTGGGTAACAAATCTCTTTACTGATAAATTCAATTTGGATAAAACCAAGGTTTCTGTTTGGAGCGTAGGAATTCCACCTAGACAGAGCAATCTTGAAAAGATATATGATTGCTTGATTTACTTCAAAAGAAGACCCAAAGAGCAAATAGATAGTTTAGTTAAACTACTAAGAGAACATGGATTAACTTATAAAGTTGTTTCTTACGGAAGTTATGAGCAATCTACCTTTGAACAATGGATAGCTCAAAGTAAATTCTGTTTTCTGTTGAATGGAACGGAAAGCCAAGGGATTGCCGTTCAGGAAATCTTAGCTTATAATATTCCAATGCTAGTATGGGATATTGATTCATGGGTAGATATGGGAGAGGAGTATAAGATACCAGCAACTTCTATTCCATATTGGGATTTTAGATGTGGAGAGAAGTTTTATACTTATGATGATATAGTAAAAAACTTTGACTACTTCTATGCTAATCTAGCTAACTATAAGCCTAAAGAATATGTAGAAGAAAATTTATCATATTCCAAGTCTATTTTAAATTTATTGAGCATCTTTCAATGAAAATAAAAGTCTTCATATTTGCGTTCAACCGTCCAGACTTATTGCATTATCAAATTCAATGCATAAAAAAGTTCATGAAAGGTGATATTTCCATTCAAGTCATTCATGACACCAAAGGGAATCATTCAGAAATCTTTGATGGAATTTGTGCTTATAATGCTATTCCATTATTGCACTATACCTTGAAGGAGAAAGATAAATCGCCTAGTTATAGACATTCAAGTATAGTTCAACACGCATACGATACTCTTATGATTCCAGAGTGTTCTGAGGATTATTGTTTGCTGTTAGATCATGATATGTTTTTAATTGAAGAGTTTGATCTAAACGAGTATATGGATGGATATGATGTTGCAGGTTGCCTTCAAGAACGTGATGGTGTAAAGTATCTATGGCCAGGTTTAACCATATTTGATATGAGAAAGGTCAAATTAATCCCCTTTACTATGTTCCCTGGACTCTATGAGAATAAACTACTAGATACAGGAGGTGGAACCTATAGCTTGTTAAAAAGCAAAAGGGTAAAGTATAAGGATACAGAAGTAGAGTACCCAACTGAATATAATGATGTAGATTTATTAAATGAAGATGTGTTTAAAGGATACAACTTTGAATTGCATTTAGATCGTAAGTTCTTACATTTTAGAAATGCATCATGTTGGCATAACGATATAGTGGACGACCAAAAGAAGACTCAAGTTCTTCGGGATCTTCTTTCAGATTTTATTGAGGTATAAATGTTAATTAGTTTTACACAGCTAAAGAAAAAATATGATATGAAAATCCGAGGGATTGTTCATATCGGAGCACATTATGGTGAAGAGATCCAGGAATACATTAATAATGGTATTCAGGATATTATCGTCTTTGAACCGTTGTCTGAAAACTTTAAAGTTTTGGAGAAAAACCTTAAGGACTTGAATGCAAATATCGATGGATATCAAATAGCTCTTGGTAGTAAATCTGAGAGAAAAACAATGATCTTAAGTAGTAATGACCAACAAAGCAGTTCGTTATTAAAACCTAAGTTACACTTGGAGCATCATGATCATGTAAAGTTTGAAGGAACCGAAGAAGTAGATGTTGATCTATTAGACAATTATGATATTGGAAGTTCAAACTTTATAAACATCGATGTTCAAGGATATGAATTAGAGGTTTTCAAGGGGGCGATGAATACTCTTAAACAGATAGATTACATATATACTGAGGTAAATCGAGGTGAACTGTATGAGAACTGTGCTCTAATTGAAAACTTAGACGAATTTCTCTCTCAGTATTCATTCAAACGAGTTGAAACATTCTGGCCCGAAGATTGGTATCAATGGGGAGATGCACTTTATATTAAAAAATCATGAAATTAGATCTTAGAGAAATACCAGCAATCTACATGAACTTAACTGCTCATGTAGATAAAAACCAAAATATGCAAAACATTCTTAAGGAATGTGGCTTTAATAACATCATTCGGATAGAAGGTGTTTTAGATAAAGATAACCCAGTTGCAGGATGCTCCAAAGCACATTATGAGGGTCTATCAGAAATAGATCCTCCATTTATTCTTTTTGAAGACGACTGCATGGTAAAGAACTTTCGTGCAGAGATTGAAGTTCCTGATAATGCAGATGCAGTATATCTAGGTGTTTCTTCATGGGGTAGAATGAATGGCCATTCTGGACCTTATGTTCAATATGAACAAGTAGATGGAGAACTCTATCGAGTTTATAATATGTTAGGTGGACATTCTATCTTATACCTTACTCCAGATTATGTGGATATGTGTAAGAGAATTTCTTATCATGCTGGGTATATTATTAAGAATTATCAAGATATTGGATTTGCAGAGGTACAAAGGTGGTTTAATGTATATGCTTTTGATGAGCCATTTTTCTATCAGACCAGTGGGTATCATGGTACAGTAAATGCATTGACTAGCTATCCTACAGAAGAATGTGTTATGTATAATAAGAATTATTTTCTACCAAAGAGGGTGGTATGACAAAATCATTAGTTACAGGTGGTGCTGGGTTCATTGGATCTAATTTAGTAGATCAATTGGTTAAGTTAAACCATGAAGTCATAGTTATTGATAATGAGTATTCAGATGCTCATGATCATTTTTATTGGAATGAATCCGCGAAGAATTATAAGTTGGATATTCGTGATTATGAGAATACTAGACCTCTTTATGAAGGAGTCGATTATGTTTTTCATTTAGCAGCAGAAGCTAGAATTCAACCGGCAATCTTAAATCCAATTGAGGCAGTTAGTATTAACACTTTAGGAACTTGCACTGTTCTTCAATGTGCAAGAGAAGCTGGAGTTAAAAGAGTCATTTATTCTTCCACTTCTTCTGCTTATGGCAATAATACTCCCCCAAACATCGAGACTCAGCCAGATGATTGCATGAATCCATATTCAATCTCTAAGGTCTGTGGAGAGAAGCTATGCAAGATGTACACGGACCTCTACGGCTTGCCTACTGTCATCTTTAGGTACTTCAATGTTTATGGAGAAAGACAGCCTCTGAGGGGTCAGTATGCGCCTGTTATCGGCATCTTCTTAAGGCAGAAGGCAAATGGTGAACCCCTCACAATCGTTGGGGATGGAAACCAAAGACGAGATTTTACTTATGTTGGTGATGTGGTAAATGCAAACATTATGGCAGCTATTAAAGAAGTTGATTATGATTGTTTCGGTGAAGTATATAATATCGGCACTGGAACGAATTATTCAATCAAACAGATATCCAGAATGATCTCACAAGATACAGTTTATATTGCTCCCCGCCCAGGCGAAACTAGATTAAGTTTGGCCAATATCAGCAAATTTAAAAGAGTGTTTGGTTGGGAGCCTTTTATGTGTTTGGAAGGATGGTTAATGAGTCATGTTTCATAGAATCAGAATCTTCTTATGGGAAATCGTTTCATTCTTAGAAGAAAGATTATATCCATACCACAAAGAAGATAGAGACGATTACTATTACATTGTAAAGAATCCCGAAACTGGAGAAGAGTATATGATTATTGAGTGGTTAAAATCTTTCGATGAAAGAATAGTTAGATTACAAGATGAACTGGTTTGGATTAAATCAAAACTTATTGAGGTATCAAATGGAAAGTAAGTGGCTGAAAATTGCAGATGGGTGGTATGTGATGCTCATGTATTTCCGAGCATGGTTTTGTAGGTGGCAAGTTGAAGTCAATTTCACCGATGAACCCATGCCCTCTATGAATGAGGATTATGATGGTTGTCTTTCTGATTGGTATATGATGGACCTTTTTCTTTTTGATCAAAAATATAGATGAGGTAAATGGATAAGAATAAAGCATTATATAAACTCCAGAATATTGGCCCAATTTACTATCTAAATCTTGATGGGCAACCAGAAAGAAGAAAGTATATAGAAGAGCAATTTAAATATTGGGGAATTGAAAACTATACTCGTATTTCTGCTTATGATGGTAGGAATGATGACCTTAGTGAGATAATTTATGGAACATATCCAGTTAACATGACTTCTGGTGAAATTGGATGCACTACATCTCATCTCAAAGCACTCAAACATTGGATAGAAACATCAGATAGTCCATATGCAATTATTATGGAAGATGATGTTTGTTTAGATACTGTAAAGCACTGGAACTTTTCCTGGAGAGAGTTTTATGCACAAGTTCCATATGATTATGATGTAATTCAATTAGCAATCATTTGCACTGGCAATCTTCATGTAAGATTGCATAAGAGATTTGTGAATGATTTTTCAACAGCATGTTACATGATTACTCGACATCATGCTGAAAAATTATTGACACATCATATTCGTGGAGATAAGTATAAACTTGATAATGGGGTAAAGCCAAGAGCAGTTGCAGATGATTTAATTTATAACTCCGGTAATACATTTTCAATTCCACTTTTCTTGTATAAAATTCAGCTAGGGTCTTCAATTCATCCAGAACATGTTGATATTTTTCATAAATCAAGTTATGATGGATTGAGAAATTTTTGGGAAAAGCAAGGTTATGAAATGAAAATAGATGATATGATGAATTACGACCCATATTTGGGAAGAATTACAGAATCTTCTAAACCACAGTGATTATTAAGAAATCCCGACGAGGGGATGATAGGTTGACCGCAAGTATTATTATAATAGTTGTGTGAGTGTTATTTGATATAAACCTCAGCAATACCTTCGTTAATCATCTTCTCATTAACTGTTACAGGGTCTCCAACCAAATAGAGTTCCCCAAGAATTCTTCCATACTTATCATCCTTGGTTGTATTGATAATCCATTCTCCTTCACGGGATAGTTCTTTTTCCAACCAATCTTTTGCTGCTAAACCTCGTTCCTTTTCTTCAAGGTCTTTGGTTCTTACTTCTGCCGCATCAATATCTAAAAGACGAACTCTTTGTTTAATTGTAATATCAAATCCAACATCAATCAAAATATCTACTGTGTCTCCGTCAATAATTCTATCAAATTTTTTTATCTTGTATTGATACATCTTTTTTGCCTCTTTTCCAGGGTCGTTTGATAGCAGCACGAATCTCTGCTGGGGGTGGTTTATATTGATTTCTTCGGTTTTCTAAAAAGATTCCATCATTCGTCAGAAGACGAAGTATGATGAGAATCGGTAGAAGTTTTGTCCTCTTCATAATCCAACATTAGGATTTTTGCGATTACCCAAGCAACACCTATGAGTCCAATACCCAACAAAATATTCACACTATAAACTATGTCACCACCAGTTAAAGTATTCATTTTTTAACCTCTCTTAAAATTTCTATAAGAAGTTTTTGCTGCTCTTTCTGGGATTCTTTTAATTCTTCAACATCATCTTTTACTGTTTGAACGTCCTTAGTATTCACTAGAGTATTTTGAGATACTGTCCAAAATCCAGTGAAACCACCAATAAGAGCAGCACCAATAATTGAAGTTGCGATAGTTCCCATGTTGATTTTAAAGTTCATTTTTTTCTGTTTTATGTATCCAGGTCTTTAATTCTGAAACATATTGCCGTAGCATTGATGCTTTTTCAATATGCCAAGTATCACCACTTTTGAAGTATTCTTGAGTGTGATTGTCAATTGCTTTTAATATATTGTGTATTGGAGAATTCCAATTCTCCCTATGGGAGGTACTCCATTCCCTAGGCATTTTTGATATGGTATTGATATTTTAAAAAATATCAGGTAGGATAAATATTTAGTAATTCAGTCTGTTATAGATAGTGGCCCTTAAGAATCCTTCACAATATTTTAAAAAAGATATTGTATCCGTAGATAATTCAATTATAAAGAATTCTTCTTCATCTCAATTGAATACATTTTCTGATGCATTTGAGTCTTTTAAACAAAACTTGAATAAAATTGAGATTTTATCTGAATTTTCTGATACTCTTGATAATTATCTGGGGAGAGTTACTACTCTTTCTGAGCAAGTAGAAGGTATTCAAACTGAAATTCAAAGTCTTTTAAAAAAGGAAGATCTGGATCGTGCGATGATGTCTCAACTTCTTGTAGTTGAGCAGAGTATTCGTGATATTCAAAGTAAAGTAAAATCTATTAATGATAGTAAATTAACAGAAATAAGACTTGATGTATCAAACCTTACAAATAATGTAAGTGAATTTCTTGATATAGAAGTACCAAAATATAAAAAACTAATTGTAGGTTCTGAGATAAGAGCAAATAAAAGATATGAAGAATTGGAGTATGGTGTAAATAAAACTCTTGAAGAAATTGGTGAACTGGTTGAAAATAAGTATCAGCATTTAACGGAAACTCTTCATGGAATAAATGAAAAGAGTCTTGCTGGAATTCTTGAAGACTTTAGAATATTAGATGAGAATTTTATAAAACTTAGAAAAGAGGATATTCCAAAATATAAAGGATTTATTGTAGAAAATGAAAGAAAAACTGAGCATAAATTAGAGGAATTTAATGAAGTTTTAAGTAATACAACTGAACAGTTACTACAAAAAATTAATTCAGTTGAGGGAGATAAGGTTAATTTAATTAAGGTTGTTAATGATAAAATTCAGGAAGTTGTATCACTTAGAGATTTAGTAATTGGTGAATTAGAACAAAACGAAACTTCTAGAAATGACTTAAAGAATAAAGTAACCAATTTAGAGGTTGAAATTATTCGTAATGAATCACATATTCGGGTACAAAATAACAACCTTAAAAAAATACAAGAAGAAGTTTTTTCGACAATTAAAAAACTAAATCTTGACGAACTTGAAGAAAAAAATTATGAGTTATCTAAGAAAGTAAAGTATCTTGAAGAAGTATTTGAAAAATTTAATGAAAAAGAAATTCTCACGGAAAACATTATTGTTGAACCGCCATCAGTTGGTAATAAAGATCCTCTTACTCCACTGAATAAGAATTTTGTTACATTAGAACAACTTCAAGAACATTATCGTATATTCGTTAATCGTATCCAACAACAACTTGCAACTATAGGTGGCGGTGGTGAAACACGATTGAAATATCTTGATGATATTGTCGGTATTGCAACCAATCCAAGTGCCTATGATGGTAAGTTTCTTAAGTATGATCATTCTCAAAGAAAGTTTCAATTTGAAACCGTAAATCAAGGAAACACCGAAAATATTAATACTAATTCAATTAGTATTGTTGATACCGATTCTTCTAATCTTTATAGTGGAGATGTTGTTTCTTTACAAAAAGCATATATAGCACTTACCGAGACTACAAGTCCCACTTCAATTCACAAATTAATTTCTGCTAAAGACTATGCGTCCGTAGAATATTTGATTCAGGCATCTAAAGAATTTGATGTTGATACTAGGAAAATAATAGTAGTTAACAATATAACTAGTATAAATAAATCAGAAACACATTTAGTTTCTACTGGTTCAACTTTTGTTGGATATGACCTAAATATTGAAGATGGCTATATTAACTTAATTGCTACACCAACTACATCTTCTAAAGTTATTTACAGTATTTTATATACAGCAATTGCTAGACCACTATTAAAATATCAACTAACTGATGAAATTGGAAATACTATTTTTACGGAAGATGGAAATATGTTAATCGCAGAGGATTATTAATGATAGGAACAATTAAAATAAGTCAATTACCTCCAGCAGAACCAATTAATGGTTCTGAAAATTTAATTGTTAATCAAAATGGTGATACTCGATTGACAACTATTGATGATGTTGTCGGCATTCTAACTTACGTTAGTTCTTCTGGAATTTCTACATTATCTCAAGGTCTTACTGGGACACCTGATGTTATTGTTGGAGTAATAACGGCAACCGAGTATTATGG
>Ga0209536_100010352_pt1 | contig 13766 bp, 11 predicted proteins | sample DeeMarSeWOR28_12_FD_187461 | JGI IMG/M metagenome (GOLD analysis project Ga0209536, IMG submission 187461) | Marine sediment microbial communities from White Oak River estuary, North Carolina - WOR-2-8_12 (SPAdes) (version 2) | ecosystem: Environmental > Aquatic > Marine > Intertidal zone >...
AATATCACCAGCCTCTTCGGTTTTCCGTACTTCTCCATAAAAACCTTCGCCTCCCCACCGCAGCTCATACCGGTAGAATCGGAATCCTCACCGGTGAATTTGTATTTCTTCAATCCTGTTTCCAGATCCCCCTGGAGCAGGCTGACGCAATCATCTATTACCAGCTTCTCAAATTTCCCCCCTCCGATCGTCCCGTAAATGGACGCATCCGGGTAAACCAGCATCCTGGCGCCGACCTGGCGCGGTGTGGAACCGGCGGTCTGAACGATGGTGGCCAGCGCGAAAGGTTTCCCTTCTCGGATGTTACTATTTATCTGGTTAAAAATGTCGGCGGTCTCGGTCATATCACGGATTCATTAATTACGCTGTTGTAATCTTCGATGGTGTCTATATCGATCTGGGGGCTTTCGTCTTCCATAATTACGGTATCATCCCTGTATTTTTCGAATATGGCGTTTCCCGCCGGCTCGCCTTCGAGATTCATTAGTTCTTCAAACAGCTCTTTAGAAAAAATCACCGGATGGCCACGGCCGACAGGTGTTTGAATATACAGGATTAAGGGCGATTCGCTTTTGAACATGCTTATCGCTTTCTTTATAAGACTCGATTTTACCGATGGTTTATCGGCCACCATAAATAAAATCGCGTCCGTACCTTTATGAATATTTCTTAAAGCACAATTAATCGACTCGGCCCTGCCTCTATCATAGTATTCATTAAAGACGATCTTTACATTATTCAAGGGCTTATTTTCAATTAAGGTTTTTACCATCTCCATCTGGTATCCCACCACCACCATAACCTCATCCAACCCGGACCCGGCCAGCTGAAACAGCGATTCCTCGATAACAGTATGATTCCCGAAGGGCAAAAGCAGCTTGTTCTTGCCCATCCTTTCGGATTTGCCAGCCGCTAGGAGTACGCCGGAAATCTTCATCTTAACTCCATCTGCAAAACATACCCGCGACGAGATTCATTCCCGAACACATCATGGCATTTCAAATTACAGGCAGTATTATCCTTAGTCAAGTCGATTCAAACCGGTATCCGTCAACATTGCCTTATTTATCGATAAAAGATCGCGACGAAAATGTTTTATTCGATGGAAAAAACCCGGATAATTTATTAAAATGAAAGGTCGATATGTTTGGTAAGTTAAATAAAGTAAATCCGGAGCCGGACCCTTGAATTCCAATAAAAAAGAAAAAAAGAGCACCGATAGTGAAGCTGGATCGGCAAAACCGACCAACTTCATCAAAGAGATCATTGAAGAGGATATCGGAAAAGGCAAAAACGACGGCCGGGTGCATACCCGTTTCCCGCCGGAACCGAACGGTTATCTTCATATCGGCCACGCCAAGTCCATCTGCTTCAATTTCGGGGTCGCGGGAGAATACGATGGCCTCTGCAACCTCCGGTTCGACGATACCAATCCCACCAAAGAGGAAACCGAATACGTTGATTCCATCATGGCCGATATCCGCTGGCTGGGGTACGACTGGGAGGACCGGCTTTATTACGCTTCCGATTATTTCGGGACCCTTTACGAATACGCGGTCGACCTGATCAAAAAAGGCAAAGCCTACGTATGCGACCTGAACGCGGATGAAATGAGGGAATATCGTGGAACTCTGACCGAGCCGGGAAAAGAAAGCCCCTATCGTAACAGATCAGTCGAGGAAAACCTCGACCTGTTCGAGCGGATGAAAAACGGCGAGTTCCCCAATGGCGCCCGGGTATTGCGGGCCAGGATCGACATGGCGGCGGGCAATCTCAACATGCGCGATCCCGTGATGTACCGGATATTGCACGCCGGCCACCACAGGACGAAAGACGAATGGTGCATATATCCCACATACGACTGGGCGCACGGGCAGTCGGATTCCATCGAAGGAATAACGCATTCCCTCTGCGATATAGCCTTCGAGGATCACCGGCCTTTATATGACTGGTTCCTGATTCAGCTCGGCGTTCACAAGCCTCAGCAGATCGAATTCGCCAGGCTGAACCTCACATATACCATATTGAGCAAGAGATTTCTCAGGCGGCTGGTGGAGGAAAGGTATGTCAACGGCTGGGACGACCCCCGCATGCCGACCCTGAGCGGATTGCGCCGCCGGGGTTATACGCCGGAGTCTATCCGCAATTTCCAGGAACGGATCGGGATGGCCAAACGGGCCAGCGTGGTCGATATCGCCCTTCTGGAACATACACTCCGGGAGGATCTGAATATCCGAGCCGACAGGGTAATGGCGGTGCTCAATCCCCTGAAGGTGGTCATAGAAAACTATCCTGAGGGTAAGGTAGAAGAGCTGGACGCCATAAACAATCCCGAGGACGAAAGCGCCGGAACGCGCAAGATACCGTTCTCAAGAGAGATCTATATCGAGGCCGACGATTTCATGGAGGATCCGCCCAAAAAATTCTTCCGGCTATCCCCCGGCCGCGAGGTCAGGCTCAAGCACGCCTATTTCATAAAGTGCGAAAAGGTAATAAAAGACAATGCCGGCAATATAACCGAGCTTCGCTGCAGTTACGATCCCGCAACCAAGAGCGGCGAGGCCACCGACGGCCGCAAGGTCAAAGGCACCCTGCACTGGGTATCGGCAGAACACGCCGTCGATGCCGATGTGCGCATGTACGATCACCTGTTCACCAAAGAAGATCCCAACGACGTCGAGGAAGGCAAGGACTTCACCGCCAATATAAATCCCGATTCACTGAAAGTGCTCGCAGGCTGCAAGGTGGAGCCATCCTTAAACTCCGCCAAACCGGGTGATCGTTTCCAGTTTCTACGCCATGGATATTTCTGCCTAGACCCCGATACAAAAAACGGCAAGCCCGTCTTCAACCGCACCGTCGGCCTGCGGGACACCTGGGCCAGGGTGCGGGGGAAGTAGAGTATTAATTAACGTGATTAATCATCATAATCGGAGCGATAGAACTACAATCCGCAATCTGACAATATTCATCATTGTTGTGCTGGTTATAGGTTGGATAGGTCGGGGGCTGGACGTTATAATGAATAGGCCGAGTTCAGAAGGCCTCGGTATCCTTCTTTGGCTGACTGCCCCCCTTGTAGTTTCACTGTTGCTACGCGCATTTGCCGGGGACGGATGGAAGGACTTTGGAATCAAACCAAACCTCAGGGGCAATATTCCCTGGTATGTGGTCGCGCTATTTGTGTATCCTGTATTAACGGTGCTGGTCTTGATAATCGGCAGAGGTTTAGGTTTGATCGCATTTCCCGATTTCTCATTGAACACGATCGGGCTGATAGCACAGGTCTTTGCACTGGGTATACTACCGCAGTTTGTAAAAAATATCTTTGAAGAAGCTGCCTGGCGAGGGTATCTCGCTCCAAAAGTATATTCCCTTCGTCTGAATGATTTTACGGGGCACTTTATTGTTGGGCTCGTATGGGGTGCGTGGCACATTCCATACTATCTTTTTTTTCTGGATAGAGCCATTCTTCAAGACTTCACCACATTAAATTTGTCGGTATTTATTCCTTTGTCGATTCTGGTGATGATCTCCTGGGCAATGGTGTACGGTGAGATCCGCCTCTTGACCAATTCTATCTGGCCTGCCGTACTGATGCATACGGTGGAAGACTCCTTCCTCAATCAGCTCTTTACGGAACATCATATCGCGATAGTCCCGGGGACAGACTGGCTGGTCTCGCCGGTGAATGGGCTTATCAGTATTGCTTTCTTTATAGCGGTCGCAGTCGGTTTAAGGCAGTTACGGATTAGGATTCGAAGGTAGGCTGGTCTTCAACCGCACCGTCGGCCTGCGGGACACCTGGTCCAAGGTGAAGGGGAAATAGGCTTTCGGTTGCCAGGCAGCGCTTGCCACCCAGGAGGGGGAATTCATTTATTCCTCGCAACCGTCTTTCCCGTTTTCCGTATCAACTACCGGAGCGGATATGTTTATATTAACTTTCATTAATAATAATTATACTTAATAGGGGATCAAGCCATGACCAAAGACGAGGCCATCAAGGCAGCCCTGGAGCTGGCGAATAAAGCAGAGATCGTCATGCTGGGCACCAACGGCGATAACGGCTACCCCAATATCAAGGGAATGATAAAACGTGAAAACGAGGGACTCAAGACGGTCTGGTTCAGCACCAATACCTCATCGAAGAGGGTACCGAAGATCATGAAGGACCCAAAAACCTGCGTTTATTTTGTCGATTTCGTGCAATGGAAAGGGCTGATGCTGGTGGGCACCATGGAGGTGTTTCAGGACCCGGAATCGAAAAAACGATTATGGGAGGATACCGACATACGCTATTACCCCGAAGGCGTTACCGATCCCGACTACACGGTGATGAGGTTCACGACAGAGTGGGGAAATTATTACCATAAGTTATCCAACGTTACTTTCAATATTGAGGAAGTCGGGAAATAGGATTTGGGAAATAACCGGACACGCAGGCAATTTATCAAAAAATGCTCGCAGGCCACCGCCTCGATAATGCTTTTCGGCGCTTGCTCCAAGGATGAGGGGTCTTCTTTTATCGAACCGGAATTTGTTATCAAAAATCCCCGTCAGCCTCTTCCCAATCCCTATGTCACCGATGACGGCAGACCAATCCTGGTTTGCATCGATGGCAGCGATTTCAACCAGATGCTGACTGCCGGTCTGGATGCTCTCGGTGGCCTCAATCGTCTTGTAAGCAGCGATCAGGATGTTCTGATTAAACCAAACTGCAACTACGCGGATCCCTATCCTGGCGCCTCCAGCGCTAACTCAGTCACCGGAATAATCTCCACCGTCAAACAGATATCCTCGGGAACCGTCTACGTCGGCGACCAGGGCTGGATGCATTCAGACGAGGTATACAGCTATATCGGTCTCGTTACCGCAGTTGAATCATCTGATGGCGTTCTTTTAACGTTCTCTTACCTGGACGCCTACCCGGTGAAGAACGAAAACTGGACGGATATCCCGGGCTATTTCTGGGTATATTCGCATGCGTACGATGCCCCGATCATCATAAGCTTATGCAGCCTTAAGCGCCATCATACAGCCCGGATGACATGTGCTTTGAAAAACAACGTGGGAGTTTTCAGAGGTCCGGATGCGACATCGTCGAGGGGCGTTCTTCATAACAAGTCCCAGGATGATTTTTTAAGGTTGGTCGCGGAGTTCGCCGGACTTATAAATCCGGAATTGAACATTGTCGATGCCCGTACTATTTTGACCCGCAACGGGCCTCTTTATAATAATGGAACGCCCGTTCAGGCCAACAAGCTGGTAATCTGTGGCGACATGGCGGCAACCGACGCCTACTGCGCCGGGATCATGGAGCAATTCGATCCCACCTTTTCAACCTCCATGATAGATCTCACCCTGGAAAGAGCGGAGCTGCGGGGATTGGGGACGGCCAATCTGGGTAATGTGGAGATAATCGAGATTTCAATTTAATGTTTTAGCAACAATATAGGATTTGACTGCGCTATAGAGAATAGCGTAAGTTTATAATGCTTGAACATTTATAATTCGTGTAAATAATGTAACGATTCCGGGGAGGAAGTATGAGATTCTTAGTCAATGTTACGATCGGCGCCATGATAATCTCTTCTTCGATTGTATGCGCCCAACAGAAAGGCGATAAAATGAAAGCCGATAAAGATATGATTTTAATCCCCGCCGGGGAGTTCATGATGGGCGGCGACACCGAAGACGACCACATGCCGGTGCATAAGGTTTATATCGATTCTTTCTATATGGATAAATACGAAGTAACCAACGCTCAATTTCAGAAATACTGCGAGGAGAACGACGCCGAATTTCCCGAATACTGGGGCATGGAGGAGTTCCATTGCGGCCCCGATTTCCCGGATCACCCGGTCGTGGGAATAAGCTGGGCTGAGGCAAAGGATTACGCCGAATGGGCCGGCAAACGTCTCCCCACCGAGGCCGAATGGGAGTACGCCGCGCGGGGAGGAATGACAGATTATATTTACTCTTATGGTACCGATTCAGATACAACCAAAGCCAACTACAATGTAAAAGGGATAAAGAGAAAAGGTACCATGCCGGCGGGAAGCTACCTGCCCAACGGCTTCGGGCTATATGATATGACCGGCAACGTGGTGGAGTGGGTGGCGGATTATTACGATAAGGATTACTATAAAAACAGCCCCGAAAAAAATCCCACCGGCCCCGAGGACGGTAAATTCAAGGTCATCCGGGGCGGCGGCTGGCATTCGGGAGCCTATTGCACCCGGGTCTATTTCAGGAACGCCCTCCGCTCCGGATGGCGGGATATCGCGGTCGGTTTCAGGTGCGTAAGAGATATTGAATAGCGCGGATATTTCTTTTTTTATTTTTATTTGCCAACAAATATCGCCATTGCCACGGCCACCAGCACACCCAGCGCCGCCACACCCACAGCTACTACCATAATGTGGTTGATCCCGAAACCGACACTGGTCCGGTATGGATCGATCTTGAGGAACTGGTCGTTTGCACGGTTATCGACGCGCCGTTTAAACCGTATTCGGTACTCGTCGAACTTCTCCAGCATCTCCCATCCGGCTCTGGCCTCCTCCTGGCATAGCTGCTGGACAAATTTATTATCCTTGAACTTGCCGGTGTAGCTTCTCATTATCTTGAATTCCCAGCCCTCGAGATCATCTTTTTTATACGCGGTCATAAGCTCTTCCTCGTCTCTGAGTATTTTCGCCGCCGCGGCCGAGGCGGCATTTGAACCTGTGGCTACCGGAATGTACGCCATACATCCTCCTCACACATCTATAACAATATCGGCACATAAATTTGCGTCAATAAATATGTATATAATTATGTTTATTTCTTCTACCTGCGGAGTTTGACGATCTCCTCGATCGACTCCGGGTTGGCCAGGTTGGAGATATCGCCGAAATCCTCGCCCAAAAACGCCTTTTTTATCACCCGTCGCATGATCTTGCCGTTTCTGGTCTTTGGAAGATCGCCTACGAAAATTATCTCTTTCGGCCTCAACGGTTTTCCCATCTCATCGGCGACCCGTGATCTCAACTGCTCTTTTAGGTCGTCAGGATCGATATCGGATTTATTCAACACGCAGAAACAAACCACCTCGCTCCCCTTGACCTCATGCGGTACCCCGATGGCGGCCGCCTCGCTGACCGATTGATGTCCTACCAGCACCGATTCCACTTCGGCAGGGCCGATCCTTTTACCCGCTACCTTGATGGTATCATCGGAGCGGCCCAATATATACCAGAGACCGTCATCGTCGATAGCGGCCCAATCGCCGTGCACCCAGACATTTTTCCAGCGCGACCAGTAGGTATCCAGATACCGTTTCTCATCCTTCCAGAATCCGCGGGTCATACCGATCCAGGGGGAACGGATTATTAACTCCCCGACCTTGTTTCTTACTGAGTTACAATTTTCATCCACCACGTCGGCGTCGATACCGGGGCATGCCCCTGAAAACGCGGTCGGTTTAAGCGGTAGGAGCGGATTTCCCATAACGATCCCGCCACTGATCTCGGTCCCGCCGGAATAATTGATAATGGGACGTTTCCTCTTCCCCACGTTATCAAATAGCCACATCCAGGGATCGGGATTCCAGGGCTCGCTGGTGGAGGCGAAAAATCGAAGCGATGATAAATCATGCTTTTTTGCCGGCTCCTCGCCAAACGGTATCAAAGCGCGGATCAACGTTGGTGTTACTCCCAGCACGTTTATCTTATGCCGTTCTACCATCGACCACAGCCTATCCGGGCCGGGATAGTCGGGAGCTCCGTCATAGAGAAAACAGGCTGCCCCAAGTATAGTCGAACCGAAAATAAGCCAGGGCCCCATCATCCAGCCCAGGTCAGTGATCCAGTAGATAGTATCGCCCATGTGAACATCCGTTCCGAAGGCCATATCCTGCGCCGATTTTATAGGGAAACCGCAGTGGGTATGCACGGTGCCCTTGGGTTTGCCCGAGGTCCCGGAGGTATATATTATCATCAAGACATCTTCCGCCGAGGTTTTTTCAATTTTCACAGAGGATGATAGCAAAGGGACTATATCGTGCCACCAATGGTCTCTGCCTTTCTTCATTGAGACCTCATTTCCCGCGCGGCGCAAAACTATCACGTGCTTTACGGAACTGACCTCAGCCACCGCCCGGTCAGCGGGATCCTTTAACGAAACCACCTTGCCTCTTCGGAAAAAACCGTCGGCGGTGAAAAGTCCTTTCGCCCCTGCATCGTTCAATCGCTCCGCCACCGCCTGCTGCCCGTATCCTGAGAAAAGCGGAAGAATGATCGCGCCGATTTTTGCTATTGCGAACAGGGCGATAACGATCTCCGGCGTCATGGGCATATAGATGCCTATGGCATCGCCCTTTTTGAAACCGAGCTCTCTCAAAGCGTCGGCGCAACGATTTACTTCATCATTCAATTCGCCATAGGCCAGTTTACAGGTTTCCCCTTCCTCACCTTCCCAGATAACCGCCGGATTATTTCTGGTATCCGGACTTTCGGCCCACTTATCAACGCAGTTGTAGACTATATTCAAATCGCCGTCGACACACCATCGGGGAAACTGAATACCGCGGGATAATTCCACTACTTTCGAATAAGGTTTTTGAAAATCTATGTCCAGGAACTTTAAAACAGCTTCCGTGAACCATGCTATATCTGATGTCGATTTTTTCATGAGTTCATCGAAAGAGCCGATTCCATGCAAATCCATAAACTTCTTCAGATTGCTTCGTTCAGTATATTCCTTTAATGGTTTCCAGACGATATTTCCGCCAAACATGAATTTATCCATGCAATATCATATCCTGTTCAGCATTTTCAGATTTCAATAAAAATCAATTAATAATACACGCCCAAATCACCTGCTGTCAAACATAATTCCACAAATTCCTTGCAATGATATTCGAGATAAGTTACAATTTGAATGTCGATTAAATAACGGTTCGAATTTAATCCAGGGGTTTTGTTTTGATTATAAATAAAAATCGCCCACCCTTTCAAACAGCTATAAATTTATCACTAGGAGCGTGTCTCTAATCCCCTCGTCGTGATTGCTCTTAATAAAGTATCGAAATCATTCGATAATGGCCTTTCGTTTGCTGTCAAAGAGATCGATCTGGATGTCCAACCGGGTGAGCTTCTTGTGCTCCTGGGCGAATCGGGTTGCGGCAAAACTACCACTTTGAAAACTATCAATCGGCTGATCGAACCGACTTCGGGGAGAATCTTTATAAGTGGAGATGATATCGCCCGAACCGACCCCGTGATTCTCAGGCGGAGTATCGGTTATGTGTTTCAGGAGATCGGACTGTTTCCGCATATAGACATTGCCGGGAATATCGGCATGGTGCCGAAGCTCCTTGGTTGGCCCGACGATAGAATCAGGTCCAGAACAGCAGAGCTTCTGAATTTGGTGGGCCTCGAGCCTGATAAATATCAGAATAGGATGCCCGATGGACTGTCCGGTGGTCAGCAGCAGCGAATCGGGGTCGCGAGAGCATTGGCCGCCGGATCGAAAATAATGCTCATGGATGAGCCGTTCGGTGCCCTGGACCCCATTACCAGGACAAACCTGATCGAGGAGTTCGCGAAAATTCAAAAAGAGCTGGAGTTGACCGTGGTAATGGTCACCCACGACGTTCTGGAGGCGTTAATCCTGGCCGACAGAATAGCGATAATGAGGAGGGGTGAATTATTGGCGATGGGAAAACCGGTCGAACTCATTTCCCGGCCCCCTCATCCGTACGTATCGGAATTGCTGAACACGCCCCGTCGCCAGACCGAAAAAGTGAACCGGATCGTAAAAGGCGAAGGCAAAGATGACCTATAGCTCCATCGCCGAACAGCTTCAACTTCTGCCCTACTACCTAGGCAGCCATCTGCTTCTGACATTGCTCGCCTTAATAGCGGGAATACTGATCTGCGTTCCCTGCGGCGTTCTGGTAACGAGGATTAAGTCTTTGCAGTGGCCAACTCTAACTATGGCAGGAATTTTACAGACTATCCCTGGAATCGCACTTCTAGCCATAATGGTTCCTCTTCTGGGACGTATAGGTTTTCTGCCCGCGCTGATCGCTCTAATCGTATACAGCGTCCTTCCTATTCTTCGCAACACCGTAACCGGAATACTGGGGGTGGAGAAATCGGTTATAGAGGCCGCCAGGGGCATCGGCATGACCGATATGCAGTCGCTATTTAAGGTCGAGCTTCCTCTTTCGTTACCTGTTATTGTCGCCGGTATCAGGACCGCCGCGGTCTGGGTGGTGGGCACCGCGACGCTGGCCACGCCGGTGGGAGCCACCAGCCTCGGAAATTACGTTTTCAGTGGTCTGCAGACACAGAATATCTCCGCTATATTTGTAGGTTGTGTTGCAGCCGCCGCCCTGGCCATCATAATAGACCAGACCATCAGGCTGACGGAAAAAACGGTTTCTCGAAGAAACTTCAAACTCGCCGCCTTAACTACCGTATTAATATTGGTCCTTTTTGCCGCCGGATTATCTCCCCTGGCAAGTCGTAGTAATTTCGGAGAGGCGAATGAAACCGTTGTTATCGGCGCAAAACCGTTCACCGAACAGTATGTTCTGGCCAAACTGGTGGCGAATAATCTCTCCGAAAACGGTTTCCGTCCCGATATCCGTTCCGGATTGGGTTCAATCATCCTGTTCGAAGCGGTTGCCAATAATGAGGTCGATTGTTATGTCGATTACACCGGCACCATCTGGACAAATGTAATGAAAAGAACGGATCTGCCTCCCCGTGATAGAATATTAATGGAAATGACTACATGGTTGAAAAAAGAATACGGAATACGGTGCTTGGGCGCCCTGGGATTTGAAAATACCTACGCCCTGGCTGTGCGGAAAGAAACCGCTCACCGGTACGACCTGCAAACCATCGACAATCTTTCCCGCTTATCGGCGGAATTCTCAATGGGCAGCGACTATGAATTTTTTACGCGACCCGAATGGAAGGAACTTAAAGACGAATATAACCTGAATTTTAAGGAACTGATAACTCTCGATCCGACCCTGATGTATAGCGCCATCGCCCAAAAACAGGTCGAAGTTATCTCCGCTTACTCCACCGACGGCCGGATTGTGGATTTCGATCTAGTAGTACTGAACGACACGAAGCAGGCTCTCCCTCCTTATGACGCCGTTTTGCTGCTATCTGACAGGGCCTCGGAAAATTCCAGTCTGATTCGAATCCTGGAAGAGTTAATCGGAGAGATAGGCGACGATGCCATGCGCAACGCCAACAAGATAGTGGATGTCGACGGCCAATCTGTGGACAGCGCCGCGATCTATCTCAAAAGCCTGGTCGATAGTTCGCGAGATTAAGGATGGGTTGCACAAGATTACGTCAAGAACATTGTTTTTACCGGAAGGTTAAAAAGAAAATGATTCTTAAAATATTTTTCCAAAGGATAAGTCATGACACAGTCAATATTAAAACTTGATTCGGTCGATGTATCCGCATTGGAAAGCTATCGCGAGAAATTCGCCCTGGATGTATTAACCGGATTATCGGAGCCGCGAAAATCGATACCGTCTATTTATCACTACGACGCCGAGGGAAGCAGGTTATTCAATAAAATAACCGAATTGCCGGAGTATTATCCTACCAGGTGTGAAATAGAGACGCTTAAAAGAAACATAACACGAATCGCCGGATATTTGGAATCCGAAACCATAAACCTTATCGAATTCGGCCCGGGCGACGGGAGTAAAACCAGGATTCTTATAGAGCATTTTTTAAGCAAAGGACTTGAATTTCAGTATATTCCTATTGATATTTCCTACTCCGCACTCGACGATTTACACCAGGCGTTTAAGCGGTCCTATCCCAGGTTGGAATTGAAAGGGCTGGTGGCCGATTATTTCTCCGGAATAAAGTGGCTTAATAATGAATATAACCGAAAAAACGTGGTTCTATTCCTCGGTTCAAACATAGGTAACTTCAATCAGGCAAAATCGAAACTGTTTTTGCGCAATTTATGGAATCACTTCAACGATGGCGATATCGTCATAATAGGGTTTGATCTTAAAAAGGATATCGATCTATTACTGAGAGCCTACAACGATTCCCAGGGTGTAACGGCTGAATTCAATCTCAACCTGTTACGCAGGATAAATCGCGAATTGGCCGGAGAATTCGACGTATCGAAATTCAGGTTTTTCGCCACCTACGACGTTTTCAGCGGGGCCATGGAGAGTTACCTGGTCAGTCTCGAAAAACAGGAAGTGATCATTGGCGAGATAGGAAGATCTTTCCATTTCGATCCCTGGGAGCCTATTCATACTGAGTATTCCTACAAATATCTGGAATCCGATATCCTGGAGCTGGCGAAAAAAACGGGTTTCATATTAAAGGAAAATCTGTATGATGAGAAAAAGTACTTTGTAAACTCCGTATGGGAAGTGAGCAAGCCGCACGCCAGCTAAAATAATAATGAGCATCACCGAAAAATACGCCGGGAAAGAACGCCGGGCGCTTTGCGGGATCTGCCCCGCAGGTTGCTGTGTAAAGGTCAAATACGATAAAGATGGGAAATTATCTGAGGTCCGCGCCGACGATGGCTCCGAGCTGGGTATGATCTGCAAGCTGGGCGAACATTCCGCCGATATCGTTTATTCCGAGCACCGATTGAAATATCCCATGAAAAGAAAAGGTCCTAAGGGAACCTTTGATTTCGAGCGAATTTCCTGGGACGAGGCTTATGATATAATAGTAGACAAATTAAACGCGCTTAAAACCGAATACGGCCCGGAATCTACCTGTATATACACCGGCAGGGGAAGTTTTGAGCTTGCCTTATGCGATATCTTTCAGCCAGCCGGTGTAGCCGTTTCATCGGCCTCCAGCGTTTTGTTCCCTTTCGGATCGCCCAACACCATGGGAGTGGGAGCTCTCTGTTATGTGGCCTTCGCCATGATCGCGCCTCATATTACTATGGGCGGCATGCTTATCAATATGTATTCTGACATAAACAACAGCGATCTGATCGTGGTATGGGGCGCCAATCCCGCTACGGACTGTCCCCCGCTTGACCTGAAAAGAATTTTGGCTGCCCGTAATCGCGGAGCCGAGGTGATTGTCATAGACCCACGCCGTACAAAGACAGCTAAAATGACCGACGCTGAATGGATTCCCATCCGTCCGGGCACCGATGGCGCCCTGGCGCTGGGAATGTGCAACGTCTTGATCGAGGAAGAGCTTTACGACGATGATTTCGCCCAGAATTGGACGGCAGGTTTCGATGATTTCGTAAGATACATTCAGCATTACCGCCCCGAGGTCGTGGAGAAAATAGCCGGCGTCCCGGCCGATACTGTTGTAAAGCTGGCCAGGAGAATCGCGGAATCCAACGGCACGTCTCCTGTCATGTACAGCGGCCTGGAGTATAGCGACAGCGGGGTGCAGGCCATCCGCGCTACAATGGTACTTTGGGCGCTGGCGGGACAGCTCGATGTCCCCGGCGGACGATGCTTCAATATGAGGCAGAATCAGTTTCCGTTAAACAAGGGAAAACATATACACAATCCCGATCTCAAAAAAGCGCTGGGAAGGGATAAATTCCCGGTATACAGTTCATATCGAGGTGAATCGCACGCCATAGTCCTTCCCGATTCGGTGATACATGGCAAACCGTATAAGATCAGATCGTTGATTATTCATGGCGCGTCGATTACCACCTCCTGGCCGGAACCTCACATCTGGAAAGAGACCTTGAATGCCCTCGATTTCCTGGTTTGTATCGATCGG
>Ga0209536_100010353_pt1 | contig 13766 bp, 12 predicted proteins | sample DeeMarSeWOR28_12_FD_187461 | JGI IMG/M metagenome (GOLD analysis project Ga0209536, IMG submission 187461) | Marine sediment microbial communities from White Oak River estuary, North Carolina - WOR-2-8_12 (SPAdes) (version 2) | ecosystem: Environmental > Aquatic > Marine > Intertidal zone >...
AACCACTACGAGGTCTACGAGTCGGACTACCTGGGGAACAGGTTCGAGGTCCTCCTCGTCCCCGACGCCTGGTGCTACGAGGCCTACGAGGCCTGGTACCCGCGGACGCTGTGGAACCCCTCTGAGACCCACGTGAGCATCGTCACGGACTGGGAGGGCTACAACGGCAGGAGCAGGTACGCCTCCATGGGGGGGTGCTACTACTCGGGGAGGCTCGCTGTTCTGGAGCACCTCACCAAGATAAGGCGTCAGGCCAAGGTCTTCATCCTCAGGGAGGCCTACCCCGACTACATCCTCCCTGTGGGGGTCTGGCAGGTCAGGGAGAACGTCAGGAACGCGATGCGCCAGCCACCCCTCGCCTACGACACGTTGGGGGAGGCCCTTGAGAGGGTGATGGGGAGGCTCAGCATCCCCCTGGAGCAGTGGCTGCAGGCGGGATACCTCCTCAGGCACACCCTCCAGCAGAGGAAGATAACCGACTACTTCTGAGCAGCTAAAGAGACCTGAACAGGTTAGCCCTTGACCCGCTCCAGGTAGTCCTCCCTCGGCGGCGCGAAGCACTCGACGAGCACGGCAGGCCTGTCACCGGTGGCGTCGAAGTTATGGGCCGCGCCCCCGGGCACCAGGAAGGTGGCCTGGGCCTCCATCTCCGTGGTCTCGCCGTCGATGTAGAGTATCCCGGTTCCCTCGATGAGGAAGCCTATCTGCTCGTGGGGGTGGCTGTGAGGGGGCGTGGGTACGCCAGGTTCGATGGTGTTGATCATCATCATGCACTTCTCCCCGGACATCAGTATCTCCCCTTTTCGCCCCTTCACTGTCTCCAGGGTGGGGGCGTCCTCGCGCTTTACTATCTTCATGTCTAACTCTCACCCTACTAACCGTTGAATGGATATAATATCTCCTCCCTGAGCCGGGAGAGTCATGGGTCCGAAGTGGGAATACTATATAAACGGAGTAAATCCCTGATTAACCATGTCTGGAAGTGGTCCATTCAGCGTGGGCACCGTCTATTTAAGGATCAACGTCGAGGACATGGAGCGGGCCAAGAGGTTCTACAGCGATGTCCTCAACATGGAGATCGTGTTCGCCCCGCCCCCCGAGGTGGGGTGGTGCGAGCTCCAGCTCCCAGGGGGCGCCCCGAGGCTGGGGCTCAACCACCTCACGGAGGGGTTCAGGCCCGACGCCGGTGTGCTGATGCTGGAGGTGGAGGACATCGAGGGGACCAAGGCCTACCTTGAGGGGAAGGGGGTGGAAACCTCGGATTACACCGACCTCCCGGGGATAGTAACCTACTTCTACATGAAGGACTCGGAGGGCAACACCATCCAGGTAGTCTCGGAGCCCAGGGTAAAGGAGTAGGCACACCTCACCTCATTTTTACATTTACACAGGCTCGACAAGTACATTCAATTTTTGAAGAACGAGCCACATGCCTCTAATGGCAGGTTTATTTTTACCACCAATGATACGAATTTGTAGGATAATGAGATCTACGTTGCTGTGTGCGTATCGCCGCATAAAACTTACGAGCTCGGGCGAAAAAATTTTGGGGGTAGTATCGATGATCGCGCCTAGTATCTTCTCGACTACCCAACATGGGAGTAGGAGACTGCGCGCGCTTATCTTTCCACTTGTATTTTGGTGTAATATCCATAGACTAAATCAGGATCCGATCCTAGTCCTATGTAGAATACAGCTAGTTCTTCATCGTCGTAGTAGACCGTCGCTGGATAATCCCCGTCTTGTCTTACTCTCAATGCTTCGTTTATTTTGCCGCTCCTCCCAGTCCTCACAGCATTTTGGTATTCAGTTTCCCAGTCAGGTCCTAAACTGAATAACGTGACGTGATCGGCTAAAGCGCTCATGGTTTGTGCTACAGTCAACACATCAACACTTTCCTCAAAGGTTTCGAGATCCATGTATTCAACGGTGTATCCCGGCTGACGGAAAAAGTACCTCATCCAGTCATTATATTGGACGTTCTTCGTATTCGTCACTGGCTTCGGTTTAAGCAATATTTGTGCCCCCATGAATACTGCAACAATGGCAACAAAAACTACTAACTTGAAGAGTCCAGGCCTTTTCTGTAATGTTTCCATCATCCCATTTTCACTTCCTCTCAACTCATGTGTGCTTCTTATCGTCCTGGCGGGCGCTTCTCACTCTTGTACGTTTATGAGCGTCGCTCGCGCAGGACTCACGCTCAGCTTTTTATGGGCGCATCTACGCTTAAGATTTACTATACGAGTTATGTATCAATTTGGGAGGTATTAGGGATTATTGTATTGGATTTGATAATTTGCATCATTCTACATGCAGAAGAACTTAATTTTGATATTGATGCGCATATGACAACCTAGGTCATATTGAAAGCCATAGATCCGCCCATGAGACCTTAAATCAGAGCGTTCTTCTGAGAATACATTATGGGCTATCTAATAGATCGTGCTTTAGCTAATGGCTAACGCCTTTCATCCGGTATTATTTTTAAGACGAGCCACATGCCTCTAATGGTAGGTTGATGAGACCGTGAACCCCGAAGAAGTAGCCTCACAGCTGCACGAGAACGAGCGAAGGGTCCTCATATCCCTCAAGGACAGGGGCTCCGCCACCACCGAGGAGCTCAGCCAGACCACGGGGCTGAGCAGGGACGCCGTCGAGAAGGCGTGCGCATGGGCCGAGACGAAGGGGGTCCTCTCGTTCCGGGAGGAGGTCTCACACAGCTACAATCTCACGGAGGAGGGGCGCAGATACGCAGAGGAAGGTCTGCCTGAGAAGCGTCTCCTCGGACTGGTAAACTCGGGGAAGCCCAAGATCTCCGAGCTCAAAGCTGAGCTCCCCGACCTATCGATAGCCCTCGTCTGGATCAGGAGGAACGGCTGGGCCCAGATAGAGAAGGGAGCCATCGCGCTCTCAGCCGAAGGGGTGAAGGCTGCTAAAGGAGAGACTATGGACGAGAGACTCCTTAAAAGCATAAAGGATGACGCCCCTGTGAAACTGGACAGCGGAGCAGAGGAGAGGATGGAGCTCCTCCTGCGTCGAGGTCTCGTGGAGAAGATCGAGGACGTGGTTAGAAGCGTCGAGATCACTGACGTCGGCAGGGAGATGCTGCCGCATGTAGAGTTGGCCTCCCAGGGTAAGGTCATCACCCAGCTCACCCCGGAGATACTGAGCAGAGGTGAATGGAGGAACGCCTCGTTCCAGAGGTACGACGTCACCCTCCCTGTGCCCGGGGTCAAGCCCGGGAAGCGCCACTTCGTCAGACAGATCATCGACCACATCCGCCGCTTCTGGGTGGAGCTCGGCTTCAAGGAGATGACGGGGGAGTACCTTGAGCTCAACTTCTGGAACTTCGACGCCCTCTTCCAGCCCCAGGACCACCCGGCGAGGGACCTCGCGGACACGTTCTACCTGAAGACCCCGGAGAGCGGCCGCCTCCCCGACCCCGAGATGGTCCGGAGGGTGAAGGAGACCCACGAGGACGGCTGGACAACGGGCTCCACCGGGTGGCAGTACAAGTGGGATCCTGAGTTGGCTGCGAGGAACTGCCTCAGGACCCATACGACGAGTCTCTCGGTGAACGCCATCGCCAAGCTCTCCGAGGACGACCTCCCGGCCAAGTTCTTCAGCGTGGGCAGGGTCTTCAGGAACGAGACAATAGACTGGAACCACCTTGCCGAGTTCTACCAGACCGACGGCATCGTCGTAGGGGAGGGGGTCACCTTCGCCAACATGCAGGGTTACCTCAAGGCCTACCTGGAGGGCCTGGGCATCAAACGGTTCAGGTTCCGCCCCGGATACTTCCCCTACACCGAGATGAGCATGGAGGCCGAGGTCTGGAACGAGAAGCGGGGGGCCTGGATGGAGCTATTCGGCGCGGGCATGTTCCGCCCCGAGGTCGTCAAGCCCCTCCTCGGGAAGGACGTACCGGTCCTCGCCTGGGGTCCAGGCTTCGGCAGGCTCGTGATGGAGAGCTACGGGATCGAGCGGATAAGGGAGCTGTACGCAAACGACCTTGGCCTGCTGAGGAAGGCCAGGCTCTGGATGGAGTGATGAAGCATGGTAGTTATAGAAGTGAACCTCAGGGACCTCAGGGAGCTCCTAGGGAGAGACGCAACCATCGAGGAGCTGAGTGACCGGATGCCCATGCTGGGGATAGAGTGGGAGAGGCACACCGAGGACAGCCTCCAGCTCAACATATTCCCCAATCGCCCGGACATGCTATCCATTGAGGGGCTGGCGAGGGCATACGACTCGTTCATGGGGTATAAGACCGGGTTCAGGCACTACGATGTCAAGGAGTCGGGGGTGACCGCCATCATCGACAAGAAGGTCGAGAAGGTCCGCCCCTACTTCGTAACTGCGATAGTGAGGAACATAGACTTCGACGACGCCCTCATCAGGAGCATCATCCAGATGCAGGAGAAGCTCCACGTCACCCACGGCAGACGCCGCCGCAAGGTCGCCATCGGCCTCCACAACCTGGAGCCCATCGAGTTCCCCATCACATACACCACCAAGCCCCCCGAGTTCAAGTTCAGGCCCCTAGGGGAGCGCTTCGAGAAGGACCTCACCCAGATACTCACCGAGATGCACACCGGTAGGGAGTATGCCTGGACTGTGGAAGGCTTCGAGGAGTACCCCATGATCGTCGACGCGAAGGGGATGGTCCTCAGCATGCCCCCTATCATCAACGGGGAGTACACCCGCATCGACGAGGCCACCACCGACATCTTCATCGACATCACAGGCACCGACTTGAAGGCCATCACCGAGACTCTGAACATCATCACCACGACCTTCGCCGACAGGGGTGCCGAGATCTACTCGGTCAGGAACGAGTACCACGGCGGGGAGAGCATCGTGACCCCGTACCTTGAGCCAAGGGAGATGACTGTGGAGAACGAGTACATAGTCAGGACCCTGGGGTTGGACCTGGCGCCGGAGGAGTCGGCGACCTACCTAGAGAAGATGGGGCACGGAGCCACAGCGGGTGAGACCCTCAAGGTGATGGTCCCCCGGTACAGGACAGACGTGATGCACCCCATGGATCTCGTCGAGGACGTCGCCATCGCCTATGGGTACGACAACGTCGTCCCGATGGTCCCCCACATCGCCACCCAGGCGGGGGAGGAGCCCCTTGAGGTGTTCAGCAGGGGGCTGAGGAACTTCATGGTGGGATTCGGCCTCCAGGAGGTCCTCACATTCATGATGTCCAACGCCGAGAAGCTCTTCGCACGGATGGGCCTCCCCGCGGAGCCCATAGCGGAGACCTCGAATCCAAAGATGGATGCCTACGACTCCCTGAGGAACCGCCTCATCCCGAGCCTGCTGGAGGTCCTCACAGCCAACAAGCACCACCCCTACCCCCAGAACATCTACGAGCTGGACGACGTAATCCTGCTCGACCCCTCCACGGAGACGGGGGCCAGGGCCGCGAGGCGCCTCGCCGTCGTCCTATGCCACGCCAGGGCCAACTTCTCGGAGGCCAAGGCGATGCTCAACGCCATCATGGAGAACTTGGACCTCCCTGTGGAGATCGAGGAGGGGGGCTGGGGCTGCTTCATCGAGGGCAGGCGTTTCACCGCGACCCACGACGGGAACCCCGTCTGCTGGGCGGGGGAGGTCAAGCCGGAGGTCCTCATGAGCTGGGACCTAGAGATGCCCGTGGCGGCGCTGGAGATGGACATAGACTACCTCTTCAGGGCGCTTCACCCTTAAGTGGGGAATCCGACCCTTTTCCTCACTCATTATACCAAATAAGATAGGTATAGAAGCCTAAATGAAGGGGGGCTACTCTATCCAGAACTCCCGGTCCAGGGGCTTCCAGACCTCCACGTTCATGGTGGTGTGCTCGAAGACGTCCATATAGTAGGGGTCCACCTTCTTGTACTCAGCGTAGGCCCCCGTGTAGTCCTTCCTCCTCGCCTTGTACTCCTCGAAGGCGGCGAGGCTGTCGTACTCCCAGAGCATCATGTGGCGCTCCGTCTCCTCCCCGGCGATGTACTTCACCATGTACCTGAGGCTCTTCCACTCGGGGAACAGCTCCCTGTGCTCGCTCACCCACTTCAGCCAGCCCCTCAGGGCCTCCTCGTGGACCTTCTCCCTGCCGGGCTTCACCTTCCAGGTCTCGACCTCGAATATCGTCATTCCTGTTCAGGGATGAATATCGTTCGACTCGGTTTATCATTTTCCCTGGCGTGAGACCCAAGTTTTATACTTCCACCCCAAATCAATCCTGATCCCATTGAGCGAAAGGCCCAGTTTCCCGCCGAGGCTCGCACTCGCCGTCAGCATCGTAGCCGTCTCCACGGCCTCGGTCCTGATACGGATGAGCGACTCGGGGCCCCTCGCCATCGCGGCCTACCGCCTCACCTTCTCGACCCTCATCCTCCTACCATACTTCCTGTGGACCGGGGGCTACGCCCAGCTGCGTAAGCTGAAGCGAGGAGAGCTGCTGACCCTAGCGGGCGTGGGGGTCGTCCTCGCCCTCCACTTCGCATCCTGGATAACGAGCCTCGGCCTCACCTCGGTCGCCAGCTCCGTCGTCTTCGTCCACATCGACCCCATCTTCGTCGCAGCCGTCTCCCACTTCTTCCTCGGGGAGAGGATCAACAGGGGGACCCTCTCAGGCATAGCGGTGGCCTTCGCGGGGGCCGCGCTGATAGCCTACGGGGACGCCGGGACGGGGCATGCGAGCCTCTACGGCGACCTCCTGGCCCTCGTGGGGGCCATCATGCTGGGGCTCTACATCCTCGCGGGCCGCAGGCTGAGGCAGAGGCTGGACCTCGTGACATACGTCACCCCGGTCTACGCCGTCTCGGCGGTCGCGTTGATCGCCGGTGGCCTCGCCTCGGGGACCCCCATGGGGCCCTTCCCCATGAGGGAGTACGCCCTCTTCCTTGCCATCGCCGTCGTCCCCATGATCTTCGGCCATACCGTCTACAACTGGACCCTCAGGTACCTGGAGGCCTCTCTCGTCTCCATCAGCCTCCTGGGGGAGCCGGTTGGGGCCACCATCCTCGCATACATCTTCCTCAACGAGGCGCCGTCGAGCCTCACGCTGATAGGGGGGACCGTCACCCTCGTCGGCATCTACATGTGCATGAGGAACACCCCGTCGACGTAGGCTCTCCACCATTTTTCGAGGCTTTTCCGGGGCCCATGGCCTGAAAAGATGGATTAAAAATAGCTATCTAGTAGAGATAGCCCTGTTTCAGTGGCTTATTCCTTTACATGCCTCCATAACCCAATTATTAATGGTAAAGAAAAGGGGTATAATCTGACGTTTTTGGGGGGATTGTTGATGATGGAGGAACCGCTCAGGAAACCCTTGTTCATACACTCACAGGACTGGTACATTCCAAGCGTATGCGTGGACTGCCCGGACTTCAATATAGTGCCATTGCCGGAGGGAGCCGTGGCATACTGCAACAGGGTCGAGGATGACAGGAAGTGCATGTTCGGCCCAGCCGATGAACGGATGGGGCTGACGGACGACCTCAGCGCCCGGGAGCTCCTGGACATAGAGCGCATGGCGCCAGTAGAGGCAAATTGAACCAGGTCGGAGCTACTCCGACTTTTTATTAACACCACCCCCGTGAGCACCCTCCATACATCCCAAGCTTAATTTCATCGTAGCAGATCCCAATCTGAGGGAGATGAGCGCCAACGCCAGGGTCGCAGAGGTCCTCTACGAGATAGGGGAGATACTCACCATCAAGGAGGACAGGTTCCGCAGCCGCGCTTTCAACATGGCGGCCCAGAGGATCACCGCCCTCACCGACGACATCAGGAACATCCACGGGAGGGGGGAGCTCGAGGAGATACCCGGCGTCGGGAAGAGCATAGCCGCGATCATCGTGGAGGTCCTGGAGTCCGGGACGAGCATCGCCCTCGAGGAGCTCAGGGAGTCCCTGCCCCAGGGCGTCCGGGAGCTCATGGCGCTGGAGGGGGTCGGCCCCAAGAGGGCGATGACCCTCAACAGGGAGCTGGGGATAACCTCGATAGACGACCTGGAGGAGGCCATCAAGGGGCAGAGGATCAGGGGGCTCAAGGGCTTCGGCCCCAAGACCGAGGAGAACCTCCAGAGGAGCATCGAGGAGTACAGGATGATGCAGGGACGCTTCCTCCTGGGTGCAGTCCTCCCCGTCATGGACGAGATCAGGGCATACATGTCCGAGTCCCCCGCGGTCCTCAAGATCGAGTTCGCCGGCTCGGCCAGGCGGCGGAAGGAGACCGTCGGCGACCTCGACGTCCTCGTGGCATCGGAGCGGCCCGAGGAGGTGGTGGAGCGATTCGTCTCCATGCCCCCGGTCATCAGGGTGCTCGCCCAGGGGTCGACGAAGAGCACCGTGGTGATGGAGAGGAACCTCCAGGTGGACATCAGGGTGATGGAGCCGGGGGACTACGGCGCCGCCCTCCAGTACTTCACGGGCTCCAAGGAGCACAACGTGAAGCTGAGGACCATCGCCGTCAAGGCCGGATACAAGCTCAACGAGTACGGCCTCTTCGAGCGGGAGACGGACAGGCTGGTCGCCGGGGAGGACGAGGAGGGGATCTACCGCGCCCTGGGGATGGACCTGATGCCCCCGGAGATGCGGGAGAACAGGGGGGAGATCGAGGCCGCCATGGAGGGGAGGCTGCCCTCCCTCGTGGAGCTTGGCGACATAAAGAGCGACCTCCACCTCCACACCAGGTGGAGCGACGGGAACGCCACCGTAGAGGAGATGGCCTCCATGGCACGAGGGATGGGGCTGGAGTACATCACCGTCTGCGACCACACCAAGTCACTGGGGATAGCCAACGGCCTCGACGAGGGGCGGCTGAGGGCCCAGATCTCGGAGATCGACGCTTATAACGAGTCCGCGGAGGGTTTCAGGGTCCTGAGGGGTGTGGAGTGCGATATTAAGGCCGACGGGAGCCTGGATCTCCCCGACTCCGCGCTCCGTGACCTGGATTGGGTCGTTGCCAGCGTCCACTCGGGCTTCAGGGCCACCGAGGAGGAGATGACTGAGAGGATCGTCTCCGCCATCCACAACGAGTACGTCTCCACGATCGGCCACCTGACTGGGAGGCTCATCCAGAGGCGCATGCCCTACGCCCTGAACACCGAGGAGGTATTCGAGGCGGCTGCCTCCCAGGGGGTGATGATGGAGATAAACGCCTTCCCGGACCGCCTGGACCTCGACGACGTCAACTCCAGGGCCGCCATGGAGCAGGGGGTGAAGATCTCCATAGGCACGGACGCCCACGCCCCTGGCCACCTGGACTTCCTGGCGCTGGGGGTCTCAGTGGCGAGAAGGGGCTGGCTGGGGGCGGGGGACGTGGCGAACACCATGTCAGCTGATGAGCTCCTGAGGCTGAGGGGCTAGCTGAAGAGGCGCTCGAACCAGCCGAAAAGGATGTCCCTGCTCCGCTTCCAGGTAACGAGGACGCAGAAGGCCAGTGAGCCCACCACCATGAGCAGTGAAGCCATCCACCCCCCGACGGCCCCGGTGAGGCCCACGAAGACGATGCCCCCGACGACGGCGCCCACGGTGTATAGGGCGGTCTTGCCGATGCACTCGACGATGAAGAGCTTGACGAAGGGGAGCTTGTTGGAGCCCGCCAGGAGCACTATGGGGGTGTCCGGCAGGGGGGTGAGCGCGACCAGGAGCACAGCCCAGAGGCCGTACTGCCTTATCCACCTGGCGAGGCGGTTGTCCTCCCCCTCCTGGTCCTGGATGGACTCGGCGACCCCCCAGCCCAGGAGGTAGGTGGTGACCTCCCCGATGGCCGCCCCTATCCCGGCTGAGAGCCCCAGCGCCAGGGGATGGTAGACTGAGGCGAGGGGGAGGTACATGGGGATGAACATGTCCCTGGCGACGACGGTGAGGTGGCTCACCATGGAGACGACGAATATGCTTCCGAGCCCTATCTGCCCCAGGGACTCGGGGTCTGCTGTCCAGCGCCAGAGCACGTAGGTGGAGACGGCTGCGACGAAGACGACTCCCGCTATGCTCAGCAATGCCTTCCGCTTCACGCTGGGTTCCCCGGTTTCCTTCCCTTGCCTTGGCGGTTGCGTTAATATAGTTTCTCATGGGGCTTATTAGAAAATTGAGAAAAAGAGATAGGAGAATTGATTTCTAGAGGAGCCCCTTCTTTACGGCCTTAGCCAGATAGGAATCGGCCTTGAAGTAGTCCTCAGCGGCGGACTCCGTGATGGCCGTGGAGGCCTTCTGGGCGTCCTCCATCACCTTCTCCTCGTCCATGGTGAGGACCTCGTGGTCCTTGACGACTATCTCGCCGTCGATGATCACGGTCTCCACCTCGTCCCCCCTGGCGCTGTACACGATGTTTGGTGCGATGTTGGGCACTGGGGTGGTGATGATGGGCATCATGTGGGGGACCTTCAGGTTCAGCAGCAGGAGGTCGGCCTTCTTCCCGGGCTCCAGGGAGCCGATGGAGTCGCCGAGGCCGATGGTCTCCGCCCCCTCGATTGTGGCGATGCGGAGCATCTTCCAAGCGGGGAGGAGTGTGGGGTCGGTGTGGCGGCACTTGTTCAGGAGGGCGGCGACCTTCATCTCCACCAGCATGTTGTGGTGGTTGTTGCCGCTGGCCTGGTCCGAGCCGATGCCCGCTGAGACGCCGCCCGAGGCGAGGTAGAGGGCCAACGGAGGAGTGATTCCGTCGATAACCCCTATGCTCGCCGGGCAGCTGACGTAGCGCATCCCGCTCTTGGCGAGGAGGGCGACCTCCTCGTCGCTTGTCTGGTGGCAGTGGGCTCCGATGACTGTGTTGTCGAGGAAGCCGATATCGTTGAGATGCTTCACCGTGGAGGTGCCGTACCTGAGGTTTATCTGGATGGCCTCCCTCCCCCCCTGGGCGATGTGGATGTGGGACATCATCCCCCTCTGGTTCGCCTCCTCCTTAACCCTGAGAAGGAGCTCCTGGCTCATCATGTCGGCGGCGTGGGGGCTGAACATGGTAGTTATCCTTCCGCCGAAGGCCCCCTCCCACTCGTCGATGAACTCGATGCTCTCCTTCAGCTTCCTCTCGCCGATGTCCGAGAAGAAGATGTAGGGCTTGTGGGGGTCGGGCCTTGATCCAGGGCCGATCTCGTTGATTGTGTTGGCTAGGTGGGCCCGTACGCCTGAGGGGCCGAAGACCTTCTCCGCCGCCGGGGCCATGTTGCCCCCGATCTCGCCGAAGCAGGTGGTGCCGCTCTTGACAGCCTCAAGGACCCCAAGGGCGCTCCCCAGGAGCCTGTCTCCGGGCTTGTGGTGAGCCCCGAAGGGGGCCTGGGTCTTGAGCATCCACTCTATCTCTGGGACGTCCTGTCCCTCCCCCCTGATGAGGGTGTTGGATGTGTGGACGTGGGCGTCGACGAAGCCGGGGAGGACGGCCTTGCCCTTGGCGTCGAAGACGTGCTCCGCGCCTCCGTACTCCTTGTCTAGGTCCACTGTCTTTCCGACGGCCACGATGGTGTTGCCCTCTATGGCTACCGCTCCGTCCTGGATGCTTCCCACTCCCTCTCCCTGCATCGTCAGCAGGAATCCGTTCTTCACATAGATGTCAGCCATGGTTCACACCTCGAAAGTTACGCTAGCTATATCAGCGACTTCGAAGATACACAGAGAGCCGGAGACGTCGATTTATACTTTACGACATATTTGCACCATTTTCGGGATAGTTAGCCGTAAACGGGACATCCCTTCTGGAAGGAAATAAGAGGGGAGGGACAACCCTGATCTAAATGTAAGCCAACTTAATCGTACAAAGAAGGTCTCCCGATGAGCATCGAGGTTACCCCTTCAGAAGCCGCATACTTCAACCTGGCGAGGCATCATCTGATCGATCGCCTCCCCAGGGGGAAGGCCCTTGAAGTCGTGGGGGACATCCTGGGGCTGAACGCCCAGGGCGCCCTGAACTACCAGTTAAGCCTCTGGAACAGGGTGGAGGGGCTGGACCCGTCGATCTTGCCCCGAGCATTGCAGGAGGACAGGAGCTTGATCCGAAGCTGGTTCATGAGGGACACGGTCCACATCGTCCCCGTGGCAGACCTCGTAGTCTTCAGGCGGGGGCTCGAGGAGGGGCTGATGAGGGAGTGGAACAGATGGACCGTGCGTACGAGCAGGAAGGAGGCTCCGGAGTCCTGGGAGCCGCTATACCCAGAGGTCCTCGACGCGCTGGAGGAGGCACCTCTCACGCTGAACGGTATCCTTGAGAAAGTCGGCTGGGAAGGGAGCGAGGCCAGGTCGAGACTGCACCGCCTCGTAAGGGAGATGAGCCTTCGGGGGTTGATCTGCAACGCGGGGTCGAAGGGGCCCTGGTACCATAACTCTGAGCACCTGTTCTCACGGATCGACGCATGGGTTCCCGAGTTCGACCTGTCATCGATGTCGCCGTCAGAGGCGCTCGAGGAGCTCATCCTCAGGTACCTAAGGGCGTATGGTCCAGCCTCTGTGAGCGATTTCTCCTACTGGTCGGGGACTAGAGTCAGGGAGGTGACACCTGCCCTCGAGGGAGTAGCTGACTCCCTTACGGAGGTGAGCATCCGAGGGCAGAGGGGGAAGTATTACGTGTTGGAGGAGGATGCGAACGCCCTCCTAGAGGTCCGGTCGAGGAAGTTCGTTCGTCTGATGCCCCAGTTCGACGCCCTCATCATGGGTCATAAGGATAAAACTCGATTCATAGATCAGGCTGTAATGAAGGAGGTTTTTCTACCCCGGGGTAATGTTGCTGCTACAATTGTTGTGGATGGAGGGGTGGTTGGGACATGGCAGATCAGGAAGCAAAAGGATCGGTGGTCTCTGTCTTTGAGAGAAGCCGTAGCGCTTGATTCTGAAGCGCGGGAAATGATGGAGGGTGAAATAGAGGGGATTAGGAATTTCACGGGCTTCGAGATCCTAGAGAAATGGGAAAAAAGTCTGTGATAACGCTCGTCTACAGCAGATGGCTCACTCCACCTGGACCCCGAAGAGGTAGACCAGGGTCAGCTTCTCTGTGGTGTTGAAGAATCCGTGGGGCACGTTCGCTGGGAGGAATACGGCGTCCCCCGCCTTGACCTCCCTCCTCTCCTCCCCCACCTGCACGACGCCCCCACCCCGGGTGACAAGGTAGACCTGCTCTATGTCTGGGTGGGTGTGGATGCGGTTGGTGGAGCCGGGCTTCAGGGTGAGCCGTGAGAAGTTGGTGAAGCCCCTCATGGACTCGGGCTTCCTTGCATCGAACTGCTCGTCGTCCTCCCACCAGATCTGGTAGAGGGGATCGGCACCATGGGCCTCCAGGAGGGGCTGCTTCCTGATGGATGGGACGTTCTTGACGTACATCTCATCTGGATAGGGGCTGAGGATGTTAATAACGGTCTCAGGGAATCAAGGGGTCTAGAAGAGGTAGTGGAGTAAGAGGTCGAGCCTCCCGTGGAGGATGAGGCGCTTCCCCGAGAACCTCATGACCTCCCTGATCCTGGAGCGGTACCCGTCGGCGTAGCAGTGGATCTCGCAGTTCTTGCATGTGGGCTTGGGGTCCTGGGGGCAGTAGTTCCTGCGGGCCACGGAGTAGCTGAGGAGGTCTGAGCAGTCCGCGCAGAGTTCGGGAGATGCTATACCCAGGTCCACCTCGAAGCCCCCGCCGTTGACCCAGGGCTCCTTCCGGGCGTCCCTGTGCCTCTGGCCGCAGTAGATCTCGATGAACTCCGCGAGGACCCGGTTGTCCTTATCGACTGTGCTCAAGTTGCTCCCCTTGGTACACGCAGTCCGCGGTTTGGCGGTTGTTAAACCTTG
>Ga0209536_100010354_pt1 | contig 13766 bp, 14 predicted proteins | sample DeeMarSeWOR28_12_FD_187461 | JGI IMG/M metagenome (GOLD analysis project Ga0209536, IMG submission 187461) | Marine sediment microbial communities from White Oak River estuary, North Carolina - WOR-2-8_12 (SPAdes) (version 2) | ecosystem: Environmental > Aquatic > Marine > Intertidal zone >...
CGACACTTGAGGCGCTGATCAACAAAAAAGCGTTTGACGCTCTCGGTAAGGACCTGCAGAGCATCGTGCGTAACGCTTGCAAAATGGTTAACCAGGAGATGTCGACCGAGTACACCGCAAAAAACAATGCGGCACTCGATACGCTGGTGAACAAGCACAAGGTAGACGTGCGCAAGTTGCCTGACGATGTACTGGTAAAACTGAAGGCATTGTCTGAAGAGGTCGTGTCAGAGCTCGCCGGCAAGAACCCCGCCGCAAAAAAAATCTACAGCTCGTATGACAAGTTCCGTAAGCAGGCCATGGCCTGGCATGAAATATCGGAAAAAATATATTACAACGTGCGTTAGTAATAAATTGATACGTTTCAACGCAAAGGCGCTAAGGCGCAAAGAACGCAAAGATAATTCAGGTATTGTAATTGGCGGTTCTACAGAGGCTGGCTGGAATAAAGCTCCGCCGTTCCCTGCATCAAGAAAAATCGTTCATGGTGAGCCATTCGCTGTTGCGCAGCACAGGCCTGTCGAACCATCACTTTGTGCCAGTTGAAGAGTGCGTTTCACATATGCTGCCCAGCTAAAGGCCCGGGAAGAGAAGGTTAAACCAGATGATCGCGAGTATCTAGCAAGTAAAAACGGCAAGTATTACCTCTGCGTTCTTTGCGCCTCAGCGTCTTTGCGTTAAATGATGTATTTTTGCCGGCAAAAGATATCTGTTACCACTGATACTAGGTGGGATCTGAACAGTTCGAAGCCGTGCCATAAGGACTGGGCCCTCCACTGGGCGGATCTATAGTCAGATCAGAGACGTCTTTTATCAACACCCTTAAATCCAGAGCGTATGTCGCCGTGCTGCCCGGAAGGCCGTCGGATACGTCAGCTGTGACCTGTACACGGGACCATGCGCCTTCGGACTTCGGGTATGTAATAGCAAAATAGCCGAAGCCGTTATCATCTGTGATTATGATATTCGTACCCGGTGAAATGGTTGGTATGTTGTCAGGATGTTCTGTTAAGGTGGGCACGTCCGGATCGAGTATGCCATTCCCGTTTACGTCTTCTCCCGCATCCAGCGCTCCGTTGCCGTTTGTATCTTCAGTGTCGCAAACAACCGATACTTCAGGGTCCCAGACATCTGGCGTTCCGTCAGGTGGATCATCAATATCTTTTGGAACGTACTGTCCTTTATTATAGGTAACAGGCGTTAGCTTTATCGTTACGGAGGCATTCGGCGACGGCGCGCCATCGGGGTCTGAAACCTGTACCGCGAATTGCTCCTGGTATTGAAGATCTCCAAGTTCAAACATTGAATTCGCGTTGCCAATCAGGATGCGATTTCCATCATCTTCGCTATCACAACTGCTAATGCTGGCGATGATAAATGCAAGTGCGAGTGTTTTCTGTAAGCGGTTTAGAGGCATGTTTTCATTTGTGAATATACTTGATCTCCACAGGTATATAGCAGGTTTTATGCAATTAATCCTTGTTGAATAAGCTAAATACTGATCTCAACTCCTCCAATCGCGTCGGCGTCATCGCTGTGTTCAGGCTCGCATAATATAAGCCTGTCGTGCGCAATTTTGCCGACTGATACCAGGTGGTTTTTCACATTCTCCTGGCGTTCACTACCGAGTTGCTTGAGCATTTGCAGGCGTTCCGCAGACGGCGGCTTTATTTTTTTAGGATCGATTATTTCCGTGGATATTTTTTCCCGGTCATTCAGGTTTGTAAAACCGCATAGCGTTAAATGAACACCTGGACGTTCTACGAGCAATTCGATCATCTTGGTTAATTGTTCATTTTGTGCGTCAGTCAGTCTAGAGGAGCCAGGGTCAAAAATGAGCGGATCAAAATTGAGCGATGTAGCAATATCAAACAGAACATTACCGCCGGCATAAGCCAGTCCGTAAGGCGTAAAGAAGGTTATCAGGGTGACTGAGGTAGCCTTGGCGGTTGCTTTAATAATGGCATCCGTTGCATCGAAATCGGGATTGTTTATATCACCGGTAATTGGTATATCCAGTTTTATTCTGTCTTTCTTGTCCTTCAGCAGCATCAGCGACTGGTTGATTGGCATGCCAAATGTTGCATCCAGTTCAGCAGCATCCTCCTTGCTTTTTGCCTTGAGTTTGAAATGATGCAAAACAAGGGCGATGTTGCTGTCGAGCTGCCCTTGTTCTGATAAAAGCTTGAGTTCGGCGTCCATTTGCCCGCTTTTAATAATGTGGCCAATTGCCTGCTCGGCTTTTGGTGAAGCTACTCGCAGATCGAGGCCGGATATTTTTCCAGTGGCGTCGAATGAGGGCTTTGACTCAAATGGCATGGCAACCCCATTGATTTCGACTGTTCCGTGTCGTGTTGTTTTTGCGCTGAGCTCTATCGGGCTTTTCTGTTTTGGTTTTTCGGAATCAAGTTGCTTGATATTGAAATGCAGTTCTTTGAGGCCAACGAGCATATTGGGCGTAACACTCAAATCGGCAAATTCCACGAGCCGGGTTGTATCAAGACTGAACTCGCCTATTTTTATTTTAACTGGCTCAGTGGCAGCCTGTTTCGTTTCGGTTTCAGCGGTTGATGGCTGTTCAGCAGTATTGATTTTCCATTTTTCAAAGTCCAGTGAACCATCTTTGTTCTGGGTGATTTCCAGCCCGAGATCATTTATAGCTGCCTTGTCGATCGAAAGCGTGTTGTTACGATAACTGAAGGCAGATACATCGATGCCGGCAACAGTCATGGTGTGCTTGTTTTCAGTGCTGGTCAGTTCAAGACCGGCCGCGTTATCAAGATCCAGCTTGGCAAATGCGAGATCATCAAGGCTGACCACAGCAATGTTATTGATCGCAAGATTTTCGAAGCTTAGCAGGTCTCTTTTTAACAGGTTGTTAGTTGCGATGAAGCCGGAGAGAACCAGGTTTCCATGTAAAGAAAGTGATAAAGGTTTTGTGTCCACGGGTGTGGAAATAGCGAGGTCTCCGCTCCATTCGCTAATGGCAAGGTTAAGGCAGTAATCAAGGGCCAGAGTTTTATTGTTAGAACTGGAGGCTAGTTGTTCATAACATATTTCAGAATCTACAATTTTAATGTTTCCCAGTTTTATATTTAGTGCGGCAGCGTCTGCCGCCTGTTCAGTAGATTCCTGTGCTGGTTTTGAAGGAGTTGGCTGTTGCTGCAACAGCCATTGTTCGTATTTGAATTTACCCGATTCATCTTTGCCCATAGAGACGACGGGCCTGTTCAACTCAATAGAGTTTATAGTGACAGTGTCGAGGCCGCTGACAGATATGCCGGATATATCAAGGTCGCTGAACTCTACTGCATGCTTATGCCTGGAGTGGCCTGACTGTTGCAGTAGCGAGAGTTTGGCGATATTGATCGAAGCAAGTTTTATATCGTTTATGCCATTTATCTTTATATCAGATAAAGATGTATCACCGACAGCAATCAGCGCACCTTCAAGCCTGTTATTGAAAAACTGTAACTGTTTGATCTGTAATGTTCCATCTACGGCCAGCAAATTTTCCGGGCTTTGATTCGTGGAGTCAGTATTGCCAAGGCTGAAATCGCCCTGCCATGTGAGAAGACCAATATCGCTGCAATAGTCGAGAATCTTGTTTTCCTGGCTATGACCGTCGAATGAACTGTCGAATTGCTGAAAGCAGAAGTTGAGGTTTTTAAAGTCGATTTGATTGAGTGCGGTGCCCCAGGCAACGGGTTCGTCTTCTTGCGCGGGTTGCTGTTCGGCTGCGTCACTTTCCTTTATAACTATGCCGGCAACTTCAATTGCATCAAGGTATAGTGCGGCATTTAAATTGAAATCTTCAAGAATAACGTCTTTTATATGGATGGTTTTTTTTGATAATGGTGCCCATCCCCAATCAATGGATGCTTTGCCTATATTGAAAACGCGGGTTCCGTTCTTTGTTCCGCTGGCGCCATGAACACTAAATGTACCCTTGTTGATATTGATGCTTACATCTTCGATCTGTGCAGCAATGCCTTGCTGCTTGAGCCAGTAAACGGCGCTGTAGATGATAGTGTATGGTAGAGAGATACGAATAATCAGCAGGACCAGGACGGTAATCAATGTTGCCACTATCAGCCTTCCTTGCCAACGGTTGTTGTTGTACAGGGTTTTTACCCGGCCAAGACTTGTGGATATTTTGCTCATTTGTCACTTTCCGTGCTGGTTCGCATTCAATAACTGCAGGATGCTGCTGCGAATGTTTCTGTTCAATAATGAAACAGCATCCTCGCCAACTTTTAGATAATCAACACTGTATTCGATTAAACCATCGGTATCAATACTGATATATTTTATATCTCTGAGGCTGTCGATAAAGCTGGTAATCAGTCGTTTATCAAAGAAGTCCGGTGAATTGAGTTCATATATCATGGATACGCGCTGGGCCATTAAAAAGCTGTGTTCAATAAGGTCCGGCTCAGAAACCTTGTTGGTGCCGGTGTTCAGTAAAACAGCAAAGGTCATATAGTAGAGTTCAAGGACCGGTGAGATAACCCTGGCGAGTAATTCCAGCTGTCCGTATTCAATACTGCTGGCACTGGGCCTGGAATATTCATTTTTGCCGGTTTTCTCCAGCAGCCCCAGGCCTGCAAGGATGCCAACAATGCGTTCTATAGCTTCCGGCAGCTGTTCCTGGGTCCAGGTGATAAACAGCTGCCGCCTGAGGAAAGGATAAGTAATCGATACCAGCTCGATGATGTTTTCAAGCTTTTGTACAGGAGTATTGTTGAAGCAGCATGCGATTACTGAAGGCAACGCAGTCAGGTGCAAGATATTGTTCCGGTAGTAAGTAAGCAGAACCGAATTTTTTGAATCCAGATAGATGATGTCGCCCATCTTGTGCTTACGTCGTTTGACACGCTTCAGTGACTCTGCGCGTTTGACCTGTTCTGTACCGCTTAGTGATACCACTTTTATTTTGCTGGAATAGTCGAGCGAGTTAATGATCGAACTGTAAATATCGATCATCGATGCCAGTTGGGCTTCATCCATATGCTGCTTGGGAGTGGCGAGTAATACCGTTGATACCAGGTTAATGGCATTAACATGTGCAGCACGGTTGATATTTACCATAATGTGTTCGGCAATATCATTGACGGTGTCTTTTATCCATCCGGGCCTGTAGGTGTCATCATATTCCTGTATGAGCCAGTTCGGGTTGTGGTTGTCGAGGTGGTGAGTAAGCATGACCGGCGTACCAAAACTCGTATAAACATGCCCAAAATTACCCTTTATGGCCAGTATTGAGCGTATTGATGTAAATAATGATTCCGCTTTTTTGTCGTGGCCGGACAACTCGGCAAGATAGGCCTTGCCTTCGATCATTTTTTCATAACCGACGTACACAGGTATGAATGCTACCGGGCGTTTACGGTATTTGAGAAAAGCGCGTACCGTCATGGCGAGCATGCCGGACCTGGGTTTTAACAGCCTGCCGGTGCGGCTGCGGCCGCCTTCAACGAAGTACTCGACAGGCGTGCCCATCGATATCAGTTTTGCCAGGTACTCGAACATGACCGTCGAATACAGCTCGTTACCTTTAAAGCTGCGCCGTATAAAGAATGCGCCACCGCCGCGTAGAATCGGACCTATAATCGGCATGTTAAGGTTCTTGCCGGCGGCAATATGCGGAATTGACAATCCCTGGTAGTGGATAACGTATGACAGCAGCAGGTAATCAACGTGGCTCCTGTGGCAGGGCACATAAACCAGCTCATGAGTGAGCGCCAGTTTACGCAGCTGGTCGGCATGATATACCTTTATCCCCGAATAAAATTTATTCCAGAAGGATGTAAGGCCCATCTGCATGAGTCGAATTGTAATACTGGTGCGATCAGCCACGATCTCATAAAGATATTTTCTTGCCTGCAAGGCGGCTTTATAAGGCGATTTGTTTTCTTCAATACTTCTTTTTCGAATTGCATCCTGAACATCGGGAACAAGTAGCAGATCTCTTACCAGGGTGCGGCGATGTGATGTGTCGGGACCCAGTGTTGCCGTTTTGACCTGAAATAACCTGTCCGACAGTACTCGCTGGATATTGTCGATGTTTTCATCATTATCAAGTCGGTCCACTAACAGGCTGCGGAAACTGATAACCTCCGAGAATTGCACCAGTGTGTCCCTGCCATGAATGAGTATTCTGAAAAACTGGCGGATACGTCCAGCGATTTCCCATGAGTGTGCAAACAGTACGGTGACCGCGTGTTTTTGTTTGGCGACGGGTCTGCCCCAGAAAATAGAGACCGGAACAAACTGTATATCGAGGTCAGGATTCTCATGCAATGTCTCCAGGATGCCCCTGATCATGCGCGAGCGCTTGGGCTGGTTCTGCAACCAGGCCTTGAATGGCTGGCGGGGCGCAATCGTATATACAGAGTGCCAGTTGCGCAGTTCCGGCGTTGGCAGTCGTAGCAGGGGAGAAGTCAGACCCAGTTCAGCGCATTCATTTTCGAGTACCAGCAGGCTGGACCAGGCGCGGGATTCCAGTACATAAATAACCGGTTTGTCCGGATCAAGTTTTAACTGCTCTATGCTGGTTGGAACAACGTCGACTTTTGCCCACAGGTAAAGCAGCTTCCTGCCGATATAATTGAGTGGGTGGATCCTGCTCATGCGAGGACAGGCGTGTTTTACGCGGCCCTGTATGTCATCAGTGGAATAAAAAACCCGGCTGCAAAATCTACAGCATCACTCAAGTTGAATATTTCACGGTTTTCAGCGTCTTCCGCCTGCCATTGATCAGCAATCTGCTGTCCTTTAAGAAATACCATTTGAGTACACAGGCTGGTAGCGCAGCAGTTGTTTGCGGCAGAGTTCCAGCTGAGGCCGAAATAGACATCCTTGTTATCATCAGAATTGATAATCTCACGATTACGCTGCTGAATACTGACGGGCTCACCAGTAACATGGCAGATGGAGTTGATCGTCGTTTGCTTGTCAAACATCGGGCTGACAGCGAGTGCATCAAGTGCACACATGCAGTGCACCTTGTGGCCATTGACGCTGACCTCGTGTTCGCGCTGTTCCATGGTAAATGGATAGGCGCCTATGGGTTCGCCATCGTCATCGAATACGACCATGTCATTCTCCTTGAGCACTTTGATGGCCTCATCGATATTTTCAACTTGCCGGGTGATCTCGTGTTTGTTCAGGGATGCACCCTGCTCGGCATAACTGCGAAGGATGTTCTGGTACACATCGGCCTGATCCTTGTTCAGGCTCTGCAGATTCCTTGATAATGGCAGAATTTTATTCAAACGATCAACAGCATTAATAACTTTAGTGTTCATGATGATTTTCCTTTAAGTCCTGTACCAGTACCCATGGTTTCACTACAACTGCCCAGACAGTTGCATCAGTATCAATCCAGTATCTTGCCTGATCATCTGAAACATGTGCAAGCTTGCCATCGTTCATCCACTGCCTGATCGCGTCGCTGTTGTCACTGGATATTTGCAAAGCGACATCAATAAGGTCCAGATCAGGGGAAACATGGATGGCTTTACCGGCCGCGAAGAATCGCTGCAGTTCAGACCATGCGATCGTTGCTGTTTCCGAATGTATCTCTTCTTTTAATAGTGCCTGCAGCCCGTCTGTATCTGTATCTGTATCTTTCATAGGAATAGCAAAGAATTACGCAATGAAAATATAATTGTACAGAAATTGTGCCGGATATTGGCCGACCGACCCGGATATTGCACAAAGGCTAGTAACGAACCGCCGGTGTCTCGATCATGAGACCATTGGAGCGGGACATCATATAGAGTCCCAGTAGTTTGATTTCCTCGGAATCCGCATCAAAAGGCTCTGCACGCATCAGGGTCAGGCACTGTTGTATGCGCTGATGCAGATTTGTAATTTCCCCGATATCCAGCCTGTATGCGGGGAAGCCATTGCCCTGTCCCTGGCTGATTTTTTGTCCGCGTATCATTTGGCCGGGGTATAGGGAATGGCAGTGAGAGCATGACATGTCTATCAGGCCATAACGCGTTTGATAGATTTTTTCACCTTTCTCTAGTAACGCGGCCATCGGCCCATCTACCTGAACATTGACGGCTTCGCCATGCGCCCTGTTGCGAACAAAGGTTTCAAGCGCGACAAGGTCAGGGTGGTTGGTCGGCAAAGCTTTGCTGCCGATATTGTTTCGGCAATAGTTGATGCTTTTCTGTAGTGTGACGATTCCACCCCGGTTCTCGTCGTAAACGGGATAGCGCGCAATACTTTTCGGATCCATTTCCCGGGCATCCGCCCCATGGCAGTCAGAGCATGCTTTGCCGGTGCCATCCTGTTTTTCATTGAACAGTTCCTGTCCCCGCTCAACAGAAAGCATGCCCGGATTTTCAAAGTCATCATCCTGCATGGCGCGCGTAGCCGGTTTGATGTACTCATAACCGGACTTTGCTTCTTCGGCGAGTAACGGGCATGCAGTAATTGCAAGCAATATACTCGACAATAAAATGAAAGACTGTTTAATGATGCTCATTTGAGCGTTACCAGGTAAGCGATCACATCTTCAACCTGCTGGGCGGTGAGAAATGTTTTACCGCGATAGGGTTTACCTGGCCTGTTGATCAGGCGTGGATCACGATAAAAGCCCGGCATGATCGACATGGGGTTGATATTGCGTGTGTCGACAATGCGTATACGGATCTGGGCTTCGGTGAAGCGCGAAGCGATACCCTGCAGTGGTGGTCCGATCGTGCCGTAAGCCTCGATGCCGGGAATGGGCAGTTGATGACAGGCCAGGCAGTTGCCCAGGCCGCTGTCAGAGACGATCTCTTTACCGCGCAGGGCATCGCCGTCAAGACCACACAACGGCTCTTCTATAGCATAATCCTTCACTTCCCAACTGCAGTAGTGATCCGGCAGAGCGGCAGTATCCTCAGTCATGCCGGTTACAGGCACAAGCGCAACAAGCAGAAGTATGATTTGGCCGGTCCTGAGAGACATTTGCCTGATAATAAACACTCGGTCGTATTATGTAATGTTACTGGTTATTACAGGTATTACTCGAGTATTTTAACTACAGTGAAGGCGCCCCTGATATCGCCTTTGCTGAAGCCGGTTGCCTGGTCATCCGGATACAGCTTTTCAAGTTGAGCTGACAGGCTTTCGGGAATTTGTTTGCCGTGGCATGTCAGGCAGACGTCATCGGTTGGAATCGCTTTCATATAGCGGAACACCCTGCTGCCGTTATGCTGCACGATTTCCGAGTACTCCATCGTTTTCAATGCTTCGCCTTCGGCTTTGCGGTGCTCGAACTGCTCCAGTACGGACAGCTCCCAGGGATCAGGCGCATTCAGCGGATTTCTGGTTTTCAGCGATGTGCGGGCGACTTCCATGCCTTTTTCGTCAGAGACCTTTTGCGCCAGTTTCGGTGCCTGTACATTACAAACAGATATCGCCTTCGACGGACCTTCTGATTTCATGGCTGACTGCAAGGTGGCTTTGAGCTCTGATCCCAGCGCTTTAATTGCGCCGCGGGTTTCGTTGACCAGCTGCTGATTGTCAGTGGCGTGAATATTGAACGAGGTCAGGAGTCCACAGAGGATAAACAGGATTTGTTTTTTCATAGTTATGCCCAGGTTAATTGCTGCCGGTATTTTACATTGATTAAGTATTTCAGTAACCACTGCCCGTTAGGGCCAGATTTCATGGATCGCATTTACCAGGGAAACTCTGGTTAATTCAGAGTTTCCCTAGAAACTGCCGGGCCAGTGCGCGACGCCGATTAACATGAATTCAACAGCCAGCATGCCACAGAGTAGTGTGACGATGGCGAGCACGATTTCGAAACTGTTTTTTACCAGCGACTGGCTACCTAAAAAAACAGCAACTGCCATAACGATAAAGCCGAATTCGCTGATTATCAGCACGGTCAGCAGCGGCAGTACAGGTTCAGCACCGGGATCTCTGGCGCCGGTTTTAATCAGAACTCCCATCAGGAACAGGCCCAGGCCAAAAGCAATAAACGGGAAGTTGGCTTTGTTCATTGTTAGAAAAATGCGTTAACGAGTGATTAAAGCGGGTCGCAGCCTTTGACTATCAGAGCCAGGTTTGCACTGTTGCGGGCCTTGTCATAATAAGTGTCCGCTGTCTGGGTGGCTGTCCGGGTAAAATCATAGCCGGTCAATCCAGCTAAATTGGCAAGCGCTTCAAAAGAGTTGCGGTCTGCATCATAAGCGGCGAAGGCAGATCGAATCTGGTCGCAGGAAAAAGCATCCGTTTCGCCGCTTGTCATGTTTTTCGCCTCGCCGGTCATCTCGCAGGCGGCAAGTGAAAAGATCAGTGATGCGGAAAATAGTAATCTGTACATGCTGGATAATTCCTTGTCTGTATTATTCAGGTTATTGAAGTGATGCCTATATTAACAGAGGCCTGTTGGCTTTGATCTGAATATTTGCCATCGAGAAAGCTTGCCGGGTGAAAAAATGGCAGGTTGTGTTAAAGATATTTGTTAATAGCATCCGCAAGTTTTTCCGGCATTTGTGAGCCGATGAGTAAAGGCTTGCTCTGCTTGAATTCGAGCTGTACGCCTCTGTTGCCGCTGACATTATATGCGTTCCCTTTCCTGCTGAAACGGATACCCCAGCCGCCATATTCCCTGATTGGCCTGTAAGTTCTGGCTTTGCAGGATGTGATGCTGTCAAAAGAAATTTTCCTGCGGGTGAATGGGAAAAAACGAATATGTATACCATCCGGGCTGACTTCAGTAATCAGCTTTAATTTATAAAATAACAGGGTGAGTCCCGCGCAAATCAAGCATGAAAACGCAGCGGAAATAACCAGCGCAGTGTTTGACATGGGTCTGTCTCCCCACACCTGCCCCAGGTAGAGCTGTGTATATATGCCATGAGCGAACATGCCGATGACACACACGGTTGTTACAAGCAGAAGAAGCCATACCCAGGGCTGGCGAAATTGCTGCTCTTCATGGAATTCTGTAACCGGGTTGTTTATATGCTGCATGGATAAATTCCTCTGGGTTAGCCCGCATTTCTCACCGGGATTTCGGATTCAGGTGCATCTGTAGTGTTTCTGAGTGCGCGTCTGGACTGAAAAGCATAGCCATAGCTATGGTTTGAAGGAAGATGCGTATGCAGGAACGCTGCAGATGTGCATGAAACGAAATAGCGCCCCGCCAAATATGCTGTATGTAAAAAATCTCGCGCTTTGGGTTCTATAATCATACGGTTACTGGAAAGTGCAGCGGCCTGGCGAGAAATGCGGGCTAAGGAAAAACAGCACCGGTATTCAAACCATGATTTGTTGTGCGGTCGTAGTCTTTCTCGATGCGGCTGTATTTTGAAATCATGCTTTTGCCAATTTCATTTGCATCTGATTCAAGCCGTTCACAGCTGTCACGCGGAGCCATGTTCAATATTTTATTCTCGATTTCAATTGCTGCCCTGCTGCCCAGGTCCTTATGCCCGGTCTCATGGTCGAATAAAGCGGCATAATATTTGTCCCATCGGGCTACCACAGTATCCGGCATAGATGAGGTTTGTTTCAGTCGGGGCAAAGTGTAGGTGACTTCCAGTCCTGTCGTTACCCTGGTGATCTCGCACGAATTTCCGTTATCCAGCCACCAGAACTGCCAGCCTACATTCCATTTGGTATACGCAGCATACCGTTTTCCGTTTTGATGCACGGGTGTTTTTGCAAGAACATCTGTCCATATGTCCTCGGCGGTTTCGCCTTCGACCATGTAATAAACATTGCTTACCCTGGTTTCTGTTCCGGCGACTGCAGCCGGCGGCAGTGAGTATAAAACAAGGAACAGTAGCAATATGTTTCTATCCCAGAGCATTAAACAGAGGCCTGCCATAGATCAGATGATTATTGTCGGCAGCCAGGTTGCCAGTTGAGGCCAGTAGGCAATCATGCCCATCGCCAGAATTTGAATAATGATAAACGGAATCACGCCTTTATATATATGCATGGTTTTGATGGTATCGGGTGCAACGCCGCGCAGGTAAAACAGCGCAAAACCAAACGGCGGCGTCAGGAATGATGTTTGCAGGTTGATCGCAATCATAATGCCAAGCCACACGGGGTCGATGTCCATCGCGAGTAAGACCGGTCCGACAATCGGCACAACAACAAAAGTAATCTCGATAAAGTCGAGCACAAAGCCAAGTAAAAACATCACCAGCATAACGGCAAACACGGCGGTGTATGTACCACCGGGTAAATCACTGAGCAGTTCCTCTACCAGTTCATCACCGCCAAAGCCCCTGAATACCAGAGAGAACAATGATGCACCGATTAATATCATGAAAACCATGCTGGTCACGCGCGTGGTGCTGCGTACGACTTCGGTCAGATTTTCACGGTTGAGCTGCTTTTTCAATGCGGCCAGTAATATGGCGCCAACAGCACCAATGGCTGCGGCTTCGGTGGGTGTGGCAAAGCCGCCAATGATGGAACCGAGCACGACAACTATCAGCAACAACGGTGGCATCAGGCTCAGCAATACATCTTCAGCAAGATGATTCGAGTGTTTGAGCGCATCTCTGGGCATTGCCGGCACGGCACCGGGTTTTACCAGCGCAATCAACGCCAGGTATGAAATATACAGGCCGACCAGCAATAAACCGGGTATTACTGCGCCGACAAACAGGTCACCGACAGAAACCGTTTCCGGTGAAAAGATGCCCATGTCGAGCTGTGCCTGCTGATAGGCGGATGACAATACATCGCCGAGCAGGACCAGCACAATGGAGGGTGGGATGATTTGTCCGAGCGTACCCGAAGCGCAGATAATTCCCGTCGATATCTGCGGATCATAGCCACGCTTCAGCATCGTCGGTAATGACAGCAGGCCCATGGTGACGACCGTGGCGCCGACGATGCCAGTACTGGCGGCTAGCAGCATGCCGACCAGTGTTACCGATATCCCCATGCCGCCGCGCAGGGGGCCGAACAGACGCGCCATTGTTTCCAGCAGGTTTTCTGCGATCCTGGAACGTTCCAGCATGACGCCCATGAAGACAAACAAGGGCACCGCGATAAGTATCTGGTTGGTGATGATGCCGTATAAACGATTGGGTAATGCCTGGAGGAAGGCGGGATCAAAAGTGCCTGTTGCCTCACCAATGAAAGTAAACGCGAGTGCCGTCCCCGCCAGCGTGAACGCAACCGGGTAGCCGCTAAGCAATAATACAAAAACAGCTGCAAATAAATAGAACGCCATCCATTCCATCAGCCGGCACTCCTGATGCCTTGTATTGAACGTGCTATCTGAACCAGCGCCTGCAGTATCAGCATGATGGCCAGAACCAGTATCAGGCTTTTAAGCAGAAACACGCCGGGCAGGCCGCCGGCTTCGCGCGATCCTTCCAGTACGTTCCAGCTTTCGCTGACATATTCCCAGCTGATCCAGGCAACAAACAGCATTACCGGCAGCAACAGCAACAGGCTTCCTAACAGGTCAACCCAGGCTTTTGTTTTTTTGGAAAAGCGGCTGTAGAAGATGTCGACGCGTACATGCGCTTCCTGTTGCATGGCCCAGGATGCACCGACCAGGAATACCATTGCATGCATGTAAGTGATGGATTCCTGTAACGCGATCCAGCCGATATCGAACACGTAGCGCAGCACGACAACGATAAAGGTGACGATGACCATGAGCAAGGTCAGCCAGGATACGGCACGACCCGACCAGTCGATAAAACGTTCGATATTATCTATTAATGAATGCATGCTTTAGATTGTCGTATTCGATGTTGCAGTAAGAACCAGCT
>Ga0209536_100010356_pt1 | contig 13763 bp, 12 predicted proteins | sample DeeMarSeWOR28_12_FD_187461 | JGI IMG/M metagenome (GOLD analysis project Ga0209536, IMG submission 187461) | Marine sediment microbial communities from White Oak River estuary, North Carolina - WOR-2-8_12 (SPAdes) (version 2) | ecosystem: Environmental > Aquatic > Marine > Intertidal zone >...
AATTAGACAATACAATCAGGTCGAGGCGATCCGTACGGTTTCACTGACCAATGATTACATTGCCCAAAACAATCAGATGTGTATGTTTGCGACGCTTTTTTTTGGTGTTTTAGATCCGAAAAACGGAAAGCTGATTTATATCAACGCCGGGCATGAGACCGTATTTGTCATTGACCGAAATGGCATAAGGGAACGTCTCTTGCCGACGGGACCGGCGGTCGGTCTGATTCCTGAAGCAAAATTCAAATATGAACAGATTCAGCTGGAGGCAGACCAAATCTTATTTGCTTTTACAGACGGGGTTCCCGATGCACGCTCCCCCGGCGAAGAGCGTTTTACAAAAAAGCGTCTCATCTCATTATTGTCTCAACCTGCAGCCACCGCCTTCGAATTTATGGAAAGGATCGGAACAAGTCTTTTTGCCCATATCGGCAAAGCCCCTCAGGCGGATGATATTACGATGTTGACGCTTCAGCGTAAAAATCCAACCGATGGGTGATTAACTGTGACGTATACCCGCACATAATTCTACCTTGATTTTAAGACGCTTTTTTGGAGTTTTGAAGCCCTTTCTGTAGAAAACCCATAATGACCGGGAAAAACCAGACCAGCAGAGCCAGCACACAAAGGACGGCACTGATGGGGCGGGAAAAGAATTGCGTGAAATCCCATTCGGTTTTGATCATGCTGACCATAAAGTTTTCTTCGACGATGGGACCGAGCACAAGGCCCAACACAGCCGGAGCGACGGGTATGTCGTGTTTTTCCATAAAAAAGCCGATAATCCCCATCACCAGCATCACACCCACATCGAACAAACTGTTGTTGATGGCGAAAGCACCGACCAGCGAACACATCAGAATCAGCGGCATCAGAATATTGCGAGGTACCCGGATCATGTTGCTGCTGAATTTGATGGCCAGATAACCGAAGGGAATCATCAGCAGATTGGCGATAATGAAGGTGATGTAGACCGCGTAAACGATTTCCGGTCGGGTTTCAAAGATCATCGGCCCCGGCCGCAACCCTTGCATAAAGAGCACACCAATGACGATAGCGGTTATGGAATCACCCGGGATACCGAAAACCAGGGCCGGCACCCAGGCTCCGGCCAGAGCTGAATTGTTAGCGGTTCCGGCATCGATCAGCGGTTCAATATGACCCTTGCCGAACTTCTCGGGCTCCTTGGAAAATTTTTTGGCGACCGCATAGGTGATCCAGGCGGCGATATCGGCCCCGGCTCCCGGCAAAATTCCGATAATGGTTCCGATGACACCGCTCCTGACTAGGTTGACCTTGTAGCGTTTCATGAGCGTCCACATACCGGTCCAGATCTTACTCGCCTTGACACGGGCGATGGGATAGGCCAATTGTTTGCCGGTAACATTGCGCAGGACTTCGGACACACCAAAGAGGCCGATCATCGCCGGAATAAAATTTATACCGTTTAAAAGCTCGACGTTGCCAAACGTAAACCGTGGAAAACCCAGGGTAATGTCTACTCCCACCGTTGACAGGGCAAGCCCGAATAGCAGAGAAAAGGCCCCTTTGATCAGAGAACCCCGTGAAACTATGACCGATGCACTGAGTCCCAGGGTGGCCAGCCAGAAATATTCGAAGGTTGTAAATTTCATGGCAAATTCGGCCAGCAGGGGTGCTGCAATGATAAGGGCCACAGCGCCCATGAGTCCGCCGATGACCGAAAACACGAGATCCACCCCCAGGGCTAATTCGGCATGCCCTTTTTTGGTGAGTTCATAGGAATCCTGGGTGTAAGCGGCGGAGGAAGGGGTGCCCGGGATGCGTACCAGGGCTGCAGGGATGTCTCCTGAAAAGATGGCCATGGCCTCCATGGTCACGATGGCGGCCAGGGCCGGAAGCGGATCCATGAAAAACGTGATCGGAACGAGCAACGCAGTGGCCATGGTGGCCGTTAAGCCGGGGATGGCACCGATGAAGAGGCCGTAAAATGAGGACAGGGTAATGACGAAAAGTACATAAGGATCCGCCAAAATAGAGAGCGCATGGGTAATATATCCACTCATGTCTACCAGCCCAGAATTCCCCAGGGCAAGGGAACCAATAAAAATTTCCCAAACAACAGATTAATGGACAAACTGGTTGCGATCGCGATCAAAGTACTTTTGAGAAGCGATACGCCCATTTTCTTCATCAAAAGGGTGAGTATCAGGAAGGCTGTCAGCACAAAACCAAGAACCTCCACCAATACCATATAGGCAATGACGGCAGCGCCAACACTCAGATAGTTTGTAAAAGCCGGCCAGTAGGTTTCACCTTTTTGTACAAGATTTGCCAGGCCGTGCTTTTTGATGGATTGAAATGAGAGGATCCCGCCAAAAAGGATAAAAAGGCCCCCCAGAATTCGAGGAAAGAGGGCGGGGCCGGGATACCCGCCCTCCAAGGAAGGAAAGTTATGGGTCAATGAAATAATCAGAACTCCAAAGGCAATCGCCCCAAGTCCCAGCAGACTGTCACTTATTTTCATGATGTTTTTTATTTTACTTGATGATTCCGGCTTCTTTCATGATTTTCCCGTTGCTGGCATCCATATTGGACAGGAAAGTGGCGAAATCTGCTGAACCTTTGTAAAGGATACCAAAGCCGTTTTTCTGCATAAAGTCCTTGAATTCCGTACTGGCGACGATCTTGGCTAGCGCGGGTTCCAAGACTTTCACCACCTCATCGGGAGTTTCCTTTGGTACTGCAATACCGCGCCAGGCCCCTACGGACCAATCGATTCCAAGCTCTTTTAAGGTCGGAACATCGGGGAAGACCGAATCGCGTTGATCTGCCATGATGGCTAAATGCCTGACCTTTCCCGCTTCAGCCAGTGGCGCAGCTTCCGGAATGCTACAGGTCACAACATCGATGCCGCCGGCAACCAGTTCTTGCAGCGCCGGCGCTGCCCCTCTGCTGGGGACCCATCTGACATCTTTCACGCCGAGACCGGCCGCTTTCAACCAGCCGGCTCTTGCCAGATCCCAGATGCCTCCCTTGCCGGTTCCTGACGCCTTGAGTTCACCCGGATGCGTTTTGACGTAATTCTGCAATTCTTTTAAATCTTTCCATTGCGCATCCGCTCTCACGTTGACGCCGGCCGGATCGATGTTCAACAGTGACACCGGCTTATAATCTTTGTAAGTCACCTGGGCAAGACCCAACCAGTGCATCATGGTGATTTCAACAGTAATCATGGTGATCGAGTACCCATCCGGTTTTGCCGTTGCCCCGGCCGTGTGGCCCGTGGCACCACTACCACCGGTGCGGTTGACCACATTAACCGGCTGGCCCAATTCCTTTTCAAGCAGAACCGCTACCATTCTCGATATGCGATCGGTTCCGCCACCGGCACCCCACGGGCATATAAGTTGAATCGGTCTTTTGGGGTAATCGGCAGCTTGGGCAACGTTCGGAACGGCCACCGAGCCTAACATGAACAAAAAAACCAGTACGCTGACGATAAGATTCATTCTTTTCATAATTCACCTCCTGCTTTCGTTAGATGGTTAATGACAGATTTACATTATGCCAATGGACAACAGATTTATACAATTTCAGCAGGTTAGAATCATATCGAAGATAGAATGTCCAAAGAATATATAAAAAAGCGGCTATGACTTGTCAAACAAAAAGGAACGCCATACAGTGGCTTGCAAAAAAATCCTAATCTTTTCATTTACCAATATGAGCTAATTTGTTATTCACGATTGAATACAGATAAATGATTGCCGGGGCACGAGGATGGCTGCATGCTGAAAGCATTAGTCTTTGATTATAATGGAGTTCTACTAAATGATTTAGATTATCAAGTCGAATCCTACTGGAAAGCCGGCCGGGATATGGGATTTGACATTGCCAAAGAAACGGTAAAACGTTACATATCCTATCCGCCGGTGCAGAAAAAAGATCTGTATTTCGGAAATATTACTGAGCCGGAATGGAAAAAAGTATTCGACCTTAAGGAAAGATACTACTATGAGCTAATCGACCAAAAAAACCTGCTCTTCCCGGATGTTGAAAAAATATTATCTTCACTTGCGAAACAATTTGCCCTCGCTATAATCTCCAATACCGTCAGATCGCTTTTCGAGCGCACATTTCCGCGTCATCTATCAGATTTGTTTCAGGTAACCCGTTTCGCAGATGAAGTCAGCGAGCCGAAACCTTCCCCGCAACCGCTATTGAATATTGTTCAAATCCTCGACATCAGCACAAATGAATGTTGTTATATAGGAGATTCGGTTGAGGACATTCGCATGGCCAAAGCAGCCGGCGTAAAGATAATTTCAGTGGCCACCGGCGTCTGCAGCAAGGAAGAGCTGGCTGAAGCCGGCCCCGACCGGCTGGTGGCGAACTTGAAAGAACTGTCTAGCCAACTGAAGAGTGGAATTGCAGGGATTATTGGACAGACTGTCTGAGCCCGTCCCGCTCTCAGCGGGATCGGCGCAGAGGCCGACCCTACGTTCTGATTGCGGTCGGTAATTACTCTGACTTTTACGCCGCGGTGGGTTAGATCCGAGTAAAGCTACAGATCGGAAATCAGATTCCCTTGCGCATCAAACTTTATTTGACCGGGTGAGCCGATAATGCTCACATGATCCATTTGCTCGGCATCGGAAAGCATGGCTTCGGAGATCATCATTTCTTCAAGCTTCAACGTATTTAAAATATGAACAATTCTAGCTTTGGCCGGCTCGATGTCTCCAATCGTATTGAGGGCGGTGTCGATAACCTCCCGGTCGCTGTCATAATAAGGGGGTATCCGCACGGCCTCCGGACATGAGGAAGTAATGGCATTCATATAGGTGGCCTGACGGTCAATTTTGTCCACCAGCCGCTTGGTGGTGAAGTCGGCATTACCGATGGCCGTGGCATTTCCTTCCGAGCCTGCCGACAAATCCCTAACAAAAATCCGGGTTATTTTAGGGTTCGTAGGGACCTGATGGTATGGAATCACTGTGCGCGCAATCACGTTTTGATCCATTCCCGTTCCGCTGATATCTTTTCCCATTTCATCCACGATAAGAATGTCGATCGGATCAAACGGAATATGGGGTAAGAACGCCTTGGCTTTGGTAAGTAATTCGCGCTCAGATTCTTCAATTTGATTTGCCGGAATGGCCTGAATAATTTCGGTTTCATCCTTTTGATTTTCCACCAATGCAAGGCCGAATGCGATTGGGCATTTTCTAATAATTTCGCGTGCCACCGAGGTTAGAACGTGGTAATGCCCAAGACGCATAAATACATTATGATAGTGATCAGCAGCTTTTTGTTTTCCAAGTCCAATGGCCATCATTTTCATTAGGCCGCTTTCAATTTCGCCTTTAAAATCGGTATGGGGTTTTACGCGATTGACGACGATGATGTGATCTGCTTGGGAGGCGTTGCGGTCCATAAGGACAGGCACGCCGTCAGGGGTGATACCGACTTCAACCACTTCCATGGATGATTTGATAGGCGCATCCATGGCGGCTTGTGTAATTCCATAATGTTCGATTATTTTTTTCTGCCCTTCACCGGTTGCTCCGCCATGACTTCCCATTGACGGTACGATAAAAGGCTTGGCACCGATTTTTTTTAGCTCGCTGACGAGTTCAGCCAACACGGTGGCTAGATTTGCGATGCCACGGCTGCCGGCAGTAATTGCCACATTATCTCCGGGCGCAATAATTTCGCGGGGTTTTATTTTTGCAATTTCAGAGCGCACCGCAGCGGGAATATCCTGAATCGAGTTGGTGTTGAAATGTTGTTTAATTCGGACCATGGCAGGGTAATTCATCGTTTATTATCTCCTTCTAGGAACGAATAACTCCCAAATGCTCTTTTGTTAAATTGATCTTAGCGGTCAACTCTGGCAGTAGCGCTTTTCATCACTTTTTCCACTTCGGCCAATGTTGCCATGGTCGTATCTCCCGGTGTGGTCATGGCCAGCGCACCGTGAGCAGCACCGTAATTTACGGCTTCAGCGGGTTCCTTGCCGGTAAGGAATGCATAAATAAGCCCGGAAGCAAAGCTGTCACCGCCGCCGACTCGATCGTAAATTTCAAGATTCTCACGCAGTATGGCGTCATGAAATTCTCCGTCATAATAGAGAATCGCACCCCAGTCATTGACGCAGGCGGTTTTGGCATTTCGCAACGTTGTTGCCACCGCTTTGAAATTCGGGTAAGACTCCACCACACGCTGAATCATCTTTTTAAATGCAGAGGTATCAAGTTTCGAAATATCCTTGTCCAGCCCCTCTACTTTATAGCCTAAGGCGGCAGTGAAATCCTCTTCGTTTCCCAACATAACATCGGCATATTTGGCGATTTCCTGATTGACTTCGATGGCTTTCTCCGAACCGCCGATGTCTTTCCATAACGACGGTCGATAATTCAAGTCGTATGAAATCATCGTACCGTTGTCTTTGGCGGCATGCATGGCTTCAATAATGACCTCCGGAGTGGTTTCCGAAAGACCGGCATAGATTCCACCGGTGTGAAACCATCGGACGCCTTCTTTACCGAATATTTGATCCCAATCTATTTCGCCTTTCTTCATTTGCGACGCAGCCGTGTACCCCCTGTCTGAACAACCTAAAGCAGCCCTGACGCCGAAACCGCTTTCGGTGAAATTCAGGCCGACTCTTACTTTTCGACCAATACCGTCAAAGGGCACCCAACGGATATGTGATAAATCCACACCGCCTTGCAGCAGCAAGTCTTCCAGTAATCGGCCAACCGGATTATCAGCTATTGATGTCACCAATGCCGCCCGCATTCCGAAGCATCTTCGCAATCCTCGAGCAACATTGTACTCGCCACCGCCTTCCCAGACCTGGAATTGTCGGGTACGCGCCACCCGACTGCCGCCGGGATCAAGGCGGATCATTACTTCCCCTAAACTTAAAATATCCCATTTACATTTTTCTGCCGGTTTGATAGTTAATTTAGCCATTTGTCCCCCCTGTTAAACGTTAAATTCGATGTATGGAAGCTTGAAGGCTTCCTATTTTCTCAGCCTCAAAGCACTCCAGCACCTGCCTCGGTATTGACACATTGAAGTTTCTTAATTTAATCCGTATCAACGTCGCCGATAAATTTACTTTACAGTAGACAGATATTTAGACAGACTTCTTCTTTTCCTTGAAGGCCTTGATAATGGCAATCGCGTTACGCACGTTCTCCTCAATGCCTTTCCAGTCTTTTGCCGCAACCAGATCTTTAACGATAAGTTTGGAGCCCATGCCAACGCAGACAGCGCCGGCCTCGAACCAGGCATTCAGGGATTCCTCTGTTGGGCTAACGCCGCCGGTGGGCATTAGTTTGTACCATGGGCAGGGCGCCAGGACGGACTTAACAAAACTGGGACCGCCTATAAGTCCGCCCGGGAATATCTTGACAATATCACATCCGATTTCGTTGGCGAACGAAATTTCGCTGGCAGTGCCGCATCCGGGTGAATAGGGAACCTGACGTCGGTTGCAGATTTTGGCAACTTCCTGATTCAAGATCGGGCCGACAATAAAATTGGCACCATTGTTGATGTAAAGAGCAGCTGTATAAGGGTCTATCACCGAACCAACCCCTAAAATAACCTCTGCATCGCTTTCTGAAAAATGTTGGGACAGTTTTCCAAACACCTGATAAGCATAATCTCCCCGATTGGTAAATTCGACGATTTTAGAGCCGCCACGAATGCAAGCTTTCACAATTTCAGCGGCGACCTCAAAATCCTTGTTATAAAATACTGGGATCAGTCCGATCTCTTCCATTGCCGATAATACTTCTAATTTGCTAAACTGTGCCATTTTTTTACTCCTTCTGCTTGTTTGGAAATTTTTGTGTACGAGCTAACAGCCAAAAAACAATTGCCCTTTAACTATCGTTATACCTTAATACGAAATTTGTTGATCAAATCGCTTGCGTCTGAGATATCCGCCACAGCAACTACTTCAGTCTGTATTTTTTTTGTTTTATTGCCAAACCATCATCCTTGATAACCCAATTCTCTGGAAATGTCTAAAGCAGTCCTAATCACCTCATTTTGCAAAGTTTTCTGAATAATTTTTTTCGTCATTCGAACTGTGGGACCGGATATGCTGATGGCGGCAATAACCTGTCCTTGCTGGTTCAAGACAGGGGCACCGACGCAACGGATTCCTTTTTCGTTTTCTTCATCATCAATGGCATAGCCCTGTTGGCGTACAACCTTGAGGTGACGCTTTAGTTTTCCCGGATCGATAATGGTATTTTCGGTTCTTTTTTCCAAACCATCCTCTTTTATCAGAGCATGTAGCTGTTGATCGGAAAGGTGAGCCAAAAGAACCTTGCCGACAGAAGAACAATGCGTAGACACCCTTAATCCGACTCTGGAAACCATTTGCAATCCGCCGGGCTTTTCATCCGATTCAACTTTATCGATGTACAAGGCTTCATTTTGATCCAATACGACAAGATGTACAGTTTCTTTGGTTCTTTTGCAAAGGTTGACCAGAAAAGGCCTCGCTTGGGCTCTTAAATCAAGTTGATCCAGGAGGCGATTTCCAAGCTCGACCAGTTTAAATCCTAAATGGTAATTTTTGCTTTCAGAAGCCTGACGCACATAACCGAAGTAAGCAAGTGAGGAGAGAAGACGGTGGGTGGTGCCTTTGGGTAAGTCCACTTTCGCACTCAATTCTTTGAGGCTGATGCCTTGAGCACTTTGAGCCATAGCATCAAAAATGGTTGCCACTCTTTCAATGGTTTGCACTAAATTGTTTGGTCTTTGTTCGGGAAACAACATTGATTGACCTTTCAACAGTATAATTATTTTGTATTGCGGAATATCGTTTTTTAATGCGATATTTTTTATAATCCGCAATACAAGTTGTCAAGGAAAAATATTGGTTTTCACTTGACGCAGAAATAATAATACTTCTATAGGAATAGAGGAGCTTTTGACGCTTGCATGAAGTTTATTTAAGATGCATTATAGAAAATGCAAGTTGTAAAAAAATAAACAAACGAGGTTGAATAAAATATCAATCGGTGGAGACGATACCCAATCCTGCCGGCTTTGTAAATGTTTAAATTCAAAAAGCGTGCAAGCGAGCAATTCTCATTTGGGTGCCTGTTTCATATATGGAGTTGATGAATATGAAAGCTTTGATTTTAAAACAATACAATCAATTGGTCTATCAAGATGCTCCGGAACCAACGGTGGAACCAGATGATGTCTTGGTCCAGGTTAAAGCCTGCGGCATTTGTGGCAGTGATGTGCATGGGATGGATGGGAGTAGCGGCAGACGAATCCCCCCACTGATTATGGGTCATGAAGCTTCCGGCATCATCGCTGATGTCGGTTCAAATGTCGATACATTCCATACCGGCGAGCGAGTCACTTTTGATTCCACGATCTATTGCGGTATATGTCTCTATTGCCGGCGTGGAGAAATCAATTTATGCGAAAATAGACGAGTTTTGGGGGTTTCCTGCGACGAATATCGCCAAAACGGAGCTTTAGCCGAATATGTTGCCGTACCACAACGTATTCTTTATCGGTTGCCGGATAATGTAATTTTTGAACACGCTGCTATGGTTGAGCCATGTAGCATCGCATTTCATGCGGTCGGCCGCATGTCGATATCATTAAACGATACCGCCCTTGTGGTCGGTGCCGGCATAATTGGTCTATTGGTTATTCAAGCATTGCGTGCAGCCGGCTGCGGCAAAATTATAGCAATCGACATTGACCAGGAGAAACTGGATCTTGCACAAAAGCTTGGTGCGGATATTGGATTAAATTCAATTGAAACGGATGTGATCCCTATAATCAATGAATTGACAGATAATAGGGGTGCTGATGTGGTCTTTGAGGCTGTGGGAATCACACACTCCGTTAAAACTGCTCTCGCCGGTGTTCGTAAAGGCGGCACGGTGACACTGATCGGCCTTATGTCACCAATGGTTGATCTGCCGCTTCAGTCTGTGGTCACCCGTGAAATTACGCTTTATGGTTCATGTGCTTCCAGAGGGGAATATCCTGCATGCCTGGATATGATCGCTCGTGGGGCTATAAAGGTTGACCCGTTAATAAGTGCCATAGCCCCTCTTTCAGAGGGTGAAGTATGGTTTCAACGTCTTTACAATAAAGAGGGCGGGTTGCTGAAAGTAATTCTTGTACCATAGAAGGAAAAAACAATGACAACTTCAAAACCGCTTACCATTCGGCTCAATCATTCAGACAATGTTGTGGTTGCCCGCGTTGATATCAATGCCGGAACCGAAATTTCAGAAGAAGAAATCAGCTGTCTCGATCCAATTCCATTCGGTCACAAAATTGCCGTCAACAACTTAAAAAGAGGTGCAGCCGTTAAAAAATATGGACAAATTATCGGATTTGCCTCACGGCATATCAAAGCCGGCGAACATGTTCATATCCATAATGTTGAAATGAAGGGTTTTGCCCGGGATTACTCGATTGGTGCCGACGCAAAAGATACGATACCTGAACCCAAACCGGCCAGTTTCGAGGGCATTGTTAGGGCGGACGGTCGAATTGCCACCCGCAATTATATTGGCATTATCAGTACGGTCAACTGTTCGGCGTCGGTATCCCGTTTCATTGCCGAATCTCTCGGCAACGAAATATTATCGGACTTTCCCAGTGTCGATGGCATCGTCCCGATATGTCATGGGATGGGGTGTGCATGTTCAAACCGTGATGAGGGTTTCCAACTGCTTTTAAATACGATTTACGGTTATATCAGACATCCCAATTTTGCGGGTGTTTTGGTCGTTGGTTTGGGATGCGAAGTCATGCAGATCGAAACCTTGTTTCAGCGCAAGGATCTGAAGGAAAACACTCTTTTACAAACAATGACCATTCAGGATACCGGCGGTACCAAAAAGACCGTGCATGAAGGTATCGATCGTATCCGTGCAATGCTTCCGGAAGCCAACAACGCCGAACGCCGCCTGGTGCCGGCCAGCCATCTCATTCTGGGCCTTCAATGCGGCGGTTCCGACGCCTATTCGGGTATTACCGCCAACCCGGCGCTGGGTGCGGCCGTTGATCTGTTGGTCAGACATGGGGGGACAGCCGTGCTCGGTGAAACACCGGAAATATACGGAGCTGAACATCTCTTGACCCGGCGAGCCGTATCCCGGGAAGTGGGTGAAAAACTTATCAACCGTATACACTGGTGGGAGAACCATACGGCCAGGCATGATGCCCAAATGGACAACAACCCGTCCCCGGGCAATAAAGCCGGCGGTTTGACCACTATCCTTGAAAAGTCCCTGGGTGCGGCAGCCAAGGGCGGCACCACCAATTTGATGGAGGTTTATCAGTATGCCCAGCCGATCATCGCTAAGGGGTTGGTTTTTATGGATACCCCGGGCTATGATCCGGTTTCACTGACCGGAATGGTGGCAGGGGGCGCCAATCTTATTTGTTTTACGACCGGCAGAGGCTCGGTCTACGGCTGCAAGCCGGTGCCATCCACAAAACTGGCGACGAACTCGGAAATGTATAACCGCATGCAGGACGACATGGATTTCAATTGCGGCGAGACGATCGACGGAAAAATAACCGTTGAAGAGATGGGCGAGCGCATTTTCAGGTTCATTTTGGAGGTCGCTTCAGGAAAAAAGACCAAAAGCGAGCTTAATGGAATTGGTGATAATGAGTTTGTGCCGTGGGCGATCGGCGCAACCATGTAAATTGGAATATTAGCATATTAGACTTGATGCTTTCGTAAAAAGTCCCACTCCCGTCACTCCGGCGAAAGCCGGAGTCCAGAAGCTATTGAAATGACTGGATTCCGGGAACTGCCCCGGACCCCGATCCGGGGTTCGCCGGAATGACAATAAATCGATTTTTTGACTTTTTACGGATTCATCAGACTTTAGATTAATTACTTAAATTTTAGGCTTTCAAATGGACCCATCTAATAAAATCATAGCAAGAATGATCATCGAAAAAGCCAGAGAACTCGGGGCCTGTGCGGCTGGGATTGCAGAAGTAGAAGCACTTAAGAATTCACCTTCGCATGTAATATATGGAAAAATCGGTGACTATCAAACCGTTGGAAATAGAGAAGGACAAATCAAACCCGGTGAGGTGCTGTGGCCGGCAGATGCCAAATCCGCAATAATTATTGCCGTTGAACATGCCGAGCTGAAACCGGAAATGGACTGGTGGATCGAGCGATATAGCGGTGGCACCCCCGGTAATCGGATGCTCATATCCATCAATATTAAGCTCTCGCAATGGTTGGAAGAAGAACATGGAATAAACACCACTAAACTTCGGTATCACATCGAGGACGGGGGAATTTTGCTCAAAGATGCAGCCGTACTGGCCGGGTTGGGGTGTGTCGGTAAAAACAACATGTTAGTGACACCGCAATTGGGGCCAAGGGTTCGTTTGCGTGCGATGCTCACTGACGCAGTCCTGCCAGGCACGGGTCCGGTTGAATTCGATCCCTGCGAAGATTGCGACATGCCTTGCAGAGCAGCTTGCCCCCAGGGCGTTTTTCGAGATAAATTTTATTCGGAAAAAAAATTCGGCATCGAGCAACTCCCCGCAAGAACCGGTGCTTTCAGCAGACCCTTTTGTAACCGGCAGATGGTGCTGGATGAAAATAAAGACGAAAGTATGAACATAGAAGGTCAGGATGGTCTTAGAAGAGTCGTCAAATATTGTCGTTTATGTGAGTTTTCCTGTCCGGTGGGTAGGCCGTCTAAGTAATTAAACCCTAAAATGATCGTAAACAAAATGGAGAACGATTTATAATTTCTTAAAGTGACTGCCAATTTTATTGTCTTAAACACTATTTTATATTTCTGTTATCAGTAAAATACAATTTTAAAAGAAAATCTCCATTTTGTTTACCCTTTGGGAAAGCCGATAATACCCCATCTCCTTCGTTGCCAAGGGCTCGCGGTAGACAACTACAGCTTCGCCCTTGGACGCCTCGGATCTGGGGCATTCTCGACTTTCGCTCAATTAGGGTTAAATCTAAGCCTTCGGTCTATCGTTTGCATCCTTGACACGATGATTAGTGGATTCTTGAGATGAAGAAAAAGCAAACGGTGCTTCGCGTATTTTGGATTTTAACCATTTCTCTGAACTTTTGCGAAAAGGGGATTGCAGATGATTGGTCGTTATCTCTATATGGCGGTGTGTTGTTGAAAGGTAACCTGAGTGATGGCTCTCTTCTGTATTCAGGATTTGAAGATTCTTACCTGGTGGCTTTGGCTCTTGCAAAAAGAGTGGCATCCTACAAAGATAAAATCGATCTGGAATTAGAAGGACAAACTGTAAAACATTTTAAAGATCAAGATCACTGGGAATTCAATGGACTTGCTGCGATTCGCTGGCTTCCCTTTCCTTGGGATAACCACATCGATACAAGTTTTGCATTTGGAGCAGGCCTGTCTTATGCGACTGAAACTCCCAAAGTCGAAAAGCGGAGGCGTGGCGATGGTCAAACGCAAAGTTTCTTATCCTATCTCATGCTCGAATTAGATTTTGCTTTGCCGAAATCTCAACATTGGAGTCTTTTTACCCGCATTCATCATCGATCCGGTGCCTTCGGCTTATTCAATGGTATAACCGGTGGCTCAAATTCCTGGGCTTTTGGTGTACGATACAGGTTTTAGATTGCTATCAGCTCCAATTTTAATAATATCCTACGAGCGTTTCTTCTTCATCATTTACATTAAGGCGCGCTTAACGTAAAAATATCCCATTCCCATTGGAGACGCGAC
>Ga0209536_100010357_pt1 | contig 13763 bp, 8 predicted proteins | sample DeeMarSeWOR28_12_FD_187461 | JGI IMG/M metagenome (GOLD analysis project Ga0209536, IMG submission 187461) | Marine sediment microbial communities from White Oak River estuary, North Carolina - WOR-2-8_12 (SPAdes) (version 2) | ecosystem: Environmental > Aquatic > Marine > Intertidal zone >...
GCCAGGGTCGCGACGACCGTCTCGTCGGCCTCCTCGAGCCCGTCGTCGAGTGGCGTGAGCGTGACCTGCGCCGTCGCGGAGCCGGCCGGAATCGTCACCGGCCCGATGCTCTGGTAGTCGATGCCCTCGCTGGCCGTCCCGGAGAACGCGAGGCCGACGGTCAGCGCACCCGTGGTGGGTCCGACCCGGGTGAGCACGAAGCGACCGGTGTCCGTGCCCGGCTCGCCGGCCGACGCGTCCGGGGCCGAGAGCGTCACCACCGGAACCGTCGAGGTCGGCCCCAGCGTCAGGTAGCGCCACCTCGAGTTGCGCGAGCCGGCGTCGTCGCTCACGCGGCAACGCACCAGGTAGGTGCCGTTCGCGGCGTAGCTGTGGACCGGCGCGGTCCCTGTGGCCGTGACTCCGTCGCCGAAGTCCCACTCGGTCGCCACCAGGCTGCCGTCCGGGTCCGAGGCGACGGCGCCGAACGTGACGGTGAGCCCGTCGACGCTCGCCGACAGATCCGTCAGCAGTGGCGTGGCATTCAGGCTCTGGGGCGTACCCGAGGCCAGCGTGTCCATCGTGTGCCAGGCCGTCTCGCTGGCCTCCTGGTGGATGCGGCGCGCCTCGTCCGAAACGAAGCCGTCGCGCAGCCAGCGCGTGCGCGCCGCCGCGACGATCTCGAAGAAGTTGGCCTCCATCGGCTCGAGCTGGGCGTTCACCGCCTCGTCGAAGTCGGTCGAGTCCTTCATCAGGAAGAGCTTCTCGCTGGCGCCGCTCAGGCTCGCGTCGGGGTCGTTGCTGGCCGCGCGCGGCGAGAGCTGGTCGCCGATTGCGACCCACACGGGCACGAGAGCCGCGTAGTCGGGCTGGCCCAGCGTGTTCCACATGGTGACGACCCGCGGGTCCTCGCCCGGCAGCACGCCGTGGGCGATCATCGTGGTCGAGGTCTGCGGGCGGGAGGGCGTATCGGCGTCGTCGAAGCCCGGATCGCCGACCCGCGCCGTGCGCAGCACGTCCGCGACGCTGTTGCCACCGGCGGCCGCAGCGGACGTCAGGCGGTCGCGCGGGATCCGGTAGCGCTGCCGCGAGTGGCTCCAGTCGTCGGTGTGATCGGTGTGCCGGTGGACCGTGTTGTCGCGCGCGTAGATCTGCCAGGGGTTCTGGGCCAGGCGCGCCGGGTTCTCCAGGTCGTACTCGTAGACCTCGGCGTCACCGAGCTCCCACAGCGCGGCCTTGCCATTCGCGTCGAAGATGCCGGGCATCAGCGCGATCGAGTCCGGCCAGTCGTTCGCCGTCCCGAGCATGTTGTCCTGGATCGCCTGGCGGACCTGGGACAGGCTCGACATCTCGCCCAGCACGAACTGCTTGAAGGCCTGGGTGTTGGCGTAGTCGTAGTTGGGCGAGCTGGTGAACGCGCTGGCCGTGCAGTTGCCGAAGGCCAGACCCGTCTCGTTCACGCCCATGCGAGGGTCGGCGTCGGAGGGATGCACGCCCAGGTAGCGATGGGTGCGCGAGACGACGTACGAGAGATAGTGGCGGTTGCTGCCGGTGGGCTGTCCCCCATCGCGGTTCTTCCAGACGATCGGCCTCGCGTCGGCCGAGGCGTTGCCCATCGCGCCGCCGATGGTGGTGGCGCCGGCCGGCAGCGCGACCGCGAACCACGAAAGTCCGATCGCAACGAGTCTCGTGAAGTCCATGATCCCTCACCCGCTCACGGAAGCTGGGAACGCAACACCTTGTTCATCGCGTTGCGCGGGATCGCGTCGACGAAGGCCACCCGCTTCGGCCGCTTGAAGCTGGCCAGCCGCTGCGCGCAGTGGCGCCGCAGCTCGGACTCGTTCAGCGACGAGCCCGGCACGCGCACGACCCAGGCCTTCACGACCAGGCCCTCCGCCTCCTGGACACCGGCCGCCGCGACGTCGCGCACCTCCGGGTGGGTGAGCAGCGCGTTCTCGACCTCGGCCGGGTAGACGTTCAGACCGCGCCCGGTGACGATCAGGTCGTCGGCGCGTCCGAGGTGGTAGAAGTAGCCCTCGGCGTCGCGCAGCATGATGTCGCCGGTGTAGAGCGCGCCGTCGCGGATGCGGGCGCGGGTCGCCTGCGGGTCGTTCAGGTAGCCGGTCATCAGCATCGGTCCGCGCGCCACCAGCTCGCCTGGCGTGTCCGGCGGCACCTCCCCGCCTTCGGGATCGAGCAGCCGCAGCTCCGCGCCGGGCGCCGCCCTGCCCACGCTGCCGAGCTTGCGCTCGGCGTCCGCGAGCGGCAACAGGGTGAGCAGCGGCGAAGTCTCGGTGAGGCCGTAGCCCTGGATCACCTTCGCCCGCGGACAGGCGCGCGCGAGCGCGCGCAGGATCTCGAGCGGAACCGACGTGCCCATCATCGCGGCCATGCGCAGGGACGAAAGGTCGTGCTCGGGCGAGAGCGCGCGCAGCATCCCCTGGTACAACGGCGGCACCGAGTGCATCCAGGTGACCCGGTGTCGACTGATCGCCGCCAGCAGACCGGCCGGCGTGACCGGATCGATCACAACCAGCGAGCAGCCCTTGTCGAGCACCTCGTCGAGCACCACCGGTCCGGAGATGTGGGACATCGGCAGGGCCATCAGTGCGACGTCGGAGGCGTCGGTCCCGATCGCCCAGCTCATCACGGCCGGGAAGCAGTCGAGATTGGCGTACGAGAGCTCCACCACGCGCGGCCGGCCCGTGGTCCCGGAAGTGTGCAGATAGAGAGCGGGATCCGATTGCTTGGGCGCGGCCGCGACCTCGGGAGCTGCGCCGGCTGCCGCGAGCCGCTCGGCCCAGGCGGGCGTGCCGACCTCGACGACTTCCGCGCGCCGTCCGATCGCGCGGCGCGCGTCGAGCGAGGTGTGGACGAACGCCACGCGGGCCCCGGCGTCGACCAGCAGCGCATCGAGCTCGTCCTCGGCGAGGCGCGGATCGATCGGCATCGCGATCGCGCCGACCTTCATCACGGCGGCGTACACCACCGGGAAGTCGAGTCCGTTGGGCAGCGAGATCGCGACGGCCTGGCCGGCGCCGACGCCGCGTTCGGCGAGCCACTCCGCCAGCGCATTGGCGCGCTGGTTCCAGCCGGCGAAGTCGAGGGTCTCGGCGTCGCTGATCAGCGCCGGGCGGTCGGGAGTCAGCGACGCCCACCGCGTAAGGGCCTGGCCTACCTGCACGGATCCTCCTGGATGGCATCGGTCACGTCGGCGGGGAGCCCGGTGTCCTCGCACCGGGACGGGCCTCGAACTTGGCGGACCCACGCCGCAACCGCCTGAGGTTCGCCCAGCTCCACTGCTCCGGCACGCCTCGCACCCGGGCCTCGATCACCTCGCACACCCGGGCGGTCGTCGCCGCCACGTCGGCGACCGGATCGCCGCTGCGCACCAGCTCGATCTCGGGTCCGATCTCGAGCCGGAGCTCCTGATTCGCGCCGCGCAGCGCGAACACGGGCACGAGCGCGGCGCCGGTGCGCAGCGCCAGGGTCGCGGGTCCGCGCGGGGCCGACGCAGGATGCCCGAGGAACTCGACCGGCACGCCCCCCGCCTTGAACTCGTCCGCGAGCACGACCAGGATGCGTCCCTCCCGCAGCGCCGAGAGCGACGCCCGTGCCGCGGCGTGGCTCGGGCGCGCGGGTACGCTGCCGACCCCGACCCGCGCGCGGACCCGGTCCAGGAGGGCCGCCATGCGATCGTCGTCCGGACGGTTCGCCAGCAGACTCACCGGATGGAGCCCGGCCAGGCGGATCGGCACCAGCGTGAAGGCGCCGAGGTGGGCGCTCACGGCCACCACGCCGCGCCCGCTCGCCAGCGCCTTGTCGAGGTGTTCCCTTCCCTCGATCGGAAAGCGCGTGAGGCGCTCGCGCTCCTCCTCGTAGATCACCGCGAGCGCGGCGTCGAGCACACTCCGGTGGAGATGCCACAGGCTCTCCCGCGCCAGACGGCGGCGCGCGGCCCGAGTCGGGAAGCGATCGCCCAGCGCGACCGCCAGGTTCCGCTCCATGCGACGCAAGCGGCGCCGCTCCAGCGGCAACGCGAGCCACCAGCCGACCCGCCCGACGAACTCGAGCCAGCCGGCGGGAACGCGGGGCAGCAGGCGCAGCGCCGCCTCGGCGAGCGGCACGACCAGCCGGTAGCGCCCGTGTCGGACGACCCCTGCGCGATGCCTGCGACGAGCCATGGCGCAAGCAGGTTACATCGCGCGCCCCTGCGAAGGCGCAGCAATCGGCCGCTCACCCGCCGGGGCCGGAGTAGCGGGCCCGTTCAGCGCGGCACGACGGCACGCGGGCGTTCCTCGATCGTAACGCGTCGCTCGAAGCGCTCGCCGTCGCGGAAGAGCTCGAGCGTGACCTCGCGCCCGATGCCCGAGAGATAGAGCCAGCGCTGGAAGTCGCTGACCGACCCGATCCGGTGCTCGTCGATCCCGGTCAGCGAGTCGCCGACGCGGACGCCGGCCGCCCAGCCCGGGCTCGGATCGAAGACGTCGTCGATGTAGACACCCGCCTCGGGCAGCGACAGGTTCCGCGCCCGATCCGCCAGGCGCCTGCGGGCCGAGCCGAGCTCGAGCACCGCGAAGCCCAGCCAGGGCGAGCGGTGGCTGCCCTGCTGCACGAGCGGCTCGTAGATGGCCATCGCCAGGTCGATCGGCAGCGCGAAGCGCAGCACCGGCTCCGACCTGCCCGGTCCGGAGGGATCGGCGCCCGGCCCCGGCACCATCATGCCCACCACCGCACCCTGGATGTCGAGCAGCGGTCCGCCGTAGCCGCCGGCGGGGACCGCGTACGACGTCTGCATCAGCGTCGCGGTCAGGTCCTCCTGGTAGCACTGGCGCTCGGGACCGCTCGCGAGTGTCCCGACCGAGAAGGTCTGGCCCCTGCCCGGCGGATCGCCGAGCGCGATCACCCAGTGCCCCACGCGCAGCTCGTCACTGTTGCCGAGTCGGGCGGGCTGCAGCTCGCGGGTGCGTCCGTGGCGAGGCGGGTCGAGCGCCAGCACCGCGAGGTCGATGGTCGGCTCGCTGCCCACGATGCGCGCGGTCCGGTGCCGACCGTCGTGCAGCTCGACGTCGACCAGCTCGACCCGCTCACCGGCCGTGTCGGTCAGCAGTCGATGCGCGGTGAGCACGTGACCCGCATCGCCTACCAGGAAGCCACTGCCCGAGCGAGCGGGCCGGAAGTCGGGATACAGACGCTCCTCGATGCTGCCCACGCGCCAGCCTCCGTCGGACGCAGCCGGTGCGTCATCGGCCGGACGCGAGACCATGCCCGTCACCCCGACGACGCTCGGGCCGGCCCGCTCGGCCACGTCCGCGAACACGCTCTGGAGAGACAGCGCCAGCTGCAGCGCGCCGTCCGGCGGCACGGCCGGAGGCTCCGCAGCGGCCGGCGGTGCATCCGCGACCGGTAGCTCCGGGGCACGCGGCGACTGGCGCGCGGATTCGGGAGCGGCCCGGTACTCGTCGAGGTGCGACGGGTGCACCTCGAAGCCCGCATCGCGCAGCGACTCGAGCAGCTCGGCGTTCGAGCGCTGTGCCAGGTCGGTCAGCGTGAGCGGCAGCTCCTCTTCGGGCGCGTGGCGTGCGAAGTCGCTGCGCAGCGTCATCAGGTAGAAGGCGATGTCCCAGATGCGATCCGGGTCGAGGCTGTCCGCATACGCGGGCATCGCCGTGCCCTCGATGCCGAACTTCACGGCGCCGTAGATCTGGTGGGGCGAGACCCAATTCATGCGCGGCTCGTGGAACCCGGTCGGAGGCGGCTCGAGGCCCGCGGCAGCCCGCCCGTCTCCGCGTCCGCGCGCACCGTGACAGGAGGCGCACATGGCCAGGTAGAAGCGCCGCCCGCGACCCAGGTCCGGCGGCGTGTCGGGCAACGCGATCACGCCGAGCTCGCCCGCCAGGCCGGTCGCGAGCTGACTCGCGAGCGCCCGCACCTCGGGCCATGGCGCCAACGCGCGGATGCGGCGCTCGAGCTCCAGCAGCCCGTCGAGGCTCGCCGGCGAGGCGCCCCGGGCCCGCAACGCGTCGCCCTGGCTCGCCAGCAGCCGGCCGAAGCGACGCATCTCTTCGTACTCGAAGGGATCCGCGATCCGGCGCTCGCGCACGGCGACCCCGTAGTCGACGGCGATGTACTGGAGCAGGAAGACGAGGCGCTCCGCCGGGAGCGCGGCCGGAGCCGCCGGCTCCGGCGCGGCGGACGCGCTCGCCGCCAGCCCGAGCAGCGCACCGGCGAGCCAGCGCCGCACCGCCGGGCCGACGCCGGCACGGGGGCAGTGGCGGAGAGGCAGAGTGGGCATGCGAGATCTCCTCGGATCGACCGCACCACCGGCGAGCTGAAGCACCCGGAGCCGCCCCGCGGCCGCGTCCGGGGCCGGGCGAGCCCCGCCGCGCCCATCGGATACCCTTGGGACGAGGGGGGAGCCAGCGTGCCGTCGAGTCGACCCAATGCGATCCCGACCGTCGTCCACGTGGTGCGCCAGCTCGATCCGGAGTCGATCCTCGACGTCGGGGTCGGCTTCGGCAAGTGGGGTCTGCTGTTCCGCGAGTACTCCGACATCCGCGCCTCGGAGGACGAGCCGGGGCGCTACCCGCGCTCCGGCTGGAAGGTGCGGATCGAGGGGATCGAGGGCTTCCCCGACTACCTGACGCCGGTCCACGACTACGTCTACGACCGCATCCACCGCGGCCTGGCCCAGGAGGTGGTCGCCGGGCTGGGCGAGTACGACGTCGTACACGTCGGCGACATGATCGAGCACCTCGACAAGCGCGACGGGCTCGCGCTGCTGGAGGCGCTGCTGGCGAAGGCGCGTCGCGCGCTGATCGTCTCGACGCCGAAGTACGACACCCACCAGTCCCAGCTGGTGGGCAACGAGCTCGAGCGCCACCTGAGCGTGTGGTCGAAGCGGGACTTCGAGCACTTTCCGGGCGCGAACGTGCGCACGGTGGATGGAACCCTGCTGATCGCCGTGATCGTCAAGCCGGGTGTGCCGGTGCCGCGCATCCGACCCGCGCTCTCCGGAGCCCCGCGCGGCCTGCGGGGCCTGTGCGTGCGCGCGCCGGAGCTGCTGGCGCGCGCCCTCGACCGCCTGCGGGCGCGCCCGGCCTGAGCCGGGGGCGCCGAGAGCGCTCAGCGCGCCTGGTCGGGCTCCACCGGGCACACGAAGTCGGCGGGCTTGACCGTCAGGATCGACGCCGGAACGCGCTGCAGCAGGCGCTCGGCGGTGTTGCCCAGCAGCAGGCCGGACACGCCCCCGCGCGCGATCGTGCCCATCACCACGAGATCCGCCCGGTGCCGCTCTACCCCGGCGAGGATCGCGCGGGTGGGAGAGCCGAGCCCCACGTGCAGCGCCACCTCTCCGGCATGCCCGACTCGCTCGAGCGTCGCGCGAATGCTGCGGGTCGCCGCCTGCGTCTGCTGCTCGAGATAGCCCTCGCGCTTCGACTCGAGCTGCGCCTGCATCGTGAGCTGCACGGTGTGGATTACGTGCAGCGGCGCCCGCGCGCGCAGTGCGATCTGGCTGGCCCGCTCGATCACCCGCTCGCCGACGTCCGTCAGGTCGCAGGCCGCGAGCACCACTCGCGGCGGCGACTCACTGCCCGGACGCACCGCCCAGACGGCGCTGGGACATTTCCGCAGCAGCTTGGCCGCGACGCTGCCCACGCGCGGCCCGCCCTCCTCCGGCTCCGAGCGCTTGCCGACGATCACCAGATCGGCCGGCGCCTCGAGCACCCGCCGGATGACCGCGAGCCAGGCCCGCGCGGGACTGATCTCGACCCGGGTCGCGATGCCGGCCTCGCGCAGCTCGCGTACGGCCGCCTCGATCGCCGCATCGGCGGGTACGGCATCGCCGCTCGTCAGGTACTTGCCATCGGAGGGGTCGAAGATCTCGTCGTCCGAGCTCGAGTGGAGCAGTGTACAGCGCACGCTCTCGCCGTGAGCCAGCCAGCGCGCGCAGGCGAGCGCCGCCGCGCTGCCGGCGCTCAGCGCTCCGGTCGCGTGGTGGGTGTCGAGTCCGACGACGATGTGGCGGAACGCGGGCATTCCGAACCTCCGGCGAGCGGGAGGCTAGCCGGCGAGGATACGCTTGCCAGGAGCCCCCCTTCTGGCTCGAGTCAAGCTCCTGGCCGGCGAATGTGTGCTTGCCACGAGCTCCCGCTCGAAGCCCGGGGCAGGCCCCGCGGAGCCTCCTCGGCCGGGCGCCTGCTTCGTCGCGAGCGCCCAGCGACCCATCCGCAACCCGCTACGCGCCCAGCGTCGCGTCCAACGCGCCGCGATAGAGGTCGAGCTCGGACAACGCGTGTGCGCCACGCAAGCCGACCAGGCTCGGCACGAGCCAGCCGACGCAGGCCGCCGCCCGGACCAGTGTGCCGAGCGCCGCGAGGGCACCAACCGTCTCCGCTTCGAGCGCGAGTCCGCGCTCGGCCGCGGCAGCGCGGTAGTGCCGCAGCGAGGCATTCGCCGCGAACCCGCGACTGCCACCGGGGACCTGCGCCAGGTCGATCGCCGGGGAGCGCACGGCGACGTGATCCCAGTCGAAGGGCAGCGTCTCGAGCGTGGCGGCCTGCCCGCGCATGCGGACGTTGCGCGTGACGAACGCGCCGTGGGTCAGCACCGCCGGCACCGACGCCGCGGCGGCCTCCCAGGCATCCCATCGCTCCTCCGCCACGGCCAGCAGCTCGAGCACGCGCGCGACGCGCGCGGCGCCCGGCTCGCCCAACGCCTCGTTGCCCTGAGCGGCAGCCAGACTCAGCCGGGTCGCCGCGAGCTGCTCGCGCTCCTGCTTCAGACTGCGGCGCGGGACCCGTGCCGGGATTGCGGTCGCTGCCGAAGCCGCGTGGCAGCGACCGAGCCAGCGACCGGCGGCCCGCTGATGCGCGGGGTCCGAGGGCTGGAAGGCGCGATCGCCCAGGTCCTCCAGGAACAGGACGTCGGGCGCGTCGCCGCTCCCGGAGACGAAGCCCAGACACGCGGGGGTCGCGACGCCCAGCTCCGGAAGGATCTGCTCGTGGATCGCGCGCTCGAGCGCCAGGCCGCCTTTCGGACGCAGCTTGGCGACGACCGAGCGGCCGGCCCGCGTCCGCAGCCGCACGGCGTCGGAGTGCCGACCCCCGGAGAGAGTCTCCGCCGCCACCACTCGCGCGCCCGATGCGAGCTCGCTCCAGGCTTCGATCGCCCTTTGCCGTGCCGCCTCGCCGTTGCCGGTCATCCCGCTGCGACTCACCTCGGACCCCGGCCGGATCGCGCACCCGCGCGACCCGACGTCGCAAAAGCGCGTGACAAACCGCGCGATGATCGCCGAGACTGATCCCGGTGGCGTCCTCTCTCTCGCACTCCGATTCCGCGCCGACGGTGCGACGCGTCCGTCGGCTTCCGGAGCCCGAGGTCGTGCTGCGCGCGCTGGCGGCCTGGCGAGCGCTGCGGCCCGACGCCCCGGGGCCCGAGCGGGTACAGGTGCTGCTCAGCAAGAAGAAGTCGGCCATCTGCCGGCTGTCCGTTCGCGGCGGGCCGTTGATCGCCAAGCGCGCGGAGCTGCGCTCTGCCGAGCTCGAGCGGCGCCTGCACGCCGAGATCCTCCCCGAGCTGCCGGTCAGCCATCTGCGCTGCTACGGGCTGATCGAGTGCGAGCCGGATCCCGGCTACGGCTGGCTCTTCCTCGAGGATGCGGGCGACCCGTCGGTCGTGCTCGACGACGTCGGCGATCCGCACGAGGTGTTCGAGAGGCCGGAGGACCGGCCGCTGATTGCCGCGTGGCTCGCGACGCTGCACGCCAGCTCCGCCGGGTCGCCGCAGCTCGTCGGTCTGCCCGACCGCGGACCCGATGGCGTGTCGCGGCGACTGTCCCGCGGACGTGAAGCGATCCTGGCGAGCCTCGAGCATCCGGAACAGCCCGAGAGCCGGGACGAGCTCGCGTCGATCCTGACTGCGCTCGAAGTGCTGACCGCGCACTGGAGCGAGATCGAGGACCGCTGCCACTCGCTGCCCCACACGCTGGTCCACGGCGACTTCGTACCCAAGAACATGAGCGTGCGCGACGGGCCGGAGGGACGGGAGCTGCTGGTATACGACTGGGAGCACGCGGGCTGCGGATTGCCGGGGCAGGACCTCGCCAAGGTGGACCTCGCGCACTACGGAGCCGTGCTGCGCGAGCACTGGAGTGGTGTCGACGCCATCTGGCTGCGGCGGCTGCGCGACACGGGACGCTACTTCCGACTCGTCGCCGAGATCGACTGGGCGGCGACTCGCCTGTGCCTGCGCGGCTCCGAGTACTTCGTTCAAGAGCTCCAGCAACACGCCGGCGAGCTCGAGACACGCTTCCTGGCCGAGGGCTGGGCGACCGGGCGCGGCTGAGCGCCTCGGGATCCGTCGGCCCGCTCGTCGCCCCGCCACGGACCCCTCAACCTCCCGGCACACCCTCGACGCTTCCCGCGCGTTCGAGCGCGAGCCCGATCGCCGCCGACGCCCGCGCGCATGCGAGCCCCGCGCCGCACGCCAGCGCGCCCGCCGCGCCCGCGAGCAGCACCGCGACGAGCGAGGCGCCGGCAGCGGCGGCGATCAGACCCATCGTCCCGCAGGCCAGCGCGCCCACCCCGCACGCCGCGTGGGGCCTCGGCCAGCTGCGAAAGCGGAAGAGCTGGGTCCCGCTGCCGTGGTCCTCGACGGCCATGCAGAGGCGCACCGCACCCAGGGCGCCCCCGCGTACCTCCAGATCCCAGCGGTCGAAGTCACCGCCGCGCGATGCGTCGTTCGGTGCGAGCGCGCCCAGCGCCTGCTCGAGCGCCTCGAGCTGGAGCGAGGGCTCGCGCCAATCCTCGCTCCAGAGCCACCAGCTCTTCCGACCCGGCCAGGCCAGCAGTCGCAGCCCTTGCGCGCGGCGGTGCACGGGATCGGGCCAGAGCCGCCCCCAGAGACGCGCCGCCGGCTGGATCGCGTGCAGCAGCCCGGTCAGCGCGAGCCGACGCAGCCGTTCGCCTCGGGTGGCAGCCGGGCGAGGAAAGCGCGCGTCCCGGGCTCCGCTGGCCGCCTGCCACGCCAGCACGACCAGCGCCAGCGTCAGCGGGACCAGCGCCCACAGCAGCGGGCTCCACGCCAGACCGAGCAGCGAGAGCCCCACCAGAGCGGCCAGCACCCCGTAGGACTCGGGCAGCAGCGCGAGCGCCAGCAACGAGCTCGGGTCGGCCCGGTAGACCGACTGGAATGGCGCGCTGCCCCAGATCCCGTGATAGACCCTGGGCCGCTCGAGCGACAGCACGCGCGGCTGCCCTGCGCCGTAGATCGTGCCGTGCCAGTTCCAGTGACCGCGAGCGCTGCGGCGCTGCGGCCACTTGCGAGCCAGCAGGCTCTCCGCGCGACCGTACCCGCGCTGCTGCCGCAGGTAGGCCGGCACGCTCGCGCGCCGGTGGTGCCACACGACGGCCGCCGGCGAGAAGCCGAGCGTCCCCCCCTGCTCCCGCAGCCGCCAGCACACGTCCACGTCGTCGCCAGCGGTGCGGAAGCGGAGGTCGAAGCCGTCGACCGCTTCCAGCGCGGCCTTGCGGAAGGCCATGTTGCAGCCCGGGATGTGGTCCGCCTCTTCGTCGGTGATCAGCACGTGCGAAGGATTGCCGGGTGAGTTCGAGATGCACTGCGCGGTCTCGCCGTCTTCCGGCGGCGAGAGGTTCGGTCCCCCGACCCCCACGTGGTCCGAGCGCGTGAACACCTCGGCCAGGTAGCGGAGCCAGTCCGGATCGGGCCACGCATCGTCGTCGAGGTAGGCGACGATCTCACCGCTGGCGGCAGCCAGACCGGTGTTGCGGGCGTGGCTCAGACCACGGTGCTCCATCCGCATCACGCGGAACGGGTACTGCTCGGCGATGTCGGCGCTGTGGTCGGACGAGCCGTCGTCGACGACGATCACCTCGAAGTCTGGATAGTCGAGCTTCGCGAGGCCCTCGCAACAGTCGCGCAGCGTGCGACTGCCGTTGTGGGTGCAGACGACCACCGAGATGCGCGGCCAGTCGGAGCGCGCGGGCAGTGGATGCCCGGAGTAGGCCCGGGCCACCGCGCCCAGAGCGGGCTTCGGGCTGCGCTCGGCGTCCGTCAGACCGAACGCCCAGTCGTCGACGTCGCCGCCTCCGCGATACCACTCGTCCGTCCAGGAGAAGACGAACACCCCGGCACAGCCCGCGGCGAACGAGCTGCGGATCTGCCAGTCGAGTGACCGCGCCTGGGCGACCTCGCCGTGGCGCAGGCTGTCGATGCCGACCTCGCTCATCAGCAGCGGGCGCTCGCCCGCGAGGTTCTGGAGTCGCGCCAGGTAGCGCCGAAACGGCTGCTCGGACTCGAGATAGACGTTCACCGACAGCACATCGAGAAAGGAGAGGTCGAGGTACTCGGTGGTGGGGTAGTTGACGTAGGTGACGAGGGCCTGCGGGTCCTCCTGCTTCACGACCCGGGTCATCCACGCGAGGTAGCGCTCCACACGGCGCGGGCCGAGCCAGCGCACGATCGACGCAGGCACCTCGTTGCCGAGGGCGTAGCAGAGCAGCGCCGGGTGACCGGCGCAGCGTCGGACCCGCTCCCGCACCTCGACGTCGAGCGGGCGCGGCGGCTGCTTGCCGTCGATCAGGAAGCCGATCTGCTGCTCGACCGAGAGCCCCACCATCACGCGCAGGTCGTGGCGATGGGCGATGTCGAGCAGCTCGCGCGGCGGCGTCGTGTGTGGGATGCGAACGGTGTTGATCCCGCTGGCCGCCATCGCCTTGAAGTCGCGCTCGATGATCCCGGTGTCGGCGTACTCGACGCCGCGTTCGTCGGGGCGGAACGCGCCGTAGGTCACGCCGCGGACGTAGAACTTCTGCTCACCGGCGTACAGGAACTTGCCGCGGGCCCGGATCGGAGCGTCGGCATTCGGGGCGTGGACGGACGACGGGAGCATGATGCAGCTGCGGCTCGATCCCCCCAATGCAGGTATACACGAGCCCGCGCGAAAATGGCGGAACCAACACGAACGCGCGAAAAAAAGTGATCCACGACACGATCCCGTGTCGAACTCGACATTCCCCGTGACGGCGGGGACTTCGCACGAACTCTGCCGGTCCGTTGCCGGTCGTCTACCGCCGGGTTGCCGGTCCAGTTGCCGGTCCGCGATGCGCGAGCTGCCGACCGACTGCGCGGCCAGCGCCACGGGCCGGTCAACGCGTGCGGACGATCTCTCCGTCGCGCAGCTCGAACACGAGATTGCAGGTCGCCAGCGTGCTGGTGCGGTGGGCGATCATGAAGGTGGTCCGCCCCTTCATCAGCCGGTCCAGCGCCTCCATGATCGCGGCCTCGGTGGCGAGATCGACCGAGCTGGTCGGCTCGTCGAGGATCAGGATCGGCGCGTCCTTCAGGAACGCGCGGGCCAACGAGATGCGCTGGCGTTCGCCCCCCGACAGGCGCATGCCGCGCTCGCCGACGAGCGTCTCGTAGCCCTCTTCGAGCTGGACGATGAAGTCGTGGGCGCCGGCCGCGCTGGCGGCGGCCTGGATCTGTGCGAGCGGGGCGCCCGGGTCGGCGTAGGCGATGTTCTCGGCGATCGTCGTCGAGAACAGCACCGGCTCCTGCAACATGATCGCGAACTGGCGACGCAGGTCCGCGAGCCGGTAGTCGCGCAGGTCGACGCCGTCGAGCAGGATCTGGCCACTGGTGGGGTCGTAGAAGCGGCTGAGCAGGCTCACCAGGGTCGTCTTGCCCGCACCGGTGGGGCCGGCGATGCCGACCCGCGAGCCCGGCGGGGCCTCGAACGACACGTGGCGCAGCGCGGGCTC
>Ga0209536_100010358_pt1 | contig 13762 bp, 15 predicted proteins | sample DeeMarSeWOR28_12_FD_187461 | JGI IMG/M metagenome (GOLD analysis project Ga0209536, IMG submission 187461) | Marine sediment microbial communities from White Oak River estuary, North Carolina - WOR-2-8_12 (SPAdes) (version 2) | ecosystem: Environmental > Aquatic > Marine > Intertidal zone >...
TGGATTACTACTTGCAATTCCTGAAGGCCGAAGTTGAGCGGCTGCCGCGCAAGCCCATTCTGATGGGGCACAGCATGGGCGGAGCGCTCGTCCAATGGTATCTCAAATATGTGGGCGACGATTTGCCTGCGGCAGTGCTGGTGGCCCCCTGGGCTTCGCACAGCACTATCGAAGATGGGATGCGCTGGTTGCCGCTCGACCCAATAGGCGCGGTTTTGGTTGTGCTCACTTGCTCAACCCGCCCTTTCATTCGCACCCCGAAACAAGCCGCCAAGAAACTGATTTCACCCAAGTCGGTTTACACCCCCGAAGAACTGCACGCCCGGCTCAGCCCAGAGTCGGCCTGGGTGATGTACCAGCACAACCCGCCCTTTTGGTATCCGCCCAAGCAGGTCAAAACGCCTATGCTCTGGCTGGCTGGCGAGATAGATACTGTCATTGGGGTGGAGGCAGAGAAAAAGTCAGCTGCCTACTACCAGGCTGATTTCTTTGTTGTGCCAGAGGCTGCGCATAATATCATGATGGAATACAATTACCGCGAGACCGCAGAAACGATTTATGATTGGTTGAACAAGCGTGAAATAAAGTAAGCATCCGTCACTGCTCAATGTAAGAGCCAAAAAGTAGATGCTGGTTTCCTTTATGATATTTATCTCTTTGCAAGTGATTGCACCGATACCGGTTTAGTGAAAGAATGTTGAAACTGCGAAGAATTAGATGAGATGGTATAGAGGAGTATATGAGACGCGATAAACAAATAAAGGATTTGGCTGAAACTTGGGGAGCGGATTTCTTTGGTGTAGCAGACCTTTCTCCTGCCCATAATGCAATCCTGGAACAAGGTGGGGCAGTAGTTGCAGATTATCCGCGAGCGGTTTCCATAGGTATTGTTCTTGTTGATTCTATCGTTGATCAACTGCCTCAACGAGCAGAGCGGGCTGTGGCAATTAGCTATCAGCATCACTGCTACGATGTGGTAAACCAACGGCTTGACCACATCATCTCAAGATTGAGCAGTGTACTACAAGGAGAAGGCCATAGAGCGTTGCCAGTGCCAGCGTCGAAGACTGTGGATGACGAGAAGCTATGTGGTGTCTTCTCGCATAAGATGGCAGCACATTTAGCTGGTTTGGGGTGGATTGGAAAAAATTGTTTACTGGTTACGCCACAGGTGGGGCCACGCGTGCGCTGGGCCACGGTGTTGACCGATGTGCCATTGAAGGCGACCGGGGATTCAATGGAAGAACAGTGTGGCGTATGTGAGCAATGCGTAAAAATTTGCCCAGTCAGTGCCTTCACAGGGCAACCATTTCGGAAAAACGAATCTCGGGAAACTCGCTTTGATGCGAGTAAATGTGATCGTTACTTTTCCAAGATGGAAGTGCAGAATGGGTTGGCTGTTTGTGGTTTGTGTTTGTATATTTGTCCGTTTGGAAGGCAGTAGATTTGTCTAGTTCGAGCCACCTAACCCCGTGCGCATCTGACTGTTAAGCAACCAATTGCCTTTCCACTGAAGGAGGTGCTATCGATATGAGTCCAACCCGCATGTCAAAGATAGAATCAGCCACGCGCCTCGTCCTTGGATTCAATGAGGCCTTCAATCGCCACGATGTCGAGGAAATGATGGGGCTTATGAGCGAGGATTGTGTCTACGAGCACAACAGCCCGTCCCCCGATGGTACTGCATACTCTGGGAAGGAGACAATCACCGAGTTCTGGCAAGACTTCTTCCGCGAGTCACCCCAGGCACACATCGAAATCGAGGAGATATTTGGCCTGGGTATGCGTTGCGTCATGCGCTGGCGATACGACTGGGTGGATGCGACAGGGAAAAAGATACACGTCCGGGGGGTGGATATATTCAAGTTAAAGGATGGCCTCATCTGCGAGCAATTCTCCTATGTCAAAGAGTAGTTCCGCCCTTCATTTAGGACACGGATTTCACGGAAAGAACGGAGCTTTTTCCGTTCAATACGGAAAGAATCCCTAAAAAACCGTGATGTCCGTGTACAAAATTATCGTATCCCGAATTCAAATGAATTAGATTGGAATCAACCATGGACATGAAAAACGTCCCCTTCGGCATCACTGACTGGTCACAAGTCGCTCCCACAGAGCACAAGGGAGAAACCGGCCTGGCAACCTGGCGTACGCAGCAATTCGATACCATCCGTGTACGCATGGTCGAGTACAGTCCCGGTTACCGCGCCGACCACTGGTGCAAGAAGGGGCACATCCTGTTATGCCTTGAAGGAGAGCTGCACACTGAACTGGCCGATGGCAGGCAATTCGTCCTGACTCCGGGTGTCAGCTACCAGGTGGCGGACGAGGCGGAACCGCATCGCTCCTACACCCCAACCGGCGCGAAACTCTTCATCGTTGACTAGTTTTGCTTTTGTCAACAAATTATCTTGCTCTAGGCGGCGTCCTCGCCGCCGGGGAAAGTGCCCTAAAGGGTACGGCGGCAAGAGCACTTAGTTGTTGTGACTGAAGCAAGAAAGGCTTTGAGAATGCTCAAATTGGCTTTGAAAGGCATTGCTGTGGTTGCCAGCGGCTTGTTTTTTGGTTTTGTAGGCTTGCTCATTGGCTCTTACATCGGCGGCAATTTTGCGCAAGATTTCACTCTCTTTGGTGTGCGCGGGTATGAAGCCACCGGCCAATTAGGCTTTATATTGGGATGTATCATGGGCATCGCAGTGAGCATTCTGTTTTTGAGAAGTCGGTCAAAATCATAAAAACTTATTGTAGCCCAGGAGGGCATTGATGCAACAAATAGGTGTTGGAATAGCCATCATCCAATCAGAGAAAATCCTGCTGACAAAACGGCGCGATTTTCCCGTCTGGTGTATCCCAGGCGGGCATCTTGCACCCAAAGAATCCGTCCCCAATGCTGCCATCCGTGAAGCAAAAGAAGAAACCGGGCTGGATGTGAAAATCACAGATTTCGTCGGCTTATATTCCATGCCAAACAAATGGCAGGACGGTTCCTGCGAGATCATCCTGCGAGGTAAACCTGTTGGCGGAAAGCTGTTCACATCCACAGACGAAACCACAGATGCGGCTTACTTTTCCAGGGATGAACTCCCCGGCAACCTGATAGGATGGCAATATCACCAAATCGATGATGCGCTCTCCGGCAAAAGCGGCGGGCTTTCAATTTTTGACGTCCGCATCTCGATTGGTCAAAACCGGGAAAACCTATTACATTTGATCGAAAGCGGGCAAATCTCTCTTGATGATTGTCTCAACGATTTGTGTACCCGACCCAATCGAATTGACCTAAAGGAAACAAGCCATGAAAGTAACCGTCTGTGAGCTCCCCAACGAAGCCAAAGCACTTGAGACCACCTGGAATAAACTGGCCGAACATGTCCAAACACAGGGCAGCGAACTCGTCCTGTTGCCGGAGATGCCCTTTTTTAAATGGCTGGCACACACGCGCGATGTGGACGCCAGTCAATGGGAACAGGCTGTGGAGACACATGAAGCCTGGATAACGCATCTCACTGACCTTGTGCCTGCTACCGTTATCAGCACCCGGCCCGTCACTTTAGATGGTGTACACCAGAACGCCGGCTACATCTGGGAGCCCGGGAGAGGTGCGCAGACTGTCCACACCAAATATTACCTGCCCGATGAAGCGGGGTTCTGGGAAGCAAGCTGGTATGAACGTGGCGATGGCAACTTTTCGTTAGCGAATACATCCAAAGGGAAAATCGGATTCCTGATTTGCACCGAACTGTGGTTCAACCATCATGCCAGGGAGTATGGCAAGCAGGGTATGCAAATCCTGGTCTGTCCACGAGCCACGCCCAATCCCACCACGCCCAAATGGGTGGCTGGCGGTCAGGCCGCGGCAGTCGTTTCAGGCGCATACTGCCTGTCGTCGAACCTCGCAGGTACGACTCCAGAAGGTGGCGACTACGCCGGCGTTGGTTGGATCATCGAGCCAAATGAAGGCAAAGTGTTAGGCCTAACCTCGCCAGAGCAACCCTTCCTGACATTGGACATTGATCTGGCTGAAGCAGATAAAGCCAAGTCCACTTATCCGCGATACGTGGTGGAGTAGCTTATGGAAACCAACGTTGTACATACTGTGCGGGGGCCAATCATGCCTGAAAATCTGGGCTTCACTTTGCCTCATGAACATATCATGGTTGATTTCGGCGGCGCCGCCACGGCCGGAAAACATCGCTATCAAGCCGATAATGTGATCTCGGTCATGAAACCTTATCTGGATGATATTCGCGCACAAGGGGTTGAAACGCTGGTGGAATGTACGCCTAATTTCCTGGGACGGGATGTGGAAATCTTTCGCACGCTTTCAGAAGAGACCGGTTTGAACATCGTCACCAATACCGGATTGTACAACAACCAGTATCTCCCTGATTACGCTCATCAACGGAGTGCCGAGAGCCTGGCCGAGGATTGGATCGTAGAGTTTGAAAACGGCATCGATGGGACTGGCATCAAACCAGGTTTCATCAAGACGGCTGTCAATGAACAGCCAAACGAACTGGATCTGAAAATCATCCAGGCCGCAGCGATCACTCACAAGGCTACCGGTCTCACCATCGCTACACATACCGGCCTGGCGGACGCAGCGGAAAAAGTTCTGGCTGTTTTGGAAGGCCAGCAGGTAGACCCCGCTCGCTGGATTTTTGTCCATGCGCACATTGAACCGGATGTCCAGCGTTTGGTGGATCTGGCAAAAACCGGTCTGTGGATTGAGTTGGATGGTCTAGGCTTTGGCGGTGAAGAGGAGCATCTTGAAAAGCTAGTAACGCTGTTAGAACATGGTTTTGAAGATCAAATCTTGCTCTCTCAGGATGCCGGATGGTATAACATCGGTGAAAAAAATGGAGGCCAAATCAACCCATTTACACGCTTGAAAGCAGAGTTTCTACCTCTGACAAAAGAACGAGGCCTTGACGATGCAATGATAGAAAAAATCACCCGCATCAATCCGGCGAGGGCCTTTACCTGTCAAAAGAATGTGTTGGGATAAAAGCCCAACCTACGAGAACCTATCATAAGAAAGGAACACAAATGCAATATCGAGAACTTGGACGCACGGGGTGGAAAGTATCCGCCATCAGCTTTGGGGCCTGGGCCATCGGGGGTACCTGGGGTACTGTCAGTGACGATGAATCTTTTGCAGCTCTAAATCATGCGCTGGATAACGGCGTCAACTTTTTTGACACTGCTGATGTCTACGGCGATGGACGCAGTGAGCGTCTGCTAGCAAAGCTACGCCGCGAGCGCAAAGAAAACTTTTATGTTGCTACGAAGGCTGGCCGCCGATTGGATCCCCATGTGGCTGAAGGCTACAACCGCAAGAATTTAATCTCCTTCGTCGAGCGCAGCCTGAAGAACCTGGAAACAGAAACGCTAGACCTGCTCCAGTTACATTGTCCACCAACAGAAGTTTTTTACATGCCAGAAACGTTTGGCGTGCTGGATGACCTGAAGCAGGCTGGAAAGTTGAAACATTATGGTGTCAGTGTTGAGAAAGTAGAAGAAGCCCTGAAAGCAATTGAATATCCCAACGTGCAAACCGTCCAGATCATTTTCAACATTTTCCGGCAGCGCCCGAAGGACTTATTCTTTGCTGAAGCCCAGCGCAAAAAAGTCGGCATCCTGGCGCGCCTGCCCCTGTCATCGGGTATGCTGACTGGCAAGTTCACCAAAAACAGCCAGTTCGAAAAAGACGACCACCGCGCCTTCAACCGCAAGGGTGAAGATTTTGACCGCGGCGAGACTTTCTCTGGCTTCGATTACGATACCGGTCTGGAAGTCATTGATGAATTGCGCCCGCTCGTTTCGTCAGATATGAGTATGACCCAAATGGCATTGCGCTGGATTTTGATGTTCCCGGCAGTGACCTGTGCCATCCCGGGCGGGAAAAAGGCCGCACAGGTGGACGAGAACGTCAAAGCAGCCGATCTACCCGCTCTGCCTGATAAGATCATGTCCACCATCGAATCAATATACAATCAAAAAATAAAACCGCACGTCCACCATTATTGGTAAGCAGGTTTGAATGCTCCCACCAAAAAATCCCGACGATTTCTCGTTGGGATTTTTTCTACTCAGCTTGAAGCAGAATATCTGCCAGTTCAGACGTATTATCGAGAATCAAATCTGTTCCTCTGCGCTCGAGTTCACCCCGCTCCCCAAAACCGCACAGCACGCCGACTGTCTGTGTGCCAGCAGCTTTTCCCGCGCGGATATCCACGGTGGTATCGCCGATCATCAGGCAGTTCTCTGGTGCCACCCCCATCTTCTCAGCAGCATACAGGATCGGGTCAGGATACGGCTTAGTATGCTCGGCAGTAACGGCAGTCACGATCTCTTCGAAGTAATCGGTCAACTCGAACTGTTCGAGAAACGCGCGGGTAGACTTATCATCGCGCGCGCTGACAACTGACATTGGATACTTCCCATGCAGTCGCTCCAGCATCTCCCTGATACCAGGCACCATCATGAAATGTTTCATCGGGCGCGGACGATGGCGGTTCAGCCATTCCCATAGCCCCAGCAATTCATCGTCCAATCCGATAATGTCGGGCAGGCCGATCAGGGCATTGCCAGGCGATTCGATCCACATCACAAATTTCCGAGCAGCGCGATGCGGGTCGCGGAACAAAAAACGGGGCAAGAATCGGGCAATCTTTTGTGTATACACGTCATCAGTATCACTCAAGGTGCCGTCCACATCAAAGCATAAGGCCTGGATTCGTTGAAGATCGAGAGACATATGCCCATTGTAAACCATATTCATACCTGTTTGGGAATGCACATCGTGCTATACTTGTATAGATAATTGCAAGTTATAGCGGTTGAGGTATCCAGTTGATATTGACTGGATTAATTTGAGCAAGGACGTGGTATATTTAATAAATAGGAAGTGGACTAGCATATTTTCAGGTCATACTATCTTATGGATCTAAAATCACCTCAGAAAAAACTCACTACGGAAGAAGACCGTAACCGGCTTGACCTTCTCTATCACGTCAGCCGCGAGGTTGCTACCGCATTGGATCTGCGCACTGTGCTACAGCGTGTGTTGTATCAGGCAATCCAGAATGTAGGTGGGGAGCGTGGTAGTATCGTCGTGCTGGACGATGCTGGCAAAGCAGTGGATTCCACAATCGTTTTCGGTCAACAACATATTAATGAAGATACAACCCAGCAATTACGCGATACCGTAGAACACGGACTGGCCGGGTGGGTGCTAAAAAACCGTAAACCAGTCCTGATCGCCAACACCAGCCAAGACAAGCGCTGGTTGCACCGTCCTGATGATGCTAAAAAGAAAACAGGTTCGAAATCAGCTCTTTGCATGCCTCTGCTGGCGCGCGATCAATTGGTAGGGGTGTTGACATTGGTACATTCAAAGCCCAATGCGTTCAGTGAAGAACACCTGGAATTGATGCAGGCTATCGCCGACCAGGCCGGAATTGCCGTATTGAATGCCCGTCTCTACACGGAAAGTCAACGTACGGCGCGCGTGATGAGTGCGCTGGCTGAAAGCGCAGCAATTATCAACACATCATTGCGGTTGGATGATGTTCTCGAACATATCTTGAATCAGACCATCCAGGCTCTGCAAGTGGAAACGGTTGCCCTGGCATTGTTTGATCCATCCAACGATGAATTGGTCTTCCGCGCCGCGACCGGGCAAAATGCCAACAATATCCTTAATCGCCGTATACCCCCGGGACAGGGGTTAGCCAATCTGGTAATCAAAGACGGGCAAGGGATAGTAATACCTGATGTCAGCAAAGATCAACGCTTCAAAAACGTTGACAGGTTTGGGGGCATAGAGATGCGTGCTGTGGCGATGGCACCTATCCAGGCACCGGGAAATGTCATTGGTGTGTTAGAAGCTATCAATCCGATTTCAGGTGAATTTGATCTGGATGCCATGCTGGTGCTGACCGGGCTGGGGAGTCTGGCCGGAACATCTATCCAAAACGCACAATCATTCGAAAGGATGGATTCTACACATCAGCACTACCGAGAACTGTTCGAAGATAGTATTGATCCCATCCTACTGACCGATTGGGATGGGAAAATCATCGAAGCGAACCGTCAGGCGATAGAGTTCAGTGGTTACGGTAACAAAAAGCTACATGAAGTGAGCATTGATCAGTTACATGACGTCAATTGGGATATGCTTGGGTTGAGATTTGACAATCTCAAATCTTATCAGACCTTCTCATATGACTCGATTTTGCGCACGGTTATTGGTCGTCCCATACCAATTCAAGTCAATGTTCGCCCGGTAGAATTTGAAGATGCGGTTGTATTGCAATGGATCATCCATGATATCAGCGAACGCAAAGCACTGGATGACTTGCGTAACGATCTGATGTCCATGGTCTATCATGATCTGCGCTCACCACTAGCAAATATTATTTCCAGCCTGGATATGTTGAGCGTGCTGATAAGTAATGACGATGACGAGGATGTGCAATCCATCATGAAGGTCGCCTTCCACTCCACTACGCGTATCGAACGCATGATCAATACATTGCTGGATATCAATAAGCTGGAATCAGGTCAGAAAATCATCACCCAACGTGTTGTCCATGTTGAAAACCTGGTTATTGACGCCACCAAAGAAGTGGAACAGATCGCGGATAGCCGCAATCAGAAGCTCCTTGCCCAATTTCCCGAGAACGAGAAACTCGATCCCGTCTGGATTGACGAGGATATGATTTTGCGCGTGCTGATTAATCTGGTCGAAAATGCAGCCAAGTTCTCACCCGCGGAAGGCGAGATTACAATTATTGCCCAGGCTGTAGATGGACAAGTAAAAGTCTGCGTGAAAGATACGGGACCTGCTATTCCTGTTGGCGATCATGAGCGTATTTTTAATAAGTTCACCCGGCTGCGTGGTAAAGACAAGCTCAGCGGAATGGGCATTGGACTGGCATTCTGCCGCCTGGCCGTGGAGGGGCACGGTGGACACATATGGGTCGAAAGTGGACAAGACAAGGGCAACACATTCTGCTTCATCCTGCCTGTGGCATCGAAAGAACAACAGGAAAGTTCTAAAGGGGATTAGGGTAAAATTGACTCTCACCCCCTCAACACCCAAGAGAGAATTTTCTCGTTTGTCTTCTTATTAGAAAAAGAGCAGGGAGGGGGGAGAGTTTTCAGGAGCAATTTGTTTATGGATTCCATTAGCAAACAAGTATTTATTGAAACCCAATACCCCGGTGTAACATTAGGAGCTATCAGCCTTCCCCGTGGGTTAGTGCAGATTGACGCACCGCCCTCGCCGGAAGACGGACGGTCGTGGCGCGCTGCACTTATGGGTTTAAGCGGTGGCCCGGAACGCATCCTCATCAACCTGGATGCGCATCCAGACCGGACCCTGGGCGTGCGTGCCATGGATTGCAGTGTGATTGCCCACGAAGAGACTGCCGAGATCTTTCGAAACAGGCCGAGCACCTTCAAATCTCAACACAATGAAACCGGCGCCAACTGGGAAGACATCCCCGGCCTGACAGGAATCCGCTGGGTGCCGCCGGAAATTTCTTTCACCCAAGCGATGACCCTAGAATGGGGCGAATCCCCGCTTTTGCTTGAAAGCCATCCCGGCCCAAGCGCTGGCGCCATCTGGGTGATCCTGCCCGAAGAGAAAATTGTTTTCGTGGGCGATGCTGTACTCAAAAACCAGCCGCCCTTCCTGTCAACTGCTGATATACCAGCCTGGCTTGAAACCTTATCTCTCTTGCAAAGCAATTCGTACAACGATTACACTGTAATCAGTGGGCGCGATGGAAAAGTTTCGGCTGTGATCATCAAAAGTCAGGTCGCTTACCTTAAGGACGTGTACAAAAGATTAGAGAAGCTCTCTAAAAGGAAGCAAAAGCCGGACATGACAGAAGCCCTTATTCAACCACTGCTTTCCAATTTCAGGGCTCCAACTGCTCTTCAGGCATTATATACTCAGCGCCTGCAATACGGATTGAAACACTATTACGCCCGTCACTATCACCCTGGCCCTGGTGACGAAGAATAAATTCCATTGCACAATCTTTTTCAACCTATCCTTGAACTGTCTCGTGGACAGATCGTCGAATCTACCCACTACGGCGCACTTGCCGTGGTGGATTTTCAAAGTAAAATTCTCGCATCCTATGGCGACCCGCAAGCGGTCGCATTTCTGCGTTCCAGCGCCAAGCCCTTTCAGGTGTTGCCGTTCGTTGAACGTGGCGGGGTCAAAGCATTTGGTCTCACCGACAGGGAACTGGCCCTGGCCTGCGCCTCGCACGAAGGCTCTGATGAGCACGTTCGCGTGGCCAAGTCCATCCTGTCCAAAGCGGGTGTGGACGAGAGTCATCTGCAGTGTGGCTCTCATATGCCGGGGGATATAGAAGCATACAAGCGACTGATTCAGAAAGATGAAACGCCCACACCCATCCGCAACAACTGCTCTGGCAAACATTCCGTCATGCTGGCTCACGCCCAAATGCGGAACCTTCCGCTGGACACCTATCTGGATTACGGCCATCCAATTCAAGAGGACATTCTCGCTTCATTCTCCGAGATGTGCATGCTTCCGACAAATCAAATCGAACGCGGCATAGACGGCTGCTCCGCGCCCAACTTCGCCGTTCCGCTTTTCAACAGCGCGCTGGCCTTTGCCAGATTGTGTGATCCGCACGAGTTGGATGAAACGCGCGCCAACGCCTGCCGGGAGATTACATCTGCGATGACAACGCATCCCGAAATGATCAGCAGCCCGACCGAATTTGATTGTCGCCTGATGCAAACCGGCGCGGGAAAGATTGTCTGCAAACGTGGCGCTGAAGGGTATCAGGGGATCGGCCTGCTGCCCGGGGCAATTAGCCCGGATTCGCCCGGCATCGGTATTGCCATCAAAATCATGGAAGGCGATCTGGGTCAGCGTGGGCTCGATCTGCGCGCGTATTCCCGTGTCCGCCCGGCGGTAACGCTAGAGGTCTTGAAACAGCTTGGAGCGTTGAACGAAGCGCAGTTGGATGAACTATCAGAGTTTGGACCGGTCAAGCCTGTAAAGAATCATCGTGGTATCGTGGTTGGGGAGTCGCGACCTGTTTTCACTTTGTCATTCTGAGTGACCGAAGGGAGCGAAGAATCTCTTTCGTGCCTTCGCAACTTCGTGGTAAATTATTCCCATGACTGAACACGCAAAAAAAGCCCTGCAAGTACACAACAAACTTATCGAAGCCTTCGGTGAACCTCTCTGGCGCAACCCCTTGCCGCCTGTGGACGAGTTGGTTTCGACCATCCTTTCGCAGAACACAAACGATGTCAACCGCGACCGCGCATTCGACAGCTTGAGAGAGAAATTCCCAACATGGGAAGAAGTGCGCGATGCCAATACGGAAGAGGTGATCGAAGCTGTCCGTGTGGCGGGATTGGCCAACCAGAAAGGCCCGCGCATCCAGGGTGTGCTGCGCGCCATCACCGAAGAACGCGGCTCGCTGGATCTGTCATTCCTGAAAGACATGCCAATTGAAGAGGCCCATGATTGGTTGACACAATTCAAGGGCGTTGGCCCCAAGACAGCTGCTATCGTGCTATGTTTCTCGCTCAACCGCCCGGCCTTCCCGGTGGACACGCATGTCTACCGCCTGACCGGGCGTATCGGACTGCGGCCTGAGAAGATTTCCGTTGAGCAGGCGCATCCGTATCTGGAAAGTGTCTTCCCGCCCGAAACATACTACGCTGCACACCTGAATATCATCCGCCTGGGACGCGAAGTCTGCAATGCCAGGAAGCCGAATTGCCCGGTATGTCCTGTGCGGGATTTGTGCGATTACGAGCCGAAGACAATCTGAGGCTCACAGGTAAGGCTTTCAACCTGATAACTTTTCATCGATGAGTTGAAAATCCCTCTTATATTTTTCTATTGTTTTAGCTCCTTGATTGTAATAGGGAGCTTTTGTTTTTAATTCTGCTTTCTTTGATTGACCTTGTTGTACCAAAAAGTTGAATCTGAGCTTGTATTTGAGAAGGAAAAACCGCATAATGGTATAAGATATAAACATTCGAGATATAAATCCTTGACACTTCTTCCCAATCGTTTTTGTGCTTCTAAGGAGGATAAAATGAGAACTCGCTCCTCAATTTTATTTTTATTTATCTCTATTCTATTGTTTGCCTGTGGTCAACAACCTCCTGTTTCGCCCAATCCCATCCCACCGGCATCGACTCTCCTTCCTCCTACCATGACCTTACCCACAGATACGCCAACGCTTATCACTGAAGTATTGCCTAATTTTGAAGCGCAGAGGATGGAAAATAATGATCCCGTATATGCTTTATTGGAGGATACTGGCTTGCGATACGGCGAAGATGTCGATGTTCTACCTGTTATTTATGATATTGGCAACAATGCACAAATGGCAATTGGTCAGAAGAGTGAAGGTGAATATAACAAATATTTAGTTTATGTAAATTATGGGGATGGCAAATGGCTAGGTCTTCAAGTTTTGAGCATGGAAAATGCTGATTTGGGAAATACGAACGAGTTGGTTTTTGGAGAGGATGATGATTCCGGTGCATTACTTACTTTGACTACCACTAGAAGTGGCAAGGTAATTGGTTTGTTGAATTCTAAAGCTGACCTTGATAATAGTGTTGAGTTTTTTATGGCAAGTGATATTCCGAGTTTTTTTGAATTGCAGGATGATGGGCAATTAAAAATAGGGGAAGCTATTGAATTTGAGGTATTAAGAAATGAATTTGAATTGGACTTGAGCTGGCTTAGAACAAGAGAAGATGGAGAAGATGTATTGCCTGCGGGGTATAAATTTAATGATATTGTAGTTGGAAATGGAGAAAGTGGAGTGTATTCGGACGAGAGTCTTGGTAGTTATTTAGCCGTTACAGACTACAGAAGTGATGGGTTTGTTAATTCAGAAGTGAAAGTTGGGAATATTGCGGTGTCGAATGAAGCTAAGGCTGAGTTGTTTTATGAAGCGGCATGGGGTGCTTATTCAATAAAAGGTGGTTTTTCAAGGCAGGATGCACTAAGTGAAGAAGAATGGCGTGATGCAACTATAAGAATGCAAAATGGTGAAGCCAAAGAGAGAGATATTACTAATTTAATAGTTGGATTTAGTGAGTATGAAACAGGCAGGGAAATTCCAGTTATCTTTTTTCCGGGGGAGAATATGAACCTACCCGAGAGTGTTATTTCTCTTGATAATATTAAAATTCACATCGTAAATGGGAAAGCAGATGAAATTAAAGACCACGTTATGCATAAGCCAGGAACACCAACTACGACTTGGGCGGCTTATATTGATGCTAATAATGCGAGTTTGGTAATTGTTTTAGGCATGGAGTATATATATGACAACGCTTCGTACAACACAACTGAAACGAGGAAAGTTCTTATAAAAAATCTTTCTAGAATACCTATGAATCTAGGATTGTGGGATGGTAAGTGTGATCAATTTCAGATTTCGGAAGAGAAATGTTATTGGAAGGGTGCTTATCCACCGGATCCAGGAAGTAGAAATGTGTATGATAAACAACTTTTCAAAGTTTTGAATCCCAATCTAAGCGTGGAAATTAGCAAGCGAACAATAAAATAAGAATTGTTTTCTCCATTTTTACAAAAATTAGATCGAACTTCTTGATATGATCAAATCTCCTCCCGTCAGCATTGAACTTGAGAAACTAAATATCCCGCACCGCGTGTTCGTTCACCCTGGGAAAATCTCCTCACTGGAGCAGGCCGCCCGCGAAC
>Ga0209536_100010359_pt1 | contig 13762 bp, 11 predicted proteins | sample DeeMarSeWOR28_12_FD_187461 | JGI IMG/M metagenome (GOLD analysis project Ga0209536, IMG submission 187461) | Marine sediment microbial communities from White Oak River estuary, North Carolina - WOR-2-8_12 (SPAdes) (version 2) | ecosystem: Environmental > Aquatic > Marine > Intertidal zone >...
TTTAATCGACTTCAAAATATCGTTCTAGACTGTGAAAAGCTAGGATATTCTTCAATTTGGCTAGACGATCATCTAATGATAAACAAATTGCCTATTCTAGAGTGCTGGACAGCCCTCTCAGCGCTCTCACAAGTAACTGAAAGGATAAGATTCGGTACTATGGTAACCTGTAATAACTTCAGGAATCCAGCCTTACTCGCCAAAATGGTTGCAACAGTTGATAATATAACAAATGGAAGGATAGAGCTAGGAATTGGAGCAGGGATCCAGCGTAATGAACATGATGCCTACGGTTTTTCTTTCAATTCATCAAAAGTTAGAATAGAACGTTTGAATGAAGCTGTTGAAATCATAAGAAAACTGTGGACAGAGAAAAAGACTAGCTACAACGGAAAACATTACATAATAAAGAACGCTATTTGCGAGCCTAAGCCAGTTCAAAACCCACATCCCCCTATCATCATTGGTGGAGGAGGAGAAAAACTGATGTCAAGATTAACTGCAAAACACGCAGATAGGTATGATTGGGGGTATCTTCCATCATTTGAATTGTATTTGCATAAGCTAAAAATTTTAGAAAAAAATTGCAATGCTATAGGCAGACCTTTTGATGACATCGAGAAGTCCTGCTGGCCTGTAGGACAGATATTCATTGGAAAAGACAAAAAAGATCTAGAAGAAAAGATTCCTCAGTGGGTACCCGAGGGAGTTGAGGTTAAAGATTTTCTGGAAACAAACTTTGTTGGTACTCCCGAAGATTATCTCAAACAAATTCGTTTTTATTTAAATCTTGGAGTGACACATTTTATGCTTTTTTTCGCTGATACACCTAACTTAGAAGCACTGAAGATTTTCGCTGAAAAAGTTGTAAAAAGCATATAGATGCCATTGTCTGATGCTCTGTAAACTACAATGTTCTGATTAAAACGGTATTCCCATCGGAACCACCGAAAGCACGAAAACTGCAACCAGTCCTATGGCACCAAGTTTTCTGCTTTTTGTTAGTGTCGAAACATCATCCAGAGGACCGGGATGTTTAGCAGCAGAAAAAAAGAGAGCTAGAATCGCCATTGGCCACCATATAATCGCTAACAAGATTATTCCTCCGTATGAAACGATTTGGTGCATCCTATTGCTCATTAAGCTTCTAGCCACATGGCCTCCATCAAACATGCCAGAAGGTACCAGATTAAGCATTGTGATTACCATGCCAACCCAACCTGCAAAGGCAACAGGATGCTGCGTTATTACTCCGCTCGTGCTTGGCGGGAAAATTTGGAAAATCCATCTATAAATTAAAGGATACACCTCAGTTATGGGGATGACTTGCATGCTTGGGTCTGGTGGGACTACAACTGAAATTTGAGCTCCAATGATTGTAACTATCACAGCTATTATGAAACCTGTTATTGGTCCTGTGAAACCGATGTCAAACAGGGCGTCTTTATTTGGTGGAAGAGCTTTCTGTCGAATTAATGCTCCGAAAGTGCCAATCGGTGGAAGCCCGGGAATAAAATAAGGGTACGTGGCATCAACATCATGTTTGTCTGCCAATAGTTTATGCCCCATTTCATGAGAACCAAGTATAGCCATAATAGCCGTAGTAAACAAGAGACCATCAATAACATTACCTGCGTAAAGGTATCCTGAGGCAAAAACTGTTCCGAGTGTGGCAAAAAACAATGCGATGTTTACCAAGTTTTTATTCGGTTTTATTTCCGGTTTTGGCAAGACCTGAAGAACAACTTTTTTCCCTTCTTGTCTTAGAACTGGAAGAGAGTCCAGAGCCTCTAAGCTTTGCATAACTCGAAGAAAAGCTTCTTTTGAGTTCTCTCTATATTTTATGTGGAATGTTGGGATATTATGATCAACAAAACTTTCTTCTATTTCAAATTCAGTTTCAACCAATTCTTGAACTTTTTCAAAAGAAGGCACTTTGATAGACTCGCTAATGAAATCGTCTGAAGAGGCACCACACATTGTTACCTCGTATTGGACTCTTCTGGAACTATTAGAATGTTATGCAGCTCTTTTTTTCCTTGTTTCGTGACAATTTTTTAACTTTAAATACACCACTTATAGCTTATGGCGACATTATGGTAATAGTTATTAGATAATAACTGATAACCCTGTTTCACTTAACATATGAGTTTAACGGGCAGTATAGATTCAACAGTCGATATCTCTGTGGGTGTGATAAAAATAACCGAAAATATTTCTGGAGTAGAATATGTTGAGCGCATCAACGATAATCTTTTAAAACTAAAAGAGAAAAGTTTGCTTCCTTTGTATGAAGATCTGAAAGCTGCTGATTGTATTGTTTGCGGTGGTTCAGGACGATCCCTTCACTCCTTAAATATAGCAATGAGTCAAATCGCCATGATGAAGGAGCCAAAGGTAGTTATAACGCGAGAAGATGTCGGTTTTCCAGGAAGAGGAATGCTGGATGCTGCATCAAAACTTGAAAAAAGGCATAAAAAAATTGTACTTCTTATCAATTCTGGAAGCGGAGAATCCGATGATCCTATGCATCTCGCTGAAGAGCTGGAAAAATATTTGTTAGAAACTGGCAGCAAAAAGTTTACGATGGGCCTAATAACCTCTAACCCCAATTCTTCACTTTCAAAGATTGTGAAGAATTACGGCCATGTAGTTACAGTAGAGGGCAGAGAGAAAAAACAGTTACCGTCATCAGAACCATATAGCGAAACAGGAATAATGGGCGACCTCTTTGAATTGGGCAGCCTATTTTTGCTACAAATGATTACTGAAGCTATATCTGAAAACAGTTCTGTAGGTAAGGTGCTTGACCTAATAACTGAAGAAGCACCCTTTTTGAGGACCATTACCGAGAATGCAATTCACTCCGAAGCTACAGAGGCCGCCCTAAATATTCTAGAAAGACGTAGTGACGTGTTTTTAGGTGGAAGAGGAACAGCTGAAGAAGTTGCAAAAATGACAGCTGTTAGGTTGTTTCACATAAAAAAGTTCTTGGGCGATAACGTTTACATCGCACGAGGAGTCAACACTCCTCATCCAAGAGCTGGGGATCTAGAGATTCTAATATCCTACTCCGGAAGGACAAAACCTGTTGTAGGTTGGTGTAACAGGTTTAGAGGCTTAGGGGGAACGGTATATTCGATTATTGGACGTGAAGGGACAGGTTTGGACATTAATTCTGACATGAAGATTCTGCTTGAGGAAGCAGTTGAGTATGGAAAACCGCGAAGATTCTACATGCGGGCTGCTTACGTATTAAGTTGTCTTCCTATCCTTCTAACAGCAAAGCTAAACGTTAAAGGCCTCAGTTTGCCTGAATATATCTTGAATTGGTATCACAATATAATTGAATAATCTGAACATTTAAAGTTAAAGCGTTTAATCTAATGATTATCTAAGATTCTTCACATTTTTCTAGCACACTTCCCTTGTGTGCAGACTGAACAACTTGAGAGTAACGTACTAAGTAACCTTTCGTAACATTTGGTTTCTTAGCCGTCCAAGCTTTCGCCCTATTCGATAATTCTTCCTCGCTTAGTTTCACGTTTAGTTTTCTTTTTGGGACGTCAATTTCTATTATGTCACCGTCTTTAAGTAACCCTATAGGTCCACCGACAGCAGCCTCAGGAGACACATGACCAATACATGGTCCTCTAGTGGCTCCAGAAAATCTTCCATCGGTGATAAGAGCAACGGACTCACTAAGTCCCATTCCTGCTATAGTGGCTGTTGGCGAAAGCATCTCTCTCATTCCTGGTCCGCCTTTCGGACCTTCATAACGAATAACTACTACATCTCCGATGCAGATTTTTTTGTCTAATATCGCTTGCATTGCAGTCTCTTCAGAATCAAATGTTTTTGCAGGACCACTATGAACCATCATGTTTGTTGATATGCCCGCAGCTTTAACAACTCCTCCCTCAGGTGCCAAGTTTCCTTTCAAGACTGCTATTCCTCCTTCCCGATGAACTGGATTATCTATTGAACGAATCACTTCAGGGTTATTAACCACCACCGATTCGATGTTTTCTTTTATTTTTTTTCCAGAAACAGTGACAGAATTTAGATGAAGTGAATCTTCCAGAACTTTCATCACGGCTGGGATTCCTCCAGCTTCACCTAAGTCCTTCATGTCGTATGGTCCACTTGGAATCATGCTACAAATATGGGGAACACGTTTACTTAATTTGTCAAAGAGTGATAACTGCAAGTTTACTCCTGCCTCGTTAGCGATTGCTGTAACATGCAACACAGTGTTTGTTGAGCCTCCAAGAGCCATATCAACCATAATTGCATTTTCAAAAGCATTCAACGATAAAATATCCAGAGGCTTCAAATCTTCTTTTACTAATCCAACAGCTCTTTCACCTGTTGCCTTTGCGATTCGTAACCTTTCAGCACTTACAGCAAGTGGAGTAGCACATCCAGTCAGAGACATTCCTAATGCTTCAGTTACACATGCCATAGTGTTAGCGGTAAACAATCCATTGCATGATCCACAACTGGGACACGCTACATCTTCAAGACACTTCAGTTCTTCTTCATCAATTTTACCTGCAGCAACTTTGCCTATAGCTTCAAACATAGAGTCAGTTCCAACTTTTTTCCCTTTGTAAACTCCTGAAAGCATTGGACCACCTGTTACCATTATTGCAGGGATGTTGAGTCTAGCTGCTGCCATTAACATTCCAGGGGTTATCTTATCGCAAGTGCTAATCAGAACTATCCCATCGAATCTGTGAGCTTGAACCATAACTTCAACCGAGTCGGCGATCAGTTCCCGAGAAGGTAGAGAGTATCGCATACCATTGTGTCCCATCGCTATTCCGTCACAGATGCCTATTGTGTTGAATTCGAAGGGAACACCTCCTGCGCTAATTATCCCCTCTTTTACTGCGTTGGCAACTTGATTTAGGTGCATATGACCGGGAACAATATTTGTGAAGCTGTTCACTACACCAATAAATGGTTTATTCATGTCATTGTCGGTGATTCCGAGTGCCTTTAGCAAGGCCCGATGAGGAGCCCTTTGAACTCCAACTTTTATTGCATCGCTTCTCAACTTCTAAACCTTCTATATCTCAATAGAGAATATTAGATTCTGTTAAGTCTTTTGACCCTAACAAAAAACTGATTTGTTGCATTATTTCTTGAAACAATTATCAACTAATTTTTCAAAGAAAAGAACAAAATTTTACTTTCGAATACGAAAAATATTAAACTATTGTGAATCAAAAATATTCTAAAATTTATATCAATAAAAAGTTTGGTTGGTTATATTAAGTGCGTGCGTTGATTTTATCTGATTTTCATGGATACCGCAAGGCATTCCTGAAAGCAGCAATTACAGTAAAGAGCGTTGAGGCTGACATTATTGTGGTCTGTGGTGATATAACAAACTTTGGAAATGTAAATCAGGCAAAATCTTTGTTTATGCCACTTATTAGCTTGAATTTACCGTTACTTTATGTGCCAGGTAATTGTGATCTATCCTCATTCTTTAAAGACACAATCGAGAATGCGACAAATGTTCATGCTTCATGTGTAAAAATGAAAGAATACACATTTATAGGAGTTGGAGGCGCACCCTCTAGTTACTTAAAAACACCTCTAGAGTTTCCAGATAATTGGTTAATGAATTCACTAAATAAGGGTTTTACGCTTTGTACTTCAACTGAGAAGTTGATAATATTATCCCATACTCCCCCATTTAACACAAAAATAGACATTGCCTATATGAATAAACATATTGGAAGTCAAAGTGTAAGACTTTTCGTGGAAAAAAACAAACCGCTTGCAGTTTTTTGTGGTCACGTTCATGAAGCACCAGGAATCGATTATATCAAAGAAACCTTGATTGTGAATCCGGGACCAGCCAAAAAAGGTAATTATGCCTTAGCAGAAATAAAAGACACTGTCAAAGTTGAGCTTGGCAAATTTTAATGAAAACTTATGGACTGTTTTATTTTGTTTTCTGAAAAAATCAGGAAAATCGAATTTGATATGTCGAGTGGAGCTATCCAAATAGCGCTCAATGCTCTAGATCTGCTTAGATCCTTTTCTAAGACAAATAAGAGTGAGACCTGCAAAGAGTTTGTTGAAGGTTTCAGCGAATTAGGTAAAGAACTTTTTTTGATAAGACCCAACATGGCTTCTGTCCAAAATTTAATGGCTCAAATCGTTTACGAAGTTAATCATTTTGAAGAAGATGATTTACTTGAGGTTCAAAAGTTCGCTGCTTCTCGGATAGAAGAATTATCTAATCAATCCGTTACTGCAATTAAAAAATCGGCAGAGTGGGCAGCCACTTTACTTGACGATTCGGATTATATAGCAACTTGTAGTTACAGTTTTACAATTTGTAGGACTTTTGAATTGGCGAAACAGCAAGGAAAAAACTTTAAAGTTTTGGTTGCAGAGTCAAGAACTGCTGATGGTAAGTTTTGTTATGGTCGTGTTTTGGCAAGTTTTCTTGAATCACTACAAATTCCGGTCGAAGTTTTCTTGGACAAAAAGATTTACATGTACATTCCAAAAACCAACTGTGTTCTGGTAGGAGCTGACAGTGTATTAGTTGATGGATCAGTTATAAATGGAAATCCATCATATGGTGTTGCAGTTGAGGCAGATGATTCGGGTTTACCCTTCTATTCTGTTTGTGAAACCTCAAAAGTGAACACTTTAAGTTATCTTGGCAATAACATAGAGGCGGAGAAAGGTTTTGACCTTGTTCCTGCGAATCTATTAACTGGATTGGTAACGGAAAAAGGAATCTTACCCATTACTACCCTTATCAAGATAATGGAAGAAAAATCAAGGTTTTATAGTGTCTTTAACATTTAATGATCTTAAATTGGGTTCATCGATGTTTTTCTGACTCAATTTATTTTCAGTAATTTAAAATATACTTGTATTTTCCTATACGCTAGTTTTCATAGTCAACTGTTATATTTTTTAATATAATTTATTGTTATACACAACTTTTAATGTGAATTGTAGATATAGAAAAATTTTTATATTAAACCTTAAGTTGTTGAGGTGAAACGAGGAATGAATTGTGAGTGATAATTGGGTTCTCGAGGGAAATAAAATGGGGGATCGCTTTATCAAATAGCTTCCCCAAAAAAATTAGAGTTTTTGACACCACCCTTAGAGACGGCGAACAAACCCCTGGAGTTTCGTTAACTCCAGAAAAAAAACTTAGAATTGCTGAAAGTCTAGATCGACTCGGGGTGGATGCCCTGGAGGCTGGTTTTGCTGCTGCTTCTGAAGGCGAACTGGAGGCGATAAAACTCATTGCTAATGCAGGACTTAGAGCAGAAGTCTATAGCATGGCCAGGGGTGTAAAAAAAGACATAGATGCAGTAATAAAAACTGGCGCAGTGGGCGTGCATCTTGTTATCCCCTCTTCAGATTTGCATCTGCAATTTAAACTGAAAAAGACCCGAGAAGAAGTCCTGGAAATTACGGCAGACACAACTCAATATGCCAAAGATCATGGGCTTACTGTAGAGCTTTCTGCTGAGGATTCTACACGAAGTGATTTAGAATTTCTCACCCAAATGTTCAAAGCAGGTGTAACCGCTGGTGCAGACAGATTATGTCCCTGTGACACTGTTGGTGTTCTTATCCCCGAGCGAACAAGTGAGTTGTATTTTGAACTGAAAAAAAGAATACCAAATGTTCCTTTGAGTGTTCATTGTCATGATGACTTCGGTTTAGCTTTAGCAAACTCGATAATTGCATTAAAATCTGGTGCTGATCAAGCTCACGTCACTATGAATGGGTTAGGTGAGCGAGCTGGTAACGCTTCTTTAGAGGAATTAGCTGTCGTCCTCAAAGCACAATATCAAGTGAATCTTGACATAAAAACTGAGTTGATTTACGAGACTTCACGTCTTGTTTCTCGGATAACCGATTTTCCGTTACAGCCTAACAAGGCCATCGTAGGTGAAAATGCTTTTGTTCATGAATCAGGAATGCATACTCATGGGATATTGGCTAACCCCTCAACATACGAACCTTTTATGCCTGGTATGATCGGGCGTACTAGAAGGATAGCTTCAGGGAAACACTCTGGCTCAACAGGAATCAGAGCTTCTTTAAACGAAATGGGCATTGAACCTGATGCTAAACAGTTGAACGAAATTTTTCTACGAGTTAAAAGTATAGGAGATAAAGGTAAACGGGTCGCTGATGCAGACTTGCAGGCAATAGCCGAGGTAGTTATGGGTTTACCTACAATTCGTCCAATAAAACTTGAGGAAATAACTGTTGTCACGGGAAGCAGAATTACATCAACGGCTTCGGTACGATTAAACGTAAACGATAAAATTCTCACTGAAGCTGCAACAGGAGTAGGTCCAGTAGACGCCGCCATTAACGCCATAAAAAAAGCAGTTGGAATAGTTGAACCAATACAGTTAGAGAATTATTCTGTAAAAGCTATCACTGGAGGCACCAATGCTGTAACTGAAGTCGCTGTTAGTCTCAGTAAAGGGGACAAAAAATCTACGGCTGCTGGAATCAATGAGGACATAGTTATAGCAAGCGTTGAAGCAATGCTAAGTGGCATGAATGTTTTGATGAGAAATTATAACACCAATAACTTAAAGGAGAAATTTTGAAAATGAAAAAAATGACTGGAGCACAAGCTCTGATAGAATCTTTGGAACAAGAAAAAGTAGAGGTAATTTTTGGAATATCGGGAGGCGCTCTCCTTCCAATCCACGAGGTTTTGTGTGACTCCAACATACGACACATCCTTGCTCGTCACGAACAAGGTGCAGCACATGCTGCAGAAGGCTATGCCAGAGCAAGTGGGAGGGCAGGAGTTTGTATGGCAACTTCAGGTCCCGGTGCCACAAACATTGTTACGGGATTAGCAAATGCATACCTGGATTCTTCACCCTTAATAGCTCTCACTGGTCAAGTTAATACAAAGTCTGCTAACACCTCTTATATGATTGGTAGGGATGCTTTTCAGGAAGCTGACATAATTGGAATAACCACACCTATTACGAAATATAATTGTCAAGTGAAGACTGCGGCAGAGATTCCAAAGGCAGTTAAAACCACCTTCCATATTGCCACAACAGGCAGGCCTGGACCCGCCTTGATTGACTTCCCCAAAGACACTCAGACCGGAAAAGCAGAAATGGACTTTTCAGAAAATTTGAAGATTCGTGGCTTCAAACCCAACACTGAGCCACATCCAGTTCAAGTAAAAAAAGCTGTTAAACTACTCCTCAGTGCAGAGCGGCCAATGATTCTAGCTGGAGGAGGAGTAATAATTTCTAATGCTTCCCCCGAACTATTACAGCTTGCAGAACTTTTAATGATGCCTGTTGCTACAACTTTTATGGGAAAAAGCTGTTTCCCTGAAAACCATCCTCTTTCTATGGGAAACATTGGCATGCACGGAACCATGTTAGCAAACATCATGATTTTAGAGGCTGATGTTTTGTTGGCGGTTGGAACAAGATTCCAGGACCGAAGCACAGGAAATTTGGATAGTTTCTGTCCCGATGCAAAAATTATTCACATCGATATAGACGCTGCAGAGATAGGAAAGAATGTTGAAGTTGATGTACCGATTGTTGCTGATGCAAAACCAACTTTAAGTTTGATTCGGCAGCAGCTCGTTCACAAAATAAAGAAGCAAGAGAACACTCCTTGGATAAAGAAAGTGAAAGAAGCCAAGGAAAAGTTTCTAAGTGAGATGGATCTTGGAAAATGCGAATTATCTTCTCCCAAATTGCTTAGGGAGCTTCGCAGAATCCTTCCAGAGAATGCTATCGTCACAACAGAAGTGGGACAAAATCAAATGTGGGCAGCTCTTCATTTTCAGACATTTAAACCTAGAACATTCATCAGTTCTGGAGGCTTAGGGACTATGGGTTTCGGATTCCCTGCAGCGATTGGAGCTAAAGTTGCATGCCCAACATGTCCAGTTGTTGACATCGCCGGTGATGGAAGTTTCAGAATGACTGAGCAGGAGCTTGGGACCTCTGTTACTGAAGATATTCCTGTGATTGTGGTTATTTTAAACAATTCTATGTTGGGAATGGTTGCTCAGTGGCAGCGGCTTTTCTATGGTGGAAGATACGCAGGGGTAAAGCTTGGAAATGTTCCCGATTTTGCCAAACTAGCTCAAGCTTATGGTGCCGAGGGTGTTCGAATTGGATCAATTAAAGAGTTCTCTGATGCCGTAAAAAAAGCATTAAATACAGAAGTCACTACGGTTATTGATGTTCCTATTTGTCCTGAAGATGATGTGTGGCCTATGGTTCCACCAAGTAAGGGTTTGAAAGATACAATTACAGGGGTATAAGTCATGTCAAAAGAGCATAGTCATATTATCTCTACAATAGTCGAACACAAGCCCGGGGTTCTTTACACTGTTTCGAATCTTTTTAGACGCAGAGGTTTTAATATAGACAACATCTCAGTTGGACCTGCAGAGGAAGTAGGTTTAGCTAGAATGACTATAATGGTAACTGGAGATGACAGAACCATCGAACAAGTGATTAAGCAACTAAACAAGTTGATTGACGTCATTAAAGTAACTCGTTTAAATTCAGAACATAGTGTAACAAGAGAATTAGCCTTGGTCAAAGTGAATGCCATAAATACTAAAGCCAGGTCTGATATTATCAATTATGCTGACATTTTTAGAGCTCGTGTAGTTGATGTTTCTCCTGATTCTCTTATGATGGAGTTAACAGGAACATCTGATAAAATTGATGCCTTTATCAATTTAATGAAGCCCTTTGGGGTAAAAGAGGTCGCTAGAACTGGAAAAACTGCTCTATCAAGAGGCACCAAATCAATTATAATTGAAGATTAATTTAGTTTAAATAATTTGGTCACCCCACTTTTCAAATTAATAGGATTTATTATTAACTCCAATGTAAATACTAGAATTGATAGAGGAATCTTTATGGTTGACTTAAATTTTGGCGGAATAACAGAGACCGTAATAACAAGAGATGAATTTTCTATAGAAAAAGCTAGAAATATTCTAAAAGACGAAACAATTGCTACCCTCGGATACGGTATTCAAGGGCGTGCTCAATCTTTAAACATGAGAGATAATGGTCTAAGTGTTATCATTGGACAAGATGAGAAATTCACAAAGAATTGGGAACAAGCTATAGCTGACGGATGGATTCCTGGCAAGACCCTTTTTCCTCTAAAAGAGGCTGCAGAAAAAGGAACAATCAAACTATATCTGCTAACTGATGCTGCACAGAAAGCATTGTGGCCAATAATAAAAACCTCTTTTAAAGAAGGTGATGCACTATATTTTTCGCATGGATTTTCGATAGTTTATAGAAATCTCACCGGAGTTGTTCCTCCACAAAATATTGACGTTATTTTGGTAGCACCCAAAGGATCAGGGACTTCGGTTAGACGTAATTTTCTGGCAGGTAGCGGGATAAATAGCAGTTTTGCGATACACCAAAATTTTACAGGTAACGCAGAAAACAGAGTCAAAGCGATCGGAATCGCAATTGGGTCAGGTTACCTATTTCCAACCACATTTGAAAAGGAAGTATACAGTGACCTAACAGGTGAACGAGGAGTTCTGATGGGTGCACTTGCAGGAATAATGGAAGCACAATACAATTGTTTAAGAGAAAATGGTCACAGTCCAAGTGAAGCTTTCAATGAAACTGTAGAAGAATTAACTCAAAGTTTAATCAGATTAGTTGATCAGAATGGAATGGATTGGATGTACAATAACTGTAGTGAGACTGCAAGAATAGGAGCTCTTAGATGGAAAGAGAGATTCAGAGATGCTGCAAAACCTCTATTTGATTCTCTTTATGAGTTGGTGGCTTCGGGTGAAGAAGTGAAGATTGTTCTTGAAAAAAGTGCAGAATCAGATTATGCTAATAAATTAGCCGAAGAATTAGAAAGCATGGGAAATTCTGAAATGTGGAGAGCTGGCAAAACAGTACGATCTTTAAGACCCAAAGAACAATCCTAAGACAACTCAAATTGTTAAGACGATTTCGTGAAAGCTAGTTTGCTAATTAAACTGCTGAAATAATCGAAAAACAATCCTATTTTTCTATTTTTTTTAATATTATTCATGTATTTTTAGTCTGATTTTGTGGTAATATTCTGAGTACCGTAATATGGTAATCTGTAGAGGATTCTATTTATAGAAAAATTACTCTTTCGTTTTAGTGGACTGTGATTAAATGAGGAGTTCCTTTGATATAATCGCCGAAATTCTGAAAATATCCAAGAATGGTGCGAAAAAAACGCGAATAATGTATGCTTGTGGCCTCAGCTACAATTTTGTTCAAAAATATTTAGAACTATTGCTTGAGACTGGACTTCTCGAAATAGGGACTTCATACCATACAACCGATAAAGGTCTTGGATTTCTTCGCAACTATCAAAAAATAGAGCTGCTGCTTAACACAACCTGTTAAAAACAACAATCACATATTTCTTTTTTAGAAAAGTTTTAGTTACTCGTTCGAGAAATTGAATCTATGAAAAATAGAATTTTTACTGATGATGAGCGCCAAATCTTGGAGTCTAACCTAATTAATGCTAAAGTTGATAAAAATGCTCTCGATAAACTCATTAAAACAATAATGTCAGACAAAGGTTTGTTTGATGACATTTTCCTTTATCTTCAGGTAAAAAAATCTTTGACTTCCTAAAAACTCTTTATTATCAATTAATCATTATTAAAAGACTAATATGCTCCTTAGATTTTATGAGTTTAGAGGAGTCTTTCTAGTTTTAGCCATCTTTTTGTAGAATCAACCAAATTTTTACAATCGTTTAGAGTGAAGTCATATTCATCTGTATCTTGTGCGTGTTGTTTAAGGGCAGCTGAGTATTTTTTAAGCAGTTTCATGTTATATTCAAGAATTTCCAAGTCATGAATAGCTTCAGACTTCTTTTTTTCATTATCTATTGTTTCTATGATTTCTATTGCTAAAGTCTTCATTGTGGTGGGATCCAGTTTCTCTAATTCGGTTCTGTTTTTCTGGTAGATTTCAGCCACTCTTTTTTTAAATTCCAACGAAAGTAAACCCATTTTAACGCCTCAGTTCAACATGAACTTAGATTTGAGGTCTCTTAAATCATATTTCCTTAATATCTTAGGGTATTGCTGGTTTTGTTTGCTGTTTCCTTAAAAGCGGAAGGTTAATTTTCTTCTTTTTGTGTTATGTCGCATACTCTTCGGTATAGGAAATATCGGTTCCTAATTCCTAAGTCTAAATAAAGATGCTGGAACGCAGATGCTAATTAAAGAGGTTATCTTAGAAAATTTCATGTCCTACGAATATGCTCGAATTCCCTTCAAAGAGGGCGTTAATGTAGTCTGCGGTCCAAATGGCTCAGGTAAATCTTCTATTCTCCTAGGTGTCTCAGTAGCACTAGGGCAATCGTCAACTGAACGATCTAAAAGACTTAGTGATCTAATTCGATATGGAAAAGATGAAGCCAGAGTTACCTTGGTTTTGGATAATTCGCCACGAGATGGGCGAAGACCAGTAACCAAAATAAAAAAGGATCAAATCTTTTTAACAAGAAATTTGAGGAGAGATGGAAAATACTGGTTTGAACTGGAAAACACAGCTGCAAACAAAATAGAGGTTAATCGTCTTCTTTCCAAGTTTGAAGTTGATCCAGAAAACATGCTCATCATCATGCATCAAAACATGGTTAACCAATTTAGTGTACTTTCATCACAAGATAAGTTGAAGATGGTCGAAGCCGCAGTAGG
>Ga0209536_100010360_pt1 | contig 13761 bp, 11 predicted proteins | sample DeeMarSeWOR28_12_FD_187461 | JGI IMG/M metagenome (GOLD analysis project Ga0209536, IMG submission 187461) | Marine sediment microbial communities from White Oak River estuary, North Carolina - WOR-2-8_12 (SPAdes) (version 2) | ecosystem: Environmental > Aquatic > Marine > Intertidal zone >...
TCCCGATCACGACGGGGATCGTCCAGTTCGACGGGACGAACGACCGGTTGAGCTTCCTCACCCTCAAGGCGGTCACGCCGACCGGGACGCGGGCGGCGACGGCGCAGGTGCGCTCGCTGCTCCTCCAGCGCCACGGGGTGGAGGACTTCGACCTCGAGGCGACGGGCGGAGGCGAGATCGGCGACGCCGCGTTCATCCTGATGTTCAACTTCATCTTCCTCGTCGTCGGCATCGTCTCGCTATTCGCCGGCGGAATCGTGATCGCGAACATCCTGCTGGCGTCCGTGGTCGAGCGGGTGCGCGAGTTCGGTACCCGAATGGCGCTCGGTGCTTCCGGGATCCAGATCTTCTCGCAAGTGCTTGCACAGGTGCTCGTGATTGCCGGGGTGGGCGGGTTCCTTGGACTTGCGCTCGGCGCGGGGCTGACGGGTGCTGTGGCGCACTTCATGATGCTGCCTGCGGCAGTCACGCCCACGATGGCCACGGTGGCCATCGCGACATCGCTCACCGTCGGCATCGCCGCCGGGTTTTATCCCGCCCTGCGGGCCGCGCGGCTGACGCCGGTGGAGGCGCTGCGGTATGGGTAGGCCTGGGACCGTGGCAGCCTGGCTCGGTGTCGTCGGGGAGTTGGTGTACGACGCGTTGCGTGAGATTCGAGCCCACCCGCTACGGTCCATGCTCACGCTCACGGGCATCGTGTTCGGGGCGGCGAGCGTCGTCGCGATGACGTCGCTCTCGTCGGCCATCAAGGTGGTCGCGCTCGACGAGATGACCAGCATGGGCCTGCCGCGCACGGTGGGGGTGTACGATCGCGGCGCACGCTCCGACGCCACCCGCGCGGCCGACCTCAGGGCGCCGGGCCTGCGCGAGGGGGACGTCGCGGCGCTGCGCCGGCTGCCCGGAGCCGGCGGCGTGTACGCCGCGACCTACGCCGGCCCGCAGCTCGCGAGCACCGCGCGCGACCGGCGTACCGTCCCCGTGGACGGGATCGACGCCGGCTACCTGGCGTTCCGCTCCTGGCCGGTCGTGCGCGGCCGGGAGTTCGTCGCCCTGGACGTCGCCAACGCCGCGCGGGTCGCGGTGATCGGGCAGGACCTGGTCGAGCCGCTGTTCGGGCCCGCCGACCCGGTGGGCCGGACCGTCGAGATCGCGGGCATCCCGTTCTCGGTGGTGGGCGTGGTGGCGCCCATGGAGTTCAAGTTCATCCCCGCCGAGATGTCGTTCATGGCACGCCGCATCTTCGTGCCCTACACGTATCTGAGCCGGTATCGCTACGGACAGAACCGCGTGAGCGGCGTGCTGGTCCAGGCCACCGAGGACCAGGACCTCGCGGCCGCCTTCGCCGCCGTGGAGGACCTCGTGCGCCAGCGGCACCGCGGCGCCCGAGACTTCGATCTGGAGAACGAAAACGCCGACCTGCTGGCCCAGCTCGACATGGTCGAGAACGTCTCCGGCGGCTGGGACGTGGTGCTGTTCGCGATCGCCGGCATCACCATGGTGGTGGGCGGGATCGGGCTGTTCAGCGTGCTGCTCATCTCGGTGCGCGAGCGGGTGCGCGAGATCGGAATCCGCCAGGCGCTCGGCGCCGACGACCGCGACATCCGGCAGCTGTTTCTGGCCGAATCCACCACCCTGGCCGTGCTGGGTGGGGCGGTCGGCATCGTGGGCGGCATCGGCCTGATCGCCCTGACCGAGTCCATCGCGCGCGGCTTCGGGCGCGAGTTCGTGATCCCCGTCCACGTGCCCGGCACGCTGATGGCGGCGGGGTTCTCGCTGCTCGTCGGCGTGGTGTTCGGGTGGTACCCCGCGCGCCGGGCCGCGAAGCTCGACCCGATCGAAGCGATCCGCGAGCTGTAACTTCCCGTCGTTCCCGTCGCTCCCGTCCGCACGCACGACTTGTCGAGGTCGTGCCCGAAACCCCAGGTTAGGGTGACCGTAGAGACCGTGTAATCACCGGCGCGCACGGAAGCGAGTCGATATGGAACATCTCTGGGTCGTCTTCGTCTTGGGACCGATCGCCACGCTTGCCGTCTCGTACACGCCGCTGGGCCGGGCGCTGATCGACCGGTTGCGCGGGCCGGTCAGCAAGACGCAGCTGCGGGACATGCAGGACGAGATCGTCCGACTCGGCGACCAGATGGCCGAACGCGACCACCGCATCGACGAGCTGCACGAGCGCCTGGACTTCACCGAGCGGATGCTCACCCGCGGGTCGGGTGTTCCCGACGAACCCGACGACTCGGCGACGCCGGTCTAGCGCAGGGCGCCTCGGGTACCGTCCGCCTGCCGCCCCGCGTCGCGGTCGCAACGCCGTCGTCTTCCCCTGACACCGTCCAGCGGGACGAACCGTAGGGACGGAACCGTGTGGCCCCGCGGCGTCGGATCCGCCGCGCCCACCACGATGACACCTGAGGAGGTTTCTCATGTCCGACCTCGACGCCCTCAACCGTCGACTCGCCCGCGCCGAGCGGAACGTCCGCCGACTCGGCGCGGTGCTGCTCGTGGGCGGGGCGACCCTGCTCCTTGGAGCGCTCCGACCGCAGGACGACGTGGTGCGCGCTCGCGGCCTCGTCATCGTCGATGCGAGCGGACGCGATCGCATCGTGCTCGGCGCGCCCATGCAGGAGGCGTCGGGCGATCCGAAGCTGGCCGGAGCGGTCGGGATGGCCGTGCTCGACTCCGCGGGACGGCTGCACGTCGCGGTGGGTGCCAATCCGCCGCTCGTCCTCGAGGACGGAGCGATCGGCACGCGCATTGCCACGCAGGCCGGCTTGACCTTCTACGACCCACGAAGCGGGCGCGAGCGCGGTGGCATGGGGGCGTTTGCCGATGGCCGCGCGACGGCGTGTCTCGACTACGGCACCGCGGTCAAGGAGGCGGCTTGCCTGTTCGTCGCGCCCGGGGACCAGTATGCGGCGGTGCTCGTGAACGCCACGCCGAGCGAGCCGGACTTCGACCGTGTCACGATGGTCGTGAGCGCCGACGGCACCGGTGTGCTCAAGGCCGAGGGCGGCGGGTCGGAGGCGAGCGGGGTGCTCATCAAGGCGGGGAACGGCCCGGTGAGCATCACGACGTACGACTCGACCGGGACCGCCGTGCGCGATCTGGCCGGCCAATAGGCGATCCCACCAACACCCAGCGTCCTAGGAAGGAGCACGGAGCCTGCGAACGGCACACGCCGACGCCCCCCCTCCACGGTCTGCGGCTTGCCAAGCGGTAGAGATCCCAATCCATGGCGAGCGCTGATGAGCCCAATGGGTCGTGGAGGGACATCCGGAGCTCTCATTCCTTGCTCTCAATGACGGCAGGCTGCTGGTCGGTCGCGCACGTGCCGCGCCGTAGCGGTAGGTCCTGAACACCGCCACGAAGCCACACGGGGCTCCCACTCGGGAGTCTTGCTGGCCGTTGGAGGCGGCACACCCTACCTTAGCCTCATCGCCCATCGGGAGCCGACCCTGTGGCTGACGTGCTGGGCCACCTCGCAACTGCTCGTTCCCGAAGTGACTCGGCCACGCTGTGCGCGATTCGGCTCGAGGGCGGCGTGCGTGCACGGGAGAACATCACGGCGGCCGAATGACCGACCTCGACAGCCGACAGATCGGACGCGCTGACCGCCGCCCGATCGAGCAAGCGCTCGGTAGTGCCGGCCACCGTCAGCATGTGTGCCGGAACACGCCACGCTCACCACGCCCGGTTGATTCGATCCTCGACCGATGAAGACGCTGATCTCCGTCCTGACATCGCTCATGGGGCAGCGCGCGTACCGTCCGCGCGCACGAGCGTTCGCCTGGTACGTGGTGATGCTGCTCTCGGTGGTGCTGCTGTACGGCTGGCTGTTCCACATCATCATGGCGCGGGAAGGGCAGGAGCACTCCTGGTTCACCGGTGTCTACTGGGCCTTGACCGTCATGAGCACGTTGGGATTCGGGGACATCACATTCACCAGTGATCTCGGCCGGGTGTTCAGCAGCTTCGTGTTGGTGACCGGCGTCGTGCTGTTGCTCATCATTCTGCCGTTTCTGTTCATCCGCCTGGTGTACGCTCCCTGGCTGGAGGAGCGGAGTCGGGCGCGGTGGAAGGCACTGCGGACGCTCCCGGACGACGTGCAGGGCCACGTCATCATCTGCGCCAACGACCCCATCGCGCTCGGCCTGATGCGGCGACTCGATCTCACCGGTGTGCCCGCCTATTTGATCGAACCCGATCCCGCCCGAGCGCTGCGGATGCATGACGAGGGAGTGCCGGTGCTCGCCGGGGAGGTGGACTCGGTCGAGACGTACGAGAATGCGAGGGTGGAGCACGCGCGCCTCGTGTTCGCCAATGCCAGCGATACCGTGAACACCAACATCGTGCTCACCGTGCGGGAACGGGCGCCCGACGTGCCGGTGGTTGCCATCGCAGATTCGGTGGATTCCGTCGACATCCTCGAGCTGAGCGGTGTGAATCACGTGCTCACCCTGACACTCCTGCTGGGCGAGCACCTGGCCAGGCGAGCGTCTGCCGGCAACGTGCGTGCACACGTCATCGGGCGTTTCCACGACTCGCTGCTGGCCGAGTTCCCGGTCCGCAGCACGCCGCTGGAAGGACGCACGATCCGGGATTCAGGCTTGCGCGAGGAGCTCGGTGTGAATGTGGTTGGCGTCTGGTTGGATGGCCGGCTACGCGCGGCGGATCCCAATCTCGAGCTGTCGCCCCGGAGCGTCCCGGTCGTGATCGCCAACGAAGAGCAAGTCGAGACCATCGACGCGATGGGCCTCATTCACGAAGCGAACCCGAATCCTGTGATCGTGATAGGTGGGGGCCGCGTGGGGCGTGCCGCTGCGGTGACGCTCAAGAAGAACGGCGTGAGCATGCGGTTGGTCGAGAAGAACCGGACCCTCGAGGCCGAGCTCGCCCACATTGCCGATCACGTGATCATTGGCGACGCGGCCGATCGTACGGTGCTCGACTCAGCCGGGATCGAGCAAGCGCCTTCGATTCTGCTGACGACCCACGACGATGCGATGAATGTCTACCTCACGGTCTACTGTCGCAGGTTGAACCCGCAGGCACGCATCCTCACTCGCGTCACGCACGAGCGCAACATCGACGCCATCCAGCGAGCAGGAGCCGACTTCGTGCTCAGCTACGGATCGCTCGGCGTGCAGATAGTCAGCGCGCTTGTGCGCGGGCGCGAGCTGATCGTCCTCGGCGAGGGAGTAGAGGTGTTCTACATCTCGCTTCCCGAATCGCTGGGCGGCAAGACGATCGCGGAGACGGAGATCGGCGCCCGCACAGGCCTCAACGTCATCGGCGTGGATCTGGGTGGACGGGTACGAACCGACATCAGGGCAGGCGAGGTGCTGAACGATGGCTGCACCCTAGTGGCGATCGGCGGACCGGATCAACGTCGTGCGTTCCGCGACCTGTACGAGTGACGTGCTGCAGACCGGTGCTGCGGAGCGCACGGTGGCCCGGCCTGCACCAGCGCGTGGCTCGTGAGCACGTAGGGCATGGCCCATCGTGCCGCCGCCAGCCGCGAGCGCCATCACCGATCATACGCGAACGGGTGCAAAGTGCTGTGGCGGCGGCCCTTCCCGCGGCTCAAGCCGCGGTTCGGCCCTGATAGTCGCTGAAGCGACGATGACTGCCCGTCCGGTTTGTCCACCTGTCCGGTCAGTGCCGTACCGCCAAGCAGAGGGTGGTGCTCCGCCGAGGACGAATGCAGCCGCGTGGTCATCACCGGGTGCGCCCACCAAGGGATCGTGGCCATCGTGCGGCGCGCGATGGACCTACGCGGCGGACCGGTGCGCCTGGTCGTGGGAGGGCTTCAACTGGGCACCAAGAGCGACGCCGAGGTCCGAGCGATCATCGCCGAGTTGCGACACCTGGGCGTCCGCTCCGTCGGTGCGACCCACTGCACGGGGGAGGAAGCCATCGCGGCGTTCGCCGCCGCGTACGGGGCCGACGTCGTGTCGGTCGGCGTGGGCAGGGTGCTCGCCGTGGGGGGTGAGGTCGGAAGACGTGCGCCGTGACGCGTGTGTGCGGTGCCGTACCGTCGCTCCCGCCGCTCCCGCCGCTCCCGCCCCTCCCGTCCCTCCCGTCCTTCCCGTCCTTCCCGTCGCTCCCGTCGATTCAGCCGCGCCGAGCCGACGCTTCAGCGTCGGGACAGAAAGTGAGTGGATCTGCCTTGCGAGCCCCGGGTGCCGGAAGGTGCCCGGGGTTCGTGCTACCTCGCAGGACGGGAGGATGGTAGTCCCGTCGGACGGTTCGGCTCGTACTCAGGCCAATTGCGACTCCGGTATGGGGTTTTCGCGTGTCGGTACTGACTCCGTTTCGGATACCTCATCGGTGGCGACTCCGGATCGGGGCCTCACCACCATGATGCGCGCAAACCCGGAGCCGTGCACCAACGCCCGACGGAGTCGAAACCTGGGTCGTGACCGACACGTCAGGTTGGGGGAAGGCAGGGACGGAGGCTCAGGTGAGATGCAGCGGCCAGCTACTGACGCTCGCCCTCATGCAGCGATGCTTGTACTCCACCTGTCTGGGGATCGTGCTTCCGGCTATGCTGTTCGCGCAGGTCCCGACCGGGCAAGATTCCACATCTCAGTCACTCCAGGACCCTTTCCTTGTCCCGAAAACGGCATCCGGGATTACGGTCAATGCAGTCCTCGATGAGGAGGCCTGGCAGGGGGCCCTGCTCCTCGAGCTGAATTACGAGGTTCGGCCCGGGGAGAATGTGACTCCACCTGTCAGCACCGAGGTCCTTCTCACGTATGATGAAGACAATCTCTATGCGGCGTTTCGCTGCTATGACCCAGAGCCATCTGCTATCAGAGCCCATCTGCGAGATCGCGACACCCTCGGGGGAGATGATTGGGTCGCGCTGATCCTGGACACGTTCAACGATCACAGGCGGAGCTTCGACTTTATCGTGACCGCCCAGGGTGTGCAGTTCGATCAGATTGAAGCCCAGTCAGGTGAGGACCCCGGGTGGGACGCCATTTGGGCATCGGCCGCCGAGATTACCGACTGGGGCTATGTCGTAGAGATCGCCATTCCGTTCTCGTCGCTGCGATTCCAGCGCGTCGACGGCCCTCAGGTCTGGGGATTCGACGCGGTCAGACGATATCCCCGCGACCACGCGTACCATATCGGGACGTTCCCGCGAGACCGCAGCAATAACTGCTATCTGTGTCAGGCCATCAAGATTCAGGGCTTCGAGGGCGCGCGTCCCGGGCGCAACATCGAACTCGACCCGACCGTCATCGCGTACCGGGAAGACAGCCGGCCGGATTTTCCCCAAGGCGGAATGGAGAAAGAGGCACAGGATGTCGAGTTTGGTCTCACCGCCAGCTGGGGGATCACGCCAAACATGACCTTCAACTTCACGGCGAATCCCGACTTCAGTCAGGTGGAGGCCGATGCCATACAACTGGACATCAACGAACCGTTCGCCCTGTTCTTTCCCGAACGCCGACCGTTCTTCACCGAAGGCGCTGACTACTTCACGGCCCTGGAAAACGTCATCTATACCCGGACGATTCGTGAGCCCTCGTGGGGGGTCAAGCTGACGGGGAAGGAGGGCGCCAATACCGTTGCCGCGTACGTCATGCGCGATGAGATCACGAATCTCGTCTTCCCCGGCCCCCAGGGATCCAGGGCGACGACGATCGATACGGCCAACTCGTTGGCGGTCGTCCGCTACAAGCGCGACTTTGGCAGTCGCTACACGGCCGGCCTCCTGACGACGGTCCGTCAGGGGCCGGATTACCACAACGGGGTCGTCGGCGCCGACCTGGATTTCCGATTCACGCGGACCGACCAGATCCAGCTGCTCGTGCTGGGGTCGAGTACGGAGTATCCGACCGATATTCAGGAAGACTTCGATCAACCGTCGGGCTCCAACTTCGGTCACCTCATCTCGTTCGAGTACGATCACTACACGCGAACGTGGGGCTGGTGGGCAGACTACGAAGAAGCCGGAGAGCACTTCCGTGCCGACCTCGGCCACTATCCGAGAGTCGGATTTCGAAACGTCGAAGGAGGAGTGCTGCATACCTGGAACGGGAGACCGGGATCCTGGTGGTCCGCGATCCGAGTGGGAGCCGATTACAGCTACTTTGCCGAGCGGGATGGAGCGCTGTTGAATCACAGCGGCACGGTATGGCTCAACTACAACGGAACCATGCAATCCTTCCTGCAACTCAGGGCGTGGCGATCGAAGGAGGCCTACGCGGGCGAAGAATACGATCTCACGGGTGGTCTCGTGCAGGCGGGCTTCTGGCCGATGGGCAATCTCCAGATCGGTGCGTTTTCGATCTTCGGCGACCAAATAGACTACGCCAACGCGCGGCTCGGCAGCCGATTCAGAATCAACCCGTGGCTGTCGTACAATCTCGGGCGACACATCCGGCTCGCGCTCAATCACAACTTCGAGCGTATGCACGTGGACAATGCGCGTCTGTACACGGCAAACATCAGTCAGATCACCGCAGTGTACCAGTTCAATGTCCACGCCTTTTTCCGCGCGATCATCCAGTACGTGGACTACAACTACAATCCAGACAATTACACCTTCGAGCAGAACTCCGAAGAGCGAAGCCTCTTCACCCAGCTCCTGTTTTCCTATAAGCTCAATCCCAGGACCGTGTTGTTTCTGGGATATGCCGACAACTACTACGGCACTCAGGACTTCCGCCTCACACAGTCCGATAGGACGTTGTTCGTCAAAGCGGGCTACGCGTGGAGGATATAGAGAGGGTGGCTGGTGGAAACATGAAGCAGCCGGAGTGAGCGTATGACGCACAGGCGGATGCTACTGACGTGTCTTCTCGTGGCCCTGTGTCGGCCGCTCGGTGCGCGGGCGCAAGAGTTTCCCGTACTCACCGGAGCCTACCTGGGACAGGAAGAACCCGGAATCACGGCAACCCTGTTCGCCCCCGGACTGCTGATCCGTCCACTCGGCTTGTCATTCACCCCTGACGGCAAGGAACTGTACTACGCGTCGTGGCGGGGAGATCCCAGGGTGCGGATCATGGTCATGAAGGTGGTCGACGGAAGGTGGACGGAGTCGGAGACACCTCTCTTCTCTGGCACATACGAGGACTGGGACCTCAACCTCTCGCCCGACGGACGCAGGTTGTACTTCAGCTCGAAGCGACCGGTGGGAGGTGAAGGCGAGCAGAGACCGGACGCGGACATTTGGTATGTGGAACGGGATGCCTCGGGTGCGTGGGGAGAGCCACAACGGTTGGGGTCTCCAGTCAACACCGATGGGGACGAAGTCCATCCGACGGTGACGAGCGACGGGACGATCTACTTCTTCTCTGGCTCCGAGGGTGGAATGGGGTCGGCGGACATCTATCGTTCCCGTTTCGTGAACGGACGCTACACGACACCGGAGAATCTCGGTGCACCGATCAACACGGAGGTTGCCGAGATGGATCCCTTTGTCGCACCGGACGAGAGCTATCTCGTGTTCCACTCTCGTGCAGAGGGCGGGTACGGCGAGAACGATCTGTATATCAGCTTTCGGTCATCCGATGGATCCTGGGGAGAGCCGGTGAACATGGGCCCTGAGATCAACGGTGAAGGAAACGACTACTGCGGGCGGTTCTCGATTGACGGCCGATTCTTCTTCTTCTCGAGTACGAAGAACGGCGTCCGCGGGATCTACTGGATCGATGCGAAGGTACTCGAGGATGTGAGACGGGGGAGGATGTGATGAGCCCGAGTGACCGAGGAAGTCGGCGCGGATTCCTGACGTCGACGCCCGGCTGCCGCCCCTAGACCCGCCACTCCCTCCCCTCAACCAACACGTCTGAGGGAGGGCGGTCCTACCTTGGGCACCACAATCACCCTCGCTGCTCCCTCGCGGCCATGCCGCCAGAGCGACACCCTCCCGGCGAAGGCCCACCGACGACATGGAGGAAGCGCGGGAAGCGTTGGCGCGGTTGACCGGAGAGACTGGCGGGTAGCCGCCGACAAGATGCGAAGGAAGCCAGCCCCGAGCGTCACCCGGTGTTCGGGGTCTTCTTCTGGCGGAACCCGACGGCGACTCCTACCTTAGTGCAATCCCCACCGAGGTCACTCCATGACCGACCTGGTGGATCGCCTCAAGACTGCACTCTCCTGCGCCTGCGTGGTCGCGGCCGCGCTCGCGCTTGGCTGCACGACGCCACAATCTGAGCACGCTGTCGGCGGGCAGGCCCGGTTCACGCCCAAGGAGCAACTCGGCAAGCTGCTCTTCTTCGACACGAACTTGTCCACGCCACCGGGGCAGTCGTGCGCGTCGTGCCACTCGCCCGATGCGGGCTTCGGTGACCCGGCCCAGCAACTGCCGGTCTCACGTGGAGCGCATCCGGATCGCTTCGGCAATCGCAACGATCTGACCGCGGCGTATGCGGCGTTCATCCCACCGCTCCGATTCGACGAGGACGAGGACATGTGGGTGGGCGGTTTGTTCTGGGATGGCCGCGCGGCCGATCTGGCAGAACAAGCGAAGGGGCCGCCGCTGAATCCCCTCGAAATGGCCAACCCCGACGTCGAGACCATCACCGAGACGCTCCGCGCCGCGGAGTACCGTGACCTGTTCGTCGAGGTGTTCGGCACCGATGCGCTGGACGACGCGGCACGGGCCGTCGATCTCATGGCCGATGCGATCGCCGCGTACGAGGCGACGAGTGAGCTGAGTCCCTTCGATTCGAAGTACGATCTCTTTCTCGCTGGTGAGGTGCAGCTCAGCGAGCAAGAGTCACGCGGCCTGGCCCTCTATGAGTCGGAAGCGAAGGGCAAGTGTGCCGCCTGTCACCCCAACCGCCCTGGCGCCGATGGTTCGCCCCCGCTGTTCACGGATCACACGTACGACAACCTCGGGGTCCCGAAAAACCCGGAGAACCCCTTCTACTCCCTACCGCCCGAGCTCAATCCGGATGGACACGGCTACGTCGATCTCGGTCTGGGCGCGGTCGTGGACGATCCCGACATGTACGGCATGTTCCGGGTTCCCACACTGCGAAACGTCGCGCTCACTCAGCCATATATGCACAACGGCGTGTTCAAGACGCTGTATCAGGCCGTGGCGTTCTACAACACCCGCGATGTGGCTCCGTGGCCGGCGCCGGAGTGGCCCGAGAACGTGAATCACGATGAGTTGGGAAACTTGGGTCTCACCACCCAGGAGATCGAGGACATCGTCGCCTTCCTGCACACCTTGTCAGACGGATACCGGTCGCGACGCCAGGCGGTTCCTCCGTCCTGAGCACCGCCCCACGCAGCGGCCTCGCGCGCAACACGCCATCACGTCGCCACAGAACGGGCAGATCCGAGTCGCCTCACCCGCGCGAGCAACTGCCAAGCACGTGCGCTTCGAAGGTGTGAGCGGGAGGCACGATGCCTGGCCGGCACAGCCTACACGTAGATCTCTTTTCGCCGGAAGGTGACGATGGACGCCCCGACCATCACAGAGAAGACCCCGAGGAGGATGGCCAGATCCGGCCAATCTATGGCCTGCTGCGTGATGATCGTGCTGGCATCGTAGTAATGCATGAGGGACAGATACCCCAAGATCGGGTACTGCTCCAGCAACACCGCGACCACGTTGAACATGTACAGCGAGAGGAACACCACGATCGCCACACCCACAGCCCGCCGCTGTCCATTGAACAGGCACGAGAACCACAGGGCGATACTGCCAATCGTGGCCACACAGACCGTACCGGTAAGGAAGGCGTAGACCATCAGTCGGGCCTCGAGGCGCTCGCCGATCTGGGCCATCCCTAGCGACAGGCCCAGAAAGGACGCCAGGGCCAGGAGGACCAGCAGCGTGAGAAACCCGGCGACCTTGCTCGCAACGAATCGCGTTCGGGTCACCGGAGTGGAGAGGACGATCTCCAGAGTTCTCCGTTCCGTCTCCTCAGCCACCAGGGCCCCGGCGAACAGACACGAGAACACGCCCATGATCAGCAGCCACGTGGTATTGAAATACTCGACGGTCAAGAACCCTTCCAGGGTGGTGATGTCCATGATCTCCTGACCGATGAATGCCTTCACGACCGGTGGCATGGCATCGAAGTACTCCTGGGCCACCTGGATCTTGGCGATCGATGGGAAGATCACGACCATGACATAGCCGCACGCCAGCAAGGCCAGGGCATACAGCAATGCGGACAGACGCTCACTCTCGAGGTAGCGCCAGTAGACACTCATTGGGAGTAATACTCCAGGAAAGTGTCTTCGAGGCGTGCGTCCCCACAGGAGATCCTGTCAATGGGATACTGAGACAGGATCCGCAGGATGCCGTTGATGTTCGCATCGACCCACAGCCGGACCGTGTGGCCGTCCTGCTCGATCTTCCGAACGCCCTCCATCTGGAAGATCGATTCGTCCAGGTCTTGCTCGAAGGTCACCTCGATGGTCTTGAGTCGGAGTCGTTTGAGATCCGCGATCCCATGCACGGCAATGAGTCTGCCCTCCTTCAATATCGCCACCCGGTCACAGACCTTTTCCACCTCCGAGAGGATGTGCGAAGAGAGAAAGATGGTCCTGCCGCGCGCCTTTGACTCCAGGATGAACTCATGCACCCGCTGTTGGACGAGCGGATCGAGGCCGCTGGTGGGTTCGTCCAGGATCACCAGCTCCGGATCGTGCATGAAGGCCTGGACCAGTGCGAGTTTCTGTTTGGTGCCGTGGGAAAAGGACTTGATCCGCCGGGACGTATCCACGTCGAGGAGTCCGACCAGTCGGTGCTGCAGGGGCGGGTCCTTGTCACCGCGGAGCGATCCCAGGAAGCGCAGATACTGCGCTGCCGTCAGGTCCGGATACATGCCGTATTCCCCGGGGACGTAGCCGATGCGTGATCGTATGCGCGTCGTGTCCGTGTGTGCGTCCAAGCCGAAGATCCGTGCCGAGCCGGAGGTGGCGCGGATGAAATCGAGCAGGATGCGTATGGTGGTGGTCTTGCCCGAGCCGTTGGGGCCCAAGAAGCCGAAGACCTCACCCTGACACACGGAGAGGTCGATGTCCTGGATGCCGCGCGACGCCCCGTAGAACTTGGTCAGTTTCTCGGTCTGGATGACCATACTCTGCGATCCAATGCGGTGACGCAACATAGCCCCGGCCGCAGCTCCTTGCAGGTCGCGATCGCGTCGTCCGGGCGAAGGACTATCGACAGGGAGTCGGTGTGCCTGTCGTAACGTGGCTTCACGATGCGTCCCTCCAATACCGGCGGACATTCGACGTGCGGTACACCGTGACGATCTCGGGCGGATTGCGGTCCACGTCCACGACGATCCGCACGAGCCACGGTTTGCCGCTACGCATGACCCGGGACTGGAATATGTGCAGGGTGGGCAGCGTGGTGTTCCGCCGCTGAAGCGGCGGCTCGGCATTGACAGTCGCTGAAGCGACGGTGACCGCCCGTCGGTTTACCGACATCACGCCGAGCCTCGGCTTTAGGCCGAGGTCGGCAGCAGCGTACTGCCGTGCCGTCTTGCTCTCACCGCGGCTGAAGCCCCGGCTCGGCATTGACAGTCGCTGAAGCGACGCAGGCCGCCGGCCGTCTACCGCCCTACCATCCTACCGTCCTTCGCGACGCCCGCTGCGGGGCCCGCCGGCGCACTCGGGTGCTCGGGCGTTTCACCCTTCACCCTTCACCCTTCACCCTTCACGTCATTCCGCCGTCCGCTCAGATCGGCTGGAACAACTCCGTCAGCTCGAGCGTGAGCGGCTCGCTCGCGCCCGCGGGGTGCCACGTCACCCACTGGCGCTCGAGGGTGG
>Ga0209536_100010361_pt1 | contig 13761 bp, 15 predicted proteins | sample DeeMarSeWOR28_12_FD_187461 | JGI IMG/M metagenome (GOLD analysis project Ga0209536, IMG submission 187461) | Marine sediment microbial communities from White Oak River estuary, North Carolina - WOR-2-8_12 (SPAdes) (version 2) | ecosystem: Environmental > Aquatic > Marine > Intertidal zone >...
TCTGAATGCCCGCACTAACCTGCCACCTGGATTAAATGAAACTTCTATTTTAGGATTTCCCAGCCCCAGTGTCATGAATAAACTACAGCGGGTAATATTGGTACTTTATGGTGTCGATCCTAATCCTGATGATATTTCTACAACGAATGTAGTTCGTCAGTGTCTGGATCTGATTGCCAAATTCCCCACTATCATTGCTTATTCTTATCAGGCCATGCGGCATAAATTGCACGGAGAGTCCCTGTTTGTCCATCCTCCCCATCCCAATCTCTGCTGTGCGGAAAATTTTCTGTACATGCTGCGTCCCGACCGCCAATATACCGAGCTGGAAAGTGACTTGCTGGACATCGCCCTCATCCTCCACGCCGACCATGGCGGTGGAAATAACTCGACTTTCACCACTCATGTGGTTAGTTCCAGTCATACCGACTCATATTCAGCCATTGCTGCTGCAATTGGCTCTTTAAAAGGCCCTCTACATGGTGCAGCCAACTCCTCGGTGATGGACATGATGGCCAATATTAAAGAAAACGTTAAGGATTGGAATGATGATGATGAACTCTCACGCTATCTGGAAAGAATGCTCAGTGGGGAAGTTCATGATAAAAAAGGATTAATTTACGGCTTGGGTCATGCAGTATATACCAAATCAGATCCCCGTGCTATAATTCTAAAGAATAAGGCGAAGGATCTTGCAGATACCAAAGGACGCTCAGATGAGCATCAATTGTATCTAAATGTGGAGAGACTGGCACCGGAATTATTTCAGAAGGTGAAAAAATCCGGCAAAGTAATTTCACCAAATGTCGATTTTTATTCAGGATTTGTATACGATCTTTTAGGCTTCCCGCGCGATATCTATACACCGCTGTTTGCCATGGCCCGGGTGGTGGGTTGGTCCGCTCATCGCATCGAGGAATTAATCAACGGTCGCCGGATTATTCGTCCTGCGTATAAAAATGTTGCGCAACCGGCAACGTATATTCCGATGGTTAAGAGGAAGTAGAACGTTAAGAAAAAAGATCAAAGAATAAAGATTAAAGAAGAAAGCAGGGAAGCAGTGTATCACAGGGGAAGTTAGCCATACTTTACCTTTTAAGGTAGTAAAGGCGCTTTGTCCGCGTTGCTTCTAATTATCTGCGCTCAAGCATTTAAAATCTTGTATCCATTATTTCATAGTGTTTTCCCGAGTCATTCTGAGCGGAGTTCTCCCGGCTAGCCTCTCCGCCGGTGCTCACAAGATGGATCGGGAGGACGGAGTCGAAGAATCTTGTTTTATCTAAACTTCCTCTAGATTTGCACTTCATTTCAGCAAATGTCCACAAAGCAGACAACCCAGCCCCTGACGTATGCTTCAGATCCATGCCCCATGCTTGTTACCCTTTGTCCTTTGCTTTTTTCTTATCCCCTTATTCTTTTCCATTCCTCCCGCAATTAACCTGCAAGACAATAAATATTAATATAATTAATAAATAAAATAATATTTATTAATTATATTAATATTTTACTTGATTATATTAATTTCGTTAACTAAGTTTGTTCTGAATTAAATTCGAGAGAAAGACCATGCCCCATGACTGGCAAGAATTGACCCGTCTCACCAAGGGGGAAGCTGTCCTTATTACCGAGGTTAAGCTAAAAAAGAGCGGAATCACCTTAAAGGGAGAATTTGAGCTCCCTCCCCTGTCCCGTCTAACACTGGAGGATCAAATATTCATTATCGCCTTTATCCGATGTCACGGTTCTATCAAAGAGATGGAAGAACTTTTCGGTATCAGCTATCCTACCGTCAAAAACAGACTCAAGCGGATTGCTCAGATGCTGGAATTCGTGGAAGTCATTTCGCCGAGCTCCAGAGCAGACATTTTGTCTCAGTTGGAAAAAGGGGAGATAAGCGTGGAGGAAGCCGAACAAAAATTAAGGGAGAGACAATGATACCCTGGTGGTTAAAAATCAAAATACCCCGCGCAGATCGCGAACCTTTTTCGCTCTACCTGCCGCTCATTCTTGTCTGGCTGCTGCTGATCATTATTATGCTCATCCTGCTGCCATTTTTGCTACTTCTTAGTCTGCTTTTCTGGTTTAAATGGTATGGGAGACTAGCCATTTTCTTCTTTCCCCTACTAATCTCCGTATTATGGCAGTTAAAAGGTCTTCACATTGATATAGAGAATCGAAACGGTCAAATATATTTATCCTTTATATAATTATGACTAAAGGAGGAATCAATGGAATCTGAGCGTCGTAAAATATTAGAAATGCTTTCCAATGGCACCATCAGTGTGGATGAGGCTGAACGATTGTTAAAAGTCTTATTGGAATCACCAGACAGTATGACGGTTGATGGCCCGAATGCTTCAGGCAGTTTTAAACCCAAATATTTGAGAGTGCTGGTTGAGCCCGCTGCAGGGAACCGCCATGGTGAGCGTGTTAATGTCCGGGTACCTCTTAATTTGATCCGGGCTGGCCTCAAATGGGCTTCTTTCATACCGGAGCACACCCAGGTAAAGCTGGGAAAAGCCTTCAGAGAAAAAGGAATTTCAGCCGACTTAAGCAAATTATCCCCGGAGGATCTGGAAGACCTAATCGTGAATTTGAACGATCTGGAAGTGGAGGTTGAGGGAGAAGAGATCATCAAAGTTTTCTGCGAGTGATCTCAAGTTTTCGTTTATTGTGTTTTTCTGAGAGAGCTTGAAAGCGGCTGCTGGTTTTGCTTTTTACTTGCTTCTTGTATCTTGCTTCTTGTAACTTATTTTTGTCTTTTATCTTTGATATTTTATCTTGTAATAAGGGAGGTGGATGGGGACCGGTGTCCCTCCCGGCCTTCAAAGCCGCGTGTGCCCCGGTAAACCGGGACAGGTGGGTTCGACTCCCACGCACCTCCGCGTCACCATAAGCCTCTGTCTCTACAGGGGCTTATCTATTTTTTAGTATTTCAGAATCTTTCTTGTATTTCTTAGCCTTTGCACCATTTCAAATGTATGGATCTTGTTGATATGTATTGAAAATACCAAATAACATTTTCACATTTTCTGCGTAATATTTGACATAATGCAAGTTATCTCATCTTTTAGAAGCAATCTGAAATAAGTTCTTTAATAGATCACCAGGTTAGGAGGGCATAAAAATTGAGTAAAACGATTAAAAAGTTAAAGGAATTGATTAAACTTTATCAAATCAGCGCATTTTTCGTTCTGACCTACCTAATAACCTGGTTTCTTCTTTTACCTTATATGTTGACTGGTGATGAGCAAGCTTATGGTATACTGGTAATGTTTGGCATTTTCGGTCCTGCTTTTGCGAATATCATTGTTTCAAGAATCATTAGACCCGTTCCCAGCGACCATAAACCCACCTTTAAATACCTCATTTTTCTGATTACCTGGATTATTGCAACAGTAATATTTACTTTCAATGTCAAAACTACTTCAGAAATTGAATCACCCATTGCAATCATATTCTATGCTGTTGTTGGCCTGTTACCTGCCTTCGTTTTGGCTTCAGTGTTTTCGAAATTCCCAGAAGTAAGAAAAAGCCTCTCCTCTCTCCTTAAACCTAAAGGTTCTTTGTGGTTGTATATATTAGCTCTATTATTTGCTCCGGCCATTAAAATATTTAGTATTCCGATATCCAATCTTCTTGGCCTGGAGGTGATTTCAGAACCTGATCAAGTTCTAGGATTATCACAATTAGTTGGATTGATAGTCATATCTTTTTTATATGGCTTCTTCTTTACCGGTGGCTTGAACGAGGAAACAGGTTGGACAGGTTTTGCATTACCCCGACTTCAAAACCGGTACAGTCCATTTATTACCAGCATAATACTATGGTTCTTCTGGATATTGTGGCATATGCCTATGCAGATTTCAGGATTCTGGAATCCCGAATTAGATTCATTTATCCGTGCTTTGATAGGAACCTTTTTCGCCAGGTTCATTTTTACATGGTTATACAACAAAACTAATGGGAGTATATTGCCTGCCATTATACTGCATGCTTCTGCAAATGTATCGTTTGTTTTTCTGCCGGTTACTCATGTTCATATGATCCTAGAAGCTGTTATAACAATCTTCATCATTATCAAGGCTAAAATGTGGGAAAAACTACCTCCTGATAGTCAGGCCACATATATTATCAGCGATGGGAACCACCCAGCCAGGCATTCAGTGGAATGAAAGCCATGCTAATGTTCATTCTTAGAGCTTGAGTCTAAAATTTACTATATCGAACTTCAAATTTAATAGTCCGACAATTATTAATTGCACCTCCGCTTCGCTGTAAGTCCCTGTTATTCAGGGACTTATCTATTTTTGAATAATCCAATGAATCACTTTTGTTAATGCATTATAACCTACAATATTTTTCACGATATATGGATATTATAGTTATATATGGTAAATCTGTGCCTTTAATTATCATATTTTGTTTTTTATATCTGTCATGAAGAAATATTTGGGAGGCTAAAAGGGTAATATTAAGCAAAATTTTCCATATATCAACTAGTTACCTGCCTAGTGTCATCAGTATCACTTATTATAATATGTATCACCTCTACCATATATTTTTGTTGGTAACAGATGCGAACACTAATTTTTCCTGAATTGTGGTTTCTTTATTTTTGTAAATAATGCAAGCTAGATATCTTTTTCAATTTTTCGATATCCCAGATAAGCAAATAATCCATAAACCGACATAAAGAGAGCACAAATCACCAGAATGATTAATAACTTTCCCAGGGCTTCCATTAGAGATAATGACTGATTCAATAATATATTATATTTAAACAAGGTAAAAAGAAATCCGATTGTTACGAATATGACGTAAATTCTTAACAGTGTTCGAAGTCGTATCTTTGGGAAGGGGATACCACCCAAATATAGTACTGCGGCAATTGCAACGATCACGTTAAATACTAATAGATTGGCAAAATCCATAAATTCTTTTGTACTTTGATGTAATACAAACTGTCTATAAATAAGCAGAAAGCCTAATATAAGTATGTTAATGTAATACATAATGCTACATACTTTTAGTATGACATTCAGATTTCGTTCATCGAGGTTCATGTTAAAAAGTTTCATATTTAGTTCTCCCAAAAAAGTTGATCTAATGTTTTATTTAATGATTTAGCAATTTTTATACATAAATTTAATGAGGGATTATAATTTCCTTTTTCAATCAATCCAATTGTTTGTCTCGCTACGCTGACTTTATCCGCAAGTTCTTGTTGGGATAGTCCTTTTTCAACTCTGGCTAATTTAAGTTTCATATTAATATTATTTTTCATAGTAATAATGTAATGTATAACACACTAAATGTCAAGTATTATTAACATAATGTAATATATATATTACATACAATTGATTCTTACGTTTTCTAATAAATAAAGTTTCATTTTTTGATATAAAATATTAGTATCTAAATATCTATAGTAGGCGGTAAAGAAAATAATTAAGTTAACTGAAATAGCGAGGAGCAAATTCGACTAGGTAATATAAGGCTTTCGTAAGGTATAATAAATATTTGCTATTACATCTTACCAACTTCACCCAATTCAAGCAATTCAAAAATGGCACTATAGAATATTCACCGAGTGGAGTGGTTCCCTTGGATTAGTTAGAGTCCGAGTCCCTTCATTATTTCCAAATATTTTCAATGGCTCTACCAACTTCCTCAAAGCGACCGCATCACCAATTCTAACTTGTTATCATTGAGGTTTTTATAATACACACCAATTGCTTAATGCTTTGTCAAAACAATAGTACTTTCTTTTATCCCCAATATTCCTTGTTTATTTTAACCAGTCTTTGATTTCTATCCTTAACTATGCAATAAAAGATTTTACATGGAATAATTTTCTTATGCTTCTTTGAGTTCGAGGAGAAGTTCCTGAATAAGTTCTTTAACAGTAATAATTTTATCAACACGATATGCATTCTGCCCGCAGAAAATGAGGCCGTGGTCCACATCGCCAAAATAGGAATTCAGAAGAGCCAGTGCAATACAATATCTCGCAGTTTTAACTTCACAGGCTGTGAGACATCTATAAGGACAATTTATTTTCAGCTTTCCTTTAATTTCAAGGTCCTTTAAAAAACGATTATTTATGGCCCGTCCAGGCATACCAACAGGACTTTTAATAATAACGATGTCCTCTTCTTTAGCTTCCAAATAAGCTTGTTTGAATTGCTGAGACACATCACATTCTTCGGTACAGACAAAACGGGTTCCCATCTGAACACCTGAAGCCCCAAGGGAAAGCATTCGCGCAATATCTTTTCCGTTATAAATACCACCTGCAGCGATAACAGGAATTTTCTTTCCGTATTTATCTTCATAGGGTTTAATAGCATCTAGGACCTCAGCCAGAAGTTTTTCGAGGGCGTACTCTTCTGGATGTTCAAGCTGTTCTGCCGAAAAACCGAGATGTCCACCGGCCAATGGTCCTTCCAGGATCAATCCATCGGTAGTTCTTTCGTACCGCTTGTCCCAAGTTCGCAGGATAAGTTCTGCAACTCTGGCAGAACTGATGATGGGCACAAGGTTTACACTCGGATCCTGGACTAAAGCCGGAAGCTTAGTTGGCAATCCGGCACCGAATACAATCATTTTGATTCCTTCTTGTATAGAAGTTTTGATAAGATCATCTGCGTTGCTGAGCACACCCATAATGTTTACTGCGAGGTGGCCATCTGTCATACTCCTGGCTTTGCGGATCTCATTTATTAATGCTTCCCTGGATGTTCTTTCGTACTCACCTTTCAAGGCTTTTATATCACCTAAACCAATACTGGTAATTGTGCCGATTCCACCCTGATTTGCTACTGCTGAAGCCAGCGAAGCAAGAGAAACCCTCACACCCATACCTCCCTGAACAATAGGTATATTTGCGGATATACTTCCCACCTGAAGTTTAGGTATTTCCATCTACATCTCCATATTTCTTAATTATGAGGCAGGCGTTGCCTCCACCAAAACCAAATGAATTATTCATTGCCGCATTTAAATCAAGCGATTCAGCGCCATTAGTTACATAGTTAAGAGGACAGTCAGGATCAGGTTCCTTATAATTAATGGTTGGCGGGATCATACCAGTAAAAACACTCATTACGGTCGACACGAACTCCACAGACCCCGCGGCAGCCATAAGATGACCAATCATTGATTTTATTGAGCTGACCTTTAAGTTTTTTGCATGTTCACCAAATACTTTTTTAATAGCTGCACTCTCACATTTGTCATTCAATGCAGTGGATGTGCCATGCGCGTTAATATATCCTATTTTTTCAGCATTCATATTAGCGTCCTGCAGCGCCGCTTGCATAACTCGGCTCATGCCATCGCCTTCGGGTTCTGGTGCGGTAAAGTGATAAGCATCGGCTGTATTGCCGTATCCAACGATTTCAGCATAAATTCTTGCTCCTCGCTCGAAAGCATGCTTCAGATTTTCCAAAACAACTATCCCGGCTCCTTCCCCCATCACAAAACCATCACGATTTTTATCAAAGGGTCTACAGGCATTTTCAGCGCAATCATTTGGAGTCATGGATCGTGTGGCGCAAAAACATCCATAGGGTAGCGGGGTTATACATGCTTCAGAACTACCTGCGAGCATGATTTCGGCATCTCCTCTCTGAATAATCCGAAAAGCATCGCCAATGGCGTTTGATCCTGTAGAACAGGCCACCGAAAGAGCAGAAAGAGGACCTTTCAAGCCATATTTAATTGAAACCATACACGCTGCCATATTGATGAGCAGCTTGGACACCATAAACGGATTTAAACCATTGGGTCCATTTTTTTGAAGCTTGGCGTATCCATCTTCGATTTCCTGTGAGCCACCGATGCCTGAACCGATGATGACACCTGCCCTGTTTTTGTCAAATGAGGTCGATTCCAATCCTGCATCTTCAATTGCCATTGTAGATGCAGCCATTGCAAAGTGTGTGAATCGATCCATACGCCTTGCTGATTTTTGTTCAATCCATTCTTCAACTCGGAAATCCTTTACCTCAGCCGCAAGTTTAGAACGAAAATCTGTGACATCAAAATGAGTAACTTTCGCAATTCCATTTCGCCCAGTCTTTAATCCTTCACAAAAATCCTCCGCACCTATACCAATCGGGGTTACAGCTCCCAAGCCTGTGATAACAACCTGATGTTCGTTCATGATAAGAAATTCCTTATAAAATATATTACAAAAATATGAAGCGGCATTTTAAAAATAGAGACCTTATATTCTAGATAATTAACTTCTTCTATTGGGGTAAATAACATTTCATACTTTATGATATTAAAGGCAAAACATGAAAAACATAATATGGAATTTTAAATATATGGTAATAATATCACAACATCACAGAAAATAGCGGAGGGGCAGATGGAAAGCAAGAAAATTTAAATCTGAGCCGAGCTTGAAACTTTTTGAGTAACTCAGATTATGCTCTGCTTAATTCAAATCTAATAGTTCGATAATTGTTACACTGACCTCCGCTTCGCCGTAAGTCCCTGTCACTCAGGGACTTTTTTTATGCGAATTATTATTGAATAATAGTAACCACTATGATAAATCAATTATTTAATATTTGATGCAACATTTAAAATTGTTGCAAGGTATAGACTATTATTCTGCGTCTTTTTAAAACATGAGATACTAATCAGGAGGATAACTCAATGAGTTTCTGGATCATCATCGCAGTTATTGGTGGCATTTTATCGATGACAGGAATTATAGTATTAATCCGTCGCTATCTTCAGGGTGAGATACCTCTACTTTATTTAGTTTCAATAATTATTGGATTTATGTCATTTATAGCGTTTGTTTTTTTTAATTATGTCTATCCCGAATCCGTAAGTCGACCTGTAAGTCTCATTATATTATTGCCGGCAATTATCACACTTTTTGTACTGGTTCATCTATTTCAAAAATCCAAGAAGATACAAAATTAAATCTCATACAAATTTCCGGAATATAAAATCCTTCAGATGGTTAATACCCGTTTTAAATTCTCAAATACATTTTAAAATTTTGAACAATCTTCCCGGATCAAAATTAATTATTCGAAATTTTGAGAAGGCACCTTTGCTGGTATCAGATAAGTTCCCTGTCATTTCGGGATTTTATCTTGGAATGAATTATGATGCGCACTATTTTACAAATATCAAAAAGTAAGGTTAAAGATATATTTTTATGAAATCAAAAAAAGATATTAAAAGAGACTTTAAGGAAAGAAAAAAGCGGGCAGGCGTTTTTCAATTGAGAAATGTTGTCAATAATAAAGTTCTACTTGGAAGCAGTTTGAATCTTGAAGGTTTGTGGAATAGTAACAGTTTTCAGTTGAAAATAGGCTCACATAGGAACAAAGAACTTCAAAAAGATTGGAACAAATACGGATCAGATAAATTTGTTTTTGAAATATTGGAAGTTGTAAAAGACAAAAATGACCCGAATTTTAATATTGAAGATGAATTGACACTGATTGAACAAATATGGCTCGAAAAAATACAGCCCTTTGGCGATAATGGATACAATCAAAATGATAAGATTAGAAAAGCTTGAGCAGATTATTTTATATTAAAATCATAAAATACTAATCGTACCTATTATATAAATACTTTTAGTAATAGAATAAATAAGGAATAATAAACCCTAACGAAATATTCCACCGGTTTTTTATTTTGCTGTGCATAAAAAAGCAGGTGAATTCAAATGTAATATTTTATATCCTGCCTAATTCAAAGCTAAATGTTTGATAATGATAAAACGCACCTCGGATAAGTATAATACCATTTTCACAAAGTGTAATACATATTTGCTATTACAACTTTTCAATTTCATCAGGATGCATATGGATATTTTCAGTTTTTCCTATCGTAAAATATTTATGTGTAAGAGTTACAAATAAAAAACTTTAAACATAAAAACCATGTTTAAAAAAAAGGTGGGTGTGTATGTTAAAACAAATAATAGTCGAGTCTATTGTATTTATTTTAGGATTTTTATTTCTGTTCAATTCTGGCCATGAAGTCTTTGCAGCCAATCTTTCCCCCACAGATACTGCTAAAGTTGATACAGTCAAGACACTTCCGAATTATTATAAAAATGTTGACATCAAAATTATCTATCCTTGGAAAGAAGATGAACCTGAAGTTTGTACAAACGTGGCCTGTCAACTCATCAAAGAGAAGGATCTAATTGTTGAAATTAGAGTCTTTCATAAAGATTGTACAAATCATATTTTGGTCAAACCCGGCCTATTAAAATTTGAAATTTGGGACCATAATTCAAAAATACTAATTGCCAAGGGTCCATAAGACTTTCATAAAAATGCTGTCATGGCATGATATAAATAATTAATCTTTCTAAAATACTGTTTTGAAACGGATTGATTTAAACCAACTAGGTTTCATATTAATTGTGATAAATCCGATCCCAATATACTTGTCCGTCATTTTCCACGAATCTTTTTTTAATCCCAAAATTTTTTGATCATTAACATAATAAGATCCGTCCGATCTCAGGCACTCCGTAATCAAACAACATCCAAAAGTACAAATTCAGCATTTTTATCGCGCATAAACCAAAATTGATGATTTTTTAAGAGCGATACTATGGAAACACCAAATTTTTATATTATTTTCCAATTAAATTTAATAGCCTGAAAATTGAAAAATTTACTTCCACTTCAATATAAGTTACCATATCATATGAATTAATCTATTCACCCTGTTCTGACCGAATAGGTACTCGGAAAACATTCTATATATTAATCAGTTATCCAAATTGTAGGTGTACCCAAACAATTGCTTATAATTTGATTATACAATACTTTCCGCACATTATAATTCATTAAAAAGCGAGGAGAACTCAAAAAATTAAAATGTTGATTTTTCTCATTTTGATATCAATATCCATTAGCCTGTTTAGCCACAATGATCAAAAAGGGTTGCATTTGGTAATGATATTCGTGAGAGGGCGATGAACGGATTTAAGTATTTCATCAGGGAAATTGGTTATAGATTTGACAAGATAAATCGGAATGGATTGGTAATATTGATCGTGAAACTGACCGAAACACATTTAGAAAGTAGTTCTGAGACTTATACTTTAGACGAGCTTAACATATATGATTACTTCTTGATAAAAGAGTTATTATTAATGAATCTCAATAGTTATTATTTTGTTTTTCGTTATATCCATCGTATATTTAAAGCTAATAAAAATAATCTAATATATTCCTCCAATAATCATAAAAAGGGTTAATATTTCATTAAAATCAAATCAAGGAGTATCATATGTCTGGAAATAAAATAATTGCAGTAATGGGTGCAACCGGAGCTCAGGGTGGAGGACTAGTACGGGCCATCCTTGACGATCCCCAGGGTGGATTCACAGTACGGGCTATTACTAGAGACGTAAATTCCGATAAGGCAAAAAAACTGGCGCAAGCAGGCGCCGAGGTCGTTTCAGCTGATCTTGATGACAAGGATAGTGTGAAACGCGCTTTTAAAGGATCATATGGGGCATATTGTGTCACATTTTTTTGGAATCACTTTTCCCCCGAAAAAGAGACCACACATGCTAAAAATATGGCCCAGGCAGCAAAAGAAGCAGATGTCAAACATGTTATCTGGTCTACGTTCGAAGATACCCGCAAATGGGTACCTCTCAGCAACAGTCGTATGCCCACCCTTATGGAGAAGTACAAGGTACCGCATTTCGACTCAAAGGCCGACGCTGACGCCTTCTTCATCGAATTAGGCTTGCCTGTAACTTTCTTAAGGACCTCTTATTATTGGGATAATATGATTAATTTCGGCATGGGACCGAAAAAAGGTTCTGATGGTAAATTTGCTATTACCATGCCCATGGGCGACAAAAAACTTCCGGGTATTGCTGCAGAAGATATCGGCAAGTGCGCTTATGGCATATTTAAGAGAGGCCAGGAGTTCATCGGTAAAACCATCGGTGTCGCTGGAGAACACCTGGGCGGTACAGAGATGGCAGCTGCCCTCACCAAGGCGTTGGGTCAACAGGTGAGTTACAATGCTGTGTCACCTGATGTATTTCGGGGTTTTGGTTTTCCCGGTGCCGAGGATATGGGAAATATGTTTCAATTCAAGCGTGATTTTGAAGAAGATTACCGTGGTTCACGAAACGTTGATACATCTCGGTCATTAAATCCAGAGCTGCAATCATTTGAAAAGTGGCTTGAAAAAAATAAAAACCGCATTCCATTAGAATAGTACAACATTCTGATTGGTTGAAAAATGTCTATTAACAGAATTACTTGAAGGATGAGACCGTTCATGACTGAATTAGTTCAAAATCCGCCCAACATTCCGACCGTTATGCGCATTGCAGCAGGCGAAGACTGCTTTAGCGAGCATCGGGGACTTGGTATTAGTTCTATTGCCTTCAAGGTCGTCCCGCCTGCTCCTGAAGATATCCTTATTCTTGAGAACACGTTTCGGGCAAAGGGCGGTCCTGCTCGTCACTTGCATTATGACCAGGATGAGTGGTTCTATGCACTGGAGGGTGACTTCATCATGGAGGTTGGTCAGGAAAGATTTCGACTCGGACCAGGTGATTCACTGTTGGCACCTCGCTTGGTGCCTCACGTTTGGGCGTATATCGGTGATGCCATGGGTCGAATCCTAATCACATTTATGCCTGCTGGTAAAATGGAAGCGTTTTTTCGCGAGGTTACCAAGGCTAACGCGATGCCCCCACAGGACCCCCAGCTGTGGCGCAAACATGGCATGGAGTTGCTGGGACCGCCGTTGCCTGTGGACTAAAGAGTACAAATCTTAATATTATACTAGAGCTGGTGGCTTGAAAATAATATCTATTTAATCACCACTCAAGCTTCGCCTGCAGCTGATATTGGCCGTTAGGATTTTATAATTGTGAAACTTTTTATCTTAAATCCTATCTTTCAAAAATTGCCCAGCTTGCCTCTGCTTCACATTAAGTCCCTGTAATACTGGGACTTATCTATTTTTGAAACCCTCGATTAATTTCTTGTAAAACCTTAAGTTCATTGATATATTGAGTGATTTAATTATAAAATAAACCTGCTTGTTAGAGCTAATTATCAAAATAAGGAAAAAAAATGCCTCAATATATCATTGTTTATCTAGGCGGCGATCAGCCATCTAGCCCAGAAGAAGGTAAACAACATTTCGCGAAATATAGAGAGTGGTTATCTTCATTGGGCGACTCAGCAGTTAGTCCTGCTAATCCGTTTAAGAATACTAGCACAGTAAATTCTGACGGTACTGTCACCACTGGAAGTACAACCTCGATGTCTGGTTACACGATAATTGAAGCTGATTCTAATGAGACGGCACTGGAGATTGCAAAGGCTTGCCCATTTCTTGATATTGGCGGTTCACTGGAGGTGTCAGAGTTAATACAGATGCCAGGCTAAAAATAAATATAAAAATTGCATTTGCTCGAACGGCAAAGAGCGCAATTCGTGGCAAGTTCTTCTTTTAGCGTCCCTTGATGTGAATCGTTAAGATGTAACCTTCCATCTTCACATCTTATAGTCCCATAATAATAAAACATATCTCCGTTAATTAATTTTGATGGTTCGAATTTGCTCGCCACAGGTTTTGGAATGGGGAATTTTGAATTATGTAAAATCATACACAACTCCCCAATATTGTCTGAATATTTTTCAAAAATGACCATTCCAAAATCCGCACTCCAAAATCCAAAATATTCAATTGTGTATGACAGGATCTTATCTTATC
>Ga0209536_100010363_pt1 | contig 13760 bp, 18 predicted proteins | sample DeeMarSeWOR28_12_FD_187461 | JGI IMG/M metagenome (GOLD analysis project Ga0209536, IMG submission 187461) | Marine sediment microbial communities from White Oak River estuary, North Carolina - WOR-2-8_12 (SPAdes) (version 2) | ecosystem: Environmental > Aquatic > Marine > Intertidal zone >...
CAATCGCAGGTTCAGTCAATGGATTATGGATCACATCATATGTCGGTATGCGCAAGCATGGCGTGTATTTTTGATCCACAATATAGTCCAATGGACTCGACAAACATAGGAATTCGTCCATGGACGCAAACACGACAGTGTTGTACTTTAGCCTCAGTCTGACGATTTGTTCGTACACGCACGCCATTTCCCAAAACACATCGTACCATGCATTGTCAGGATGATCGCGCACAATCAGGTTCACGTCATGGAACAGGTTGCGATTCACATTATTACCCACGATGTATATATCCTGCGGTCTGAATATTTTAGCATGATGGCGTATCCATCGCGGTGCGAATTCAAGCCTTGCGTCAGCGAATTGTCCCGTAGCATACCCCAGCAAACACGCATTCATTGTGATATACCGCCCGTGGATTGTAACTTTTCGTAAAACTCGCGCATGATTTTGACATTATTGTGATCGACGAATAAAGGATCGCACAGGTGTCCGCAGGATATGCTAAAATCCATGCCTACGCGATATTCGGGTATGATGCGTCCTGCATTAGTGAACCACCACGCATCTTCTGTGTGTCCATGTCCTGTTTTAAACCAAGGATAGGGCACGCGTTTAAAATCCTCAACACGAAACAGAGTGCATCCGCATCCAAGTCCGCCAACATCGCGTCGCAATACCCCATCATCGTCGATGTTTGCATCAATATCATCAGATGGGTACAGTTGTAGCACACGCTGTAATTTACCATTGTGTTGTATCTCCGTCCATTTGAACACCATAGGCGAGAATGGATATCCTCGGATATAGTATGACGCACTAACAGCATTGAATTCGGCCATGTGGGGTAGTAGCCTACCCAGCACATTGGTGTCGTTCACAGTATCATCGTCGAAAAAATATAAATAATCAAAATCGCCCTCAATGGCGAGTTTTACGACTAGGTTGCGCATGTCCGCGATGCTCAGTCTGCGTGGTGAGCAAAATGCAAAATCATAGCCTGGACAGTCGCGACCGAGCTGGTAGAAGTTGCTCATGTGCGAACCATACGCCGTTTGATTTACCATAGTCAATGTGAGCGAACCAATCAGTACTTTTTTCGCACCTGGCGTGCGCTGCGCAAATTGCTCATTGACGTACACGCTGAACCGTTCGTCTGCGTCAATTAGTAATTCGCCCGGTTTTATATTGTCTGCATTTGGTGCTTCTATTTTGTCCACGCTTTACCCTCTAGCATCAATATTAGATAACATTTGGCGTACTGCCACCATGATTGAGGATTGTACGCCATTACGCCTGTATTTCCGCAGTGTTTGCACGAGTTGTGTTCATAGAGCGAATATTCAGTGATGATGCGCCCACATCCTGGGAACTTGGCATTGCCACAACGAAACATCATAACGTGATCTTCGGCAGTATTGGAATATGCGCCCACGGTCAAATCCTAGGGTGCGTGGCGCACAGGGTACGTACGCCACACACAGTTAAAGGTTAGAGCAGTCGTAAGAATACTTTCGCAGTCGTAGTTGATAGCGATGACGCACCACCAGACCCCACACTTGCAGCAGCGACAAACATGGGCGGTAGTGCCGATGCAGCGGACGATGTTGCAAGAATCGCACCGCCTGCGTTCTGATACTTGAGGCAATTGGATGCGCTGTAGATGTCATACACATCACCGACAGCTACGCTGTCATTGGATGCGCTGCCTACGCGGCACACGATAGCATCGTCGTCAGGACCGTATACCTGGATGAGTCCTTTATCATCATCAGGAATCGCAGTGTGTGCGAGGCCAGCAACGAGTGCAGCAGTTGTACCAGCTTCGTTAATGACACGCAGTCCGTCCTCTGTTCCGGCCATGTCCCACACTACGACCTGCCCTGCGACAAGTGCCGCACCTTGGTCGTTACGCACAGGCAGAAATCCGACTGCTGCGCCTGTGTTTACAATGGTTTTCCATTTCATGAGTTGTACCTCCACGCGGTTTTCCTGAAGCACCGCAAGGTTCACGCACAGTACGTGCGTAGATTAGGTTACGTTGGTGTCGTTGTGGTCCGCGAGCACACCATGCTTTGAGCGTTTGGATGTGCACATGTTACCCATCCACAGAATCAGCGCAGCCTCGGAGTCTTGATTTACCGGGCGTTGGAAGTCCGTGCGCACAAAGTCAGTCTGAGAGTCAACTTTGAGATGCAGAAAATCCGTATTGAGGAAGAACATCAGCGCATGGTCCGCCTGTGTTTCGGCATTTGTGATATTCTCGCTCTTTGTTGCTTCATCGTAGAAAAGTGTCATGTTGCGGAATTTGATGTTGTCAAAACCCATCTTCGCCATTTCTGGATCGCGGTAGATTTGGCGCGTTGACATGTACGCTTCATAGGACAAGTAGCCGTATATGCCTGCAAAACCAAAATTAGGCGGCCCGCCTGTACCCTTGGAACACCAGGTGTACAGTTCGCGCATCGCCACCGGACCTGTTGCGAGAGATGGTGCATCCGAATCATCAATCCAGGTGAATGCGGTATTAGCATTGCCGCGCACTTTGTTTTGCCAGAATGTTTGTACGCTGGTGTCAATACCGCCAACGTCATACGAATCTGGTGTTTCAGCGACAAGTGCTTCCAGTCCACAAATCTGTTTGCTGGTTTGTGATTCGTTGTATGCGCCTGCTTCGTAGAACGCGTCGTTCATCTTTTCGTGCATGGACATTTCGGCTTGTTTCAGCTTTGCACTGATCAGGTTTATGATCTGGTGTCGTCCACTGTTCATTCGACGCTGTTTGCGAGTAAATGAAATACTGCCCGCGAGCTGACACCATTTCATTTTCGCGGCGCCGATGCCTTCCTGTACCTGCACGTCGATGTCCTCATCGTCCTCGTACCATGCTACGGTATCATTTTTACCGTACATGATCGGGAAGATAAGCGACGCACCGCCATCTTGATACGCAATCTGTCCACCTTTGTACATTTTGTAGAACAACGCATTCATTTTGAATATGTTGTCTACGAGTGTTGCGCGGTAGTAATCATATGTCGTGGACAGGATTTGATCAAAATAGCGAGTTTCGGACGTGATATACTGTGCCATTTTAGATCATCCTTTTAGTGTTTGTGTTACGTTGATGTCTCGCCACCGACAACCGCGTCGGGATTCATATGATGATCAATCGCCATCGCCACGGCTTCTTCGACAGTTTGTGGCTGTCGTGACTCTTTCATCGCACCTGCACTGCGATGCAAGTCTTGCAGTTTTTGCGCTTGGATTTGTGCAGGCGTAGCCTTACGCGATGTTGGCGTGGACGGTGTGATCGGCGCACTCGGCGCACTAACGTGTGTCATCGATGTTGCATGATCAGTTGGTGGCGTGTACGCATCAGCAAGAACGTATGCGTCGCCCAACGTGGATGCGCGACCTTCACGCAGGAACACATCCATAGTTGACCTAAGTTCATCCCATCGTGGGTACACAGGTTTGCCATTTGAAGTTGATGACTTGAGCATCAATTCTTCAATTTTTTTGGTAAATCCTTCTAGTTTGTCCAATTTGGACATCTTCGCACTCAACGCGGGCATGATAGGTTTTAGTGTTTCTGCGACGCGTACGCTCACTGCATGATCAAACCAATCCTGATCTGTCATTTCGTCCGTCGGTTTAGGTTGTACAGGTGCGAGTATATCTGCCGATTCCCACGGTTCTGGTTCAGGCTCAGGCTGTGTGCCTTGTTGTTGTACCATATCCGCGAATTTGGTAGGATTCGCCAGTATATAGTCCAACATTTCGGCTTTTTGGTTCAGTGCGTTCGCCTTGTCATTTATTTCTTTGAACCGTGCATATGGGACAGTGGACGGTGTTTTATCACCATCATCAGCAGACTTGGGCGCATCAGGTTTAACGTCGTCTGCGCTCGGCGACGATAGTGATGCTTGCGCATCACCTGGTGTCTGCTGTGCTGCACTGTCCAGGGTTTTATCTTCGATTGTGGGGTGTGTGGGACCCATATGGCGATCTAGGATTGTGAGTTGTTCGTCTTCAACATACTGGTTAGCGCTTGTAGTGCTGGTTGGTGCGTCAGGTCCGCCACCCGTAGCGTGTGCATCGTGCGGTGCATCAGACGGTATAAGGGGTGGATTGACGGGTTCGCCCCATTCTGCGCCATCGTTGGATGTTGATGTGTCATTTTCAGCCATAGTGTGTCCCTTTCGTGTGTTATGGCATTACGTGAAAGCCATATAGGTTTACGATTGCGTCACCGTTGTCAGTCGCATGCTTGCCGAATACGGCGAGCCAACCGCGCGGTGGTAGTTGTATTGGCGTAGGCGGACGCCACACGTCAACAGGCGATACCATGGCTTGTGTGGCAGTCGCGTCATATTGTACTGTTAGATGTCCTAATCGATGGTATGAGTAGTTTGCTGCGGCTCGGCATGCCAGCACGTTCGGATACCAGCGAATTTCGAAATCGATGTCGTCGCGTGCAGTCACGGCCTGGAGTCGTGCATCAACGCCTTGTAGGTAAAAGCGTCCTTCGCCAGTGAATATTTGTATTGTCTGCGCTTTGAGATATCCTGTAGGTATTGCTTGGATTGCAGCAGGTCCGGTTTTGCGTTGTAGTGTCAGCGTACCAGCGCATTCAGAGTCAATCCAGAAGTTTTCCACGTATCGCCATGTGTTCGCCGAATCCACGGCGGTAGTGCCATTTGTCGTAATCTGCTCGGATAGACGATCGCCATTTGTGTCAATGCCAACAATAGTAGCAATCATGCCAATGTCCGCAGCATCACTGCTGTCAACTTGGATTGTGTCATCCGCCGCGAGTTGCGCATATGAATCGTCCTCGTGGATAATTTCATACGACCCGCCCTCAACGCTGGCGTCGTATGCGCATTGTAATACTTGTTCCGCTTGTCCTACGATGTGACCTTTGGGCCAGCGTACAGGTGCTTGTAGATATTGTGCCATGGTATTTATCCTTTCTGTTTAGGTTCGAAACCATGTTTGATTGCACGCAGTAGGCGCAGCGCGCTTTCAGCATTCGCACTGTCCTTACAGCGTTGTTTTAATCGCCATTTTCCGCCTTTTTTGACGTATATTTCATTGCCTACGCGTTTGTACGGCATTAGGCTTGTCCTTGTTTGCGTACAGTCATCGTGCGACCTTTCGGATCGGATATGATTGTGCGTTTCGGTTCGCGCCATGACATGTCATCGTCGGGTACTACGCCGTGTTGTTTCATCAGGATGTGTTTTTGTTCGCGCGTGGTGATATACGCACCTAGGTGCTCGTCATAGTATCCGCCGTCGGGCACGTAGCATGTGCGAATAGGTCGCGTGCGATCCGAAACCTTAACCAATTCGCCATTGCGCCACACATACGTACCAGTCAGTGATGCCATAGTACTGATCCTCAGTTATTATTCGCACCTGCGGTGCGCAGTAGTTAATAGTCTGGTATTGGATTATCATCAGGATGTATAGGTGGTCCCTTTTTGTTTTTGATATGTTCCGCGATTGTCATGCCGATCATCGCATCCAGTTCGTGTGATGGTATACGCCAGAAATTCGTATTTTGCACCAGATTCACGAATACATTGCGTTGTGCAGGCGTCATGTACTTGAGAAAGTCTACGACGGTGCGAACGGCTGCGGGCTTTTGGCGATTGTCGAGCGGTGCGTTCAGTCTGTCCATCGTGTTCACGATGATGAGCACCATGGACAGTATATTCTTAATTGATTCTTGTGTTTCTTCGCTGCCGAGCCATGCGAAAAAGTCTTTCACTGCATTGATAAACGAATCCCACCATCCCATTATACACCTCCTGGTATTTGCATTTCGGGTCGTGTACGCGATCCTGACAGCGTGCCGGTTTGTTTACCGCCCTCTTGGCGTGATTTACCGCGCATCAGCGCCATCATTTGTGCTTCGCGCTGTTGTTCAGGCGGTACTTCCTTGAATAATTGTCCAGCGTCGAAGTCAAGCATTTTGGCCTGTTGTTCAAGTATCGCCATGCGATTCGCCTCGGGCCACATTAGGAATTTATCCAGCATCATTGCGCGTTGCATGTCACGCTGTTTAGACGGTAGTGCCATAGAGCCAGCATGTACTGTGACCTCAGTGTCAAAGTGCGTAAGATATGAGTTCAGATCGATGTTTTGCGGTATGCCCCATTCGCGCAAATCCATAGGCACGCCCGTAGCGTAGCGCATTTCTTCGGGACCGACCATTTCGCGCGCAATAAGTAGTAATTTATGGCCTATTTCGCCACTGAATTTTTCCACAAAATCGTTCAAGTCCGCCACAGGCAGGTTAGAACCAGCCACGATTTCGGACGCCTCATATGCAGTCTTAGTCTTGCCTGGCATACCGCCGCGTGCATACTCACCATGGCCCATGTCCTGTATGTCCTTGTCAATACGTGTTTCATGATATAGCATATCAGGCGGTACGTTGTGTGTTTCGAGGAGTTTTATATTGTTAGGATCGCCACGTACGAATGCCATCGTGTCGGCATTTTTGAGTTGTTGGATATTTTCATCGCTTATGCCATCGTATATGTATCGTGCGAGCGTTTTTCGCCATTGTTCCATGGAGTATGAGCGTAGTTGACATTTTTCCTCCACAAGCGGTCGCAGTAGCGTGGCCTCAGCGATGCACTCAAAGCTGTCCGGTACGGACAATGGTTCGAGGAAGCACGGTATCAGGCCAGAAATCGGGTATGGCGTGTCGAATTTGTCCAAATAGCGGTCAACGCCCGGCGTGACGAACAAAAATTGGCCGCGCATCAGGTCATGAATCTCATAAATGACGGTTCGCGTGAATTGTCGCAGTGTGTTGTACTTATCGGCGCGTTCGGATGGCTTGCCTTGGACCCATCGCGAGTAACGGTGCGTTTTAAACGGTATATTTTTGCCAAATCGCGCCATAGCGATCGGTATGGGCATTAGGTGCCGTGTTATACAATACCATGAATTGTCCGTACAGTCGGATTCAACGTCAAGGAATACGTCAAATGGCGATCTGCGGTACGCAGTCACCGTATCGGACATAATAAAGTTCTCGTTATCAAAGATTGCACTGTATCCAGGTACGATAATGCCACGGCCAGTCAATAGGAGTGCATCTACGGTTGAGCGACGCACTTGGTATTTGAGCTTGAGTTGTGCCCACGCCAAGTTGAGCCAGGATTCTTTCACTGCGCTTGCCAATATTTCGCCAGGATGCGTAGGCGTGGCCTTTTTGCGCGGCCTTACGCTTAGGTATGGGTCACGGTGCGTTGCCATAGCCGCTCGGTTGGCAATCAGTCGCGTAAGTAATGGTAAGCGTATGCGTGTACCACCATGGCGTGCTGCGAAATGTCGCAAATTGGCACGTGCTTGCCTGAATGATTCTTGGTTCGCGCGCTCGCATATTTGCACTTGTGCGAGCCATTCGGATGGCGTGGTTTCCTTGCGCAATGCTTTGGCGTATGATTTGCCCACACCATCGTTCTTACCTGCATGTTCGTCCGATATTATGGCTTGTTGTACCGCCGCATCGGGATGAACCTGTTCTACAGTGGGTAAAAATTCCTCACTGGATTGTTTCATCGCACATTTCCTCGCTTAGTTTATGAAATCTTCGGTGGTACGCGAGTAATACTCAGATGGTGTTACTCCGTATGTACCGACGAATTCTGCGATAGCGCGTTTACGTTGCATTTGAAATGTCATGGGTGATGGTTCAGGTGGTGTTGGGCGTTCATGTGGTTTTGCCAGTTCGCGATATCCCGTAATTGCGAGTGCCGCCGCAATCACTCTGTCGTCAAAACAGCCCTGTTGTGCGCCTAGGCGCCCTCCATCGTGTTCTACATATGTTGTGAGTTCATTGCGACATGCTGTACCGTATATCCTGTATCCTCCGCGTAGTGCTTTGCGCAGATTGGTGATCATCAGAGATTTGGATTTTTCCGTGGTGAGCCAGCCGAGTTGCGATAATCGCTGCACTTGCTCGCGCTTTTCGTAGCTGTATCGTTGCATTATCTTGTGCGTGGGATATACACGCCTTAGCTGTGCGACCGTAGCGTGGCCGTGGTTGTTTAACTCGGGAATGATGTGTGCCATGTTGTACTTGTTTCCGAGGTCTGCCAAGTATTCTGCGAATTCGTCTGGGTCAACGCAGTCGGCGCACCATTCCGCGACGCACTCGAACGTGTCGAAGTCGATGATGTGCGCGATGGATCGATCGGAACCGACGCCCGCTGACACATCCGCACCAATACCGTACCTATGCGCCTTAACTGGGTGTTTCCACACTGTGAGAAACCTGTCTTGGTGTAGCACAGGCGCACTCGGTCGCGAGAATGCGCGAAATACGGACATGCCTGCGGCGATGAACGCCTCATCTGGCGTGGCGGGATATTCTTGCGGAAACAGGTTTGAGCCATGCACAGTCTCACTCTCGTCCATGTCCTCAATCTCGTTCCTACGCCATTGCAATTGTCGTAGTATTTTCTCACGTAATTGCGCATCAGTGGTATCCATAGTAGAGGTATTGGGTATTAATCGCCCTTCGGGCGTTTGGTCATGAGATATAACTCGCCCTTCGGGCGCACATGCACCATTGGTGTGGAATTTTAGTATCGTAGTGTACAGTTCGCGCTCAGACTCGTCCAGGTCTTCATAGGTGAGTGTTGTGTCCTCAGCGTATCCCGGATCTTCAAACCATGGGAAGAAGTGCAATGTGTACCTACCGCGCTGTTCGATGGCGCGTGTACAGCGTGCGTGGAACCAATTACCTTGGCCTTTCGCAGTTGATTCGAGTATGATGTGTCCATCGATTGGTACTGCGCGGAACAAGCCACTCGCCACGGTTGCCGGATCGTTCCATGACGCAATTTCAGAACAATGCAGGCGATTAATCGTGTCACCGCGTCCGAACTCTTCATACCCGGCAGTACCAATATAGAACACACTGTTTGTTTTGCGGAAGTAGAATTCGCGCCGTGATGCACGCGATAGATCAGGCTTCGCGCCGTCTTTGAGATTCTCAATGAAGAATCGCACACGGTCGAACATTTTTTCAGTTGAGGTGCGGTCATGTGCAATGAGGATACAGCGCAGGTTGCGCTTCGCGAGGCACTCAAGCGTGAACAGTGCGTCAATGAACGAACTGAATCCTTCTTGGCGTGCCTTGAGGATTATATCGCGATGTGTGCGCAGTTCATCATACCGACGCTGCGCATCATTCAGGATAAATGGCACAACTTCGCCGCGCTTGTTCACGATCTTCATCGTCGATTCTATGAGCGCTGCTTCGGGAGTCATCTCACCTATCTTCCGTCACGTCAATATAATCCGACCAATCATCAGAATTGCACGCAGTATTTTTATGCGGTGGTTTGGTATGTGTATGGGTTGTTTCTGGCCCTACGGGCGCGTGCGCATCATCCACCTCATCGTCCGCGTGCACGTTCACCTCGGCGACGATGCCTACGCGCGCACTGCCACGCGTGCTGCCCTGTAGTGACTGTAGCGCATTTGCAAGCACATCTTCAATGGAGGATGAACCGGCTGCGCCACGTTCTTCATTATTGTATTTGCCCGCTGCGCGGAGGAATTTATCCGCAGCGCGAAGTCGAGTTTCAATATCAGTGTTTACGTTCAATCCATCGCGCAATGCGTCCAGTGCAGGTTCGTATAGTGCGTCGAATTCTTCATCGAGTTGGCGCATGTACACGCGCTTGGCTTTTTGCACAGATTTCTTTCTGATTGTGCGCGACACAGTCGTTCCCGTGATGCGCAACATATTCGCGATTGATGTGAACGTATGGCCTTGCATGTGCATTTTGAGGATCAAGGCGTCGCGCGCGGGCAGCGCAGTCATAGCATCAAGACGTGCACTCTGATCTTCGTCTTCGCGCTCGATGTGTGCGTCCAAGACATCATCGGCGACTTCGTCGCGCAGTGGATCATTTTGATTTATTTGTGGTGTGGGATCTGGCGCATGCGATTGCGCAGGGTCGTGTTGTGCGTAGAGTTTTTTCGTGGTGGGTGTGAGGTCTGGATTGTTATACATGGTGTAATGGTTCCTTTTTAAAGGATATAACAGAGCCGGACTTTGCCTAGAAAATTTCAACATTCGCGATCTGCACGACTGTACATACACTATACCACACGCCATCGTGCGTGTCAAGTGTGTATTGAAAATTCTGGAAAAATTTTTGTGGGGTCAGGGGATTAAATATATACACCCTGATTTTTGCGATAAGGTTAGAGCGCACGCAATGGCATACATGGGGGTGGGGTGGCAGCGATTATACTGCGCATAACACCGTGCTGCACACTATACTGCATGTCATGTGGGGTGGGGTGGAGCACATTATACTGACCAAAACACCATGCTCCATACCACAATGCACGCCACACGTACTGTCATACCATGTGTTATATTGTGATGTACAATATTATATGATGCGGATTAGGGCGTAGCACGATTGGGTGTTATTGAGACTCAGTTGCATTATCAAAGTCAAGTAGTGTCCGCTCTAAGTCATTGAAATCATTAACGAATTAGCGTTATTTTTTTTATCGTCATTATTATCACGTAACTCATTGATTTTAAAGGCTTTTTGCATTTTTAGCATTATTATCACCCTCTTGCCCTTTTCCAAGTATCATATAACATATATTATATATACTGTATATAACAGATGTCGTTATACCATATGATATACACATATAGTACATGATATATTCACCGCATGTTATGCCCAGTAATACATATACTTGTGTTTATATAACACCATACAGGGATGACTGCATGATAATAATGATAATATGCAAAAACATAACAATATCAATAGGTTACGTGATAATCGCCATAGTGCCGAAAAACGCTTTAATATCGCATACTTAGACGTGTTGACTCCTATGCAACGATAATTTGACAAAATACGTGTTATACATACCATATACCTCGTTTCATAACCGTAATTCCTCTTTAATATCAATGACTTAAAAAGCCCAAAAAACATATTGACTAGTATTAAGTTTTCCCTCATAATGGTCGATAACATAGTAGTAGGGCAAACGGTACACCGACACCCTACACGCGCAACATGCGAAGCGTGCAGTATGTTGCGCAACATTCAACACGCACGCAATGAGAGGACACGCACCATGAACCTTCCGTATGAAAAATTGCTCGCATTGAGCAAAAAAAGCGACGACGATCTCAGTATCCTTGCCGACACAATGGAATTACACGTAAAACAAGTTCGGCGCGTCATTGACGACGCCATCGCCAAGGCGCGCAAGGCGAAAGAACGAAACGCGATTGTCGCGCTCAGCGTCAAGTATTGTCGCGATAACAATGTTACGTTCCCGCAAAAAGAGATCGACAATTGGATCTCGAAGCACTCTGATTAATCGTTAGTCATAGTGTAACACTATTCGGCCATGCAGTATAGCTATACGCTGCATGGCCGTCCTATTTCCGCCACATAATGCTTACATAGATGAACCTGCACGTCATGGAGGACACGCAATGGACATTCATCCAGATCATACGGGCGCGCAACATGCGCTCATCAAGCGCAATCACAAATGTTATACATGCAACAAATGCCACACAGACGTATTTCACAGACGCATGAGCCAAGCCGCGAAACACGCAGGCACGGACTACAGCAAAATATGCAACGTGACTGACACCACGCCCGTACGCTACGCACAAATCATGCAAAGGTTGAGCGATATCCTGAGTGAGTATGATATCGCATAGGAGGACATGATATGACATTCAATGACTTCTGTATATACGCTGACATTACGTCATTCGAGGAACAATGCAAACACCGCATCGCATTTGAATTCATGTACGCTTACCAAGTATTGTTCACGTCATATGGCACACACAAAGTGTACTAACCGCACACTCTGCGTGCGAATAACACACACGGAGGACACACAATGCTAGACACACGTACGCTCACCTATACACGCCCGCTCAAATCCAAACTATGCACAAAATGCCAAGCATACTCGCGACGCGCACGACGCTGCTTGTACGGCAAGGCCAATCCACGCACGAAGCGCGGTGTACGCGAAGCCGCGTCTATCATGGGCATATCGTACATATGCTCGTACAACAAATGGAAACAGGACATCATCCACGAAATGCAAGATGAAATATTTGACAAGATTGTCGGGGAGGACACATAACATGTGCACACAAAACACACAAGAAGATCTATTTTTCCAATCATGGGACTTGATCACAAGAATGCGCGAGCGTCACGCACTATTATACTCTGATTTTCTCAACGCATGGTTCTGGCGAAATATGTGCAACAAACTATTCTTCAATCTTAAATACAACCGCGAACCATTAACATTCACACAAATCAAACAGCTCGCGATCGACACATATTTCACATCACACACCGATGAGTGATATACGCATACACCGCGCACGAAGTGCCAATCACAACCCAACACTTCATGCGCGTTGACATGTGCATATCGCACATGAACAACCCATGTACGGAGGACATGAACATGAACATGAACACCAACGCACCAGACAGCCAAATTCTCGACGCCATGAAACGCACAGGACGCGACCTCATGGTAATGTCACACGACCTGTGCGACCTGCACCAAGCCACAGTCAGGATGCACATGCTGTGGCCTGATGAATTCCAATGCGACGTAGACATCCCCACGATACAGCATATGCTGCACAAACTGTCACTCGCATACTGTGAATTCATCGACAAGTACGATCCTGCACCGGGCGAACTGCTCACATTGCTGCGCGCCATGGTAAACGACTTCGAAACCAAACTCAGCGAACATCTCACATAACCACACACTGGGCGCATGCACACAGCGTGCGCCCCATGGAGGACATACCATGGCCTATTCACACTCAGACCTTGTGCAACGTTTCCACGACGGTAAAACAAGTGGACGCAGTTCATCTATGTTCATCGATGGTGACATCATGTATTCATGGGGATACCATTTCCCACTGCTACTGCGCATGCCACACTGGAAACGCAGCACGCTCGACAAACCATACCTCATGAACGGCGACTATTATTCATCATCCACCGCACGACACCAACGAGAATGCGAGGGATACGCCACAGTCATCATACCATTCAGCGCATTACGCCTCATGAGCGAACACGCCAATCTCACGCCATGCATCGACACAATCTACACGATCAACCTTATAAACCACTCCGTGGGACGATACGACACGCTATACTACTATCGCTATGTATTTGAAGCTGAAGGTGGGCACAAACGCGAAACAATAACCGTGGAAAATTACGAAACACTATCACAAGATTTGAAAGATGCATACACGCCCATACGCGAACGTCGCCCTGATTCATGCGTTATAGAATTTAACGGACAATACTACCTCTCGTCAATGGACGGACCCAATTATTTCATCTCACAACTCCCGCGCAAATGCACACGCGTTGAATATGCATTTTCAATGCTCACGCCACGACCATTGCGCACACTCGAAGAAAATAAAGATTATGTACGGCAAGGCGAATGGTTTTTCTTGCCACAGCCTGATGTGCGAGTTATGCGCAAACACATCCTGAAACAAAAATACTTACCCAACAAAATCAAGTCCATGCGCGCGCATCATCGCGCACGCGACACGTACAAACACGCGGGCAAGCTGTATGCGCGAGGCACGATACGCCATGATGGCGGTGATCACCCCATGCTAAAACTGGGCGAAATATGGCATC
>Ga0209536_100010364_pt1 | contig 13759 bp, 11 predicted proteins | sample DeeMarSeWOR28_12_FD_187461 | JGI IMG/M metagenome (GOLD analysis project Ga0209536, IMG submission 187461) | Marine sediment microbial communities from White Oak River estuary, North Carolina - WOR-2-8_12 (SPAdes) (version 2) | ecosystem: Environmental > Aquatic > Marine > Intertidal zone >...
AGCGGTGGACACCTTCAATTGCGCCCACATCAAGACCGCGCGTGGGCTGCATAGCTACCATGAAAGCTGGTTCACCTGAAATCTCACGCGCTAGGATGACGCGCTGCAGGTTGCCGCCAGAAAGCAAACGCACTGGCGTTTCTACCGTTGGGACGATAATGTCGTACGCTTCTTTGAGTTCTTTTGCAAAACTGGTGGCTTCATTCATATCTAACAGGCCACCACGCGAAATAGGCGGTTGGCGATATTTTTTCATGATCACATTATCGGTCACGCTCAGGTTGGGCGAAGAGCCAACGTGCGTACGGTCTTCAGGCACATAGGCCAAGCCACGCTCGATGCCATACAGCGAGGAGCGGTTACTGACCATTTCTCCTGTAAGGCGTACTTCACCGCGCGTACATTTACGCAGACCGCTGATCACCTGGGCCAGTTCGCGCTGCCCATTTCCAGCAACGCCGGCAACGCCAACAATTTCGCCTGCGCGTACATTCAGGGATAACCCTTGCAAGGCTGGCAAGCCTTTATCATTCTCGGCGTGGATGCCTTTCACATCCAGCACCACATCTCCCGGATTGCTGGGTTGTTTCTCAAGGCGGAACACTACATCACGACCGACCATTAAGCGCGCTAAATCTTGCGTGGTAAGGCCTTTTGCAGATTCACCCGTTGCTGTGGCTCTACCACGGCGTAGCACACTGATGCGATTAGCAATTGCGGCTACTTCGTTCAGTTTATGACTGATGAAGATAATGGACTTGCCCTGCTCAGTCATAGAACGCAGGGTTCTGAACAAATCATCGATCTCAACCGGCGCAAGAACCGCAGTCGGTTCATCCATGACGAGAACTTGTGCGCCACGATACAACATCTTCAACAACTCGACACGCTGCTGTTCCCCTACTGATAACTGCCAGACCTTGGCACGCGGATCTACTTCCAGACCAAATTTCTTACCCAGCTCCTCTACCTTTCCATCGTACTCATTAAGACGCATCAGGAAGCGCGGGTCATCCAGACCAAGTAACACGTTTTCGGTCACAGTTTGAGAAGGGACCAACATAAAATGCTGATGTACCATGCCGATCCCGGCATTGATGGCATCACGTGGCGAAGAGAAGCTCACCGTCTCACCATTAATTTGAATAATACCTGCATCGGGTTTGTACAAACCGGCTAGAACATTCATCAACGTGCTTTTACCAGCACCATTTTCCCCCAAGAGCGCATGTATTTCACCACGCCTTAGATCAAAATCCACATGATCGTTTGCCAATACACCCGGAAAGCGTTTGACAATGCCCTTCATAGAAACAACAGACGGAAGTGTGGTTTGGTTTGAATTAGCCAAGGGTTTCTCCTCCGTACAATAATTTACGAATAGGGCCAGAACTCATACGAGTTCTGGCCCTTGATAAACCAATTTACTCAGGCAGTTCCGCGGTGATACCTTCAGCCCACCACTTCATACAAACGTCAATACTGCATGGCAGACCGAACTCGGGGAAAGCATCCAGGTCGACCTGCTCAAGGCTCTGACCTTCGGGCAAAACTACGTTGCCCTTATTGTCATTGATGGGGCCAGTGAATACGTCGAAACGGGTAAATTCGCCAGCCAGCATCTGCGCCAAAATGGTGCGGACTTCTTCCACAATAGCCGGATCAAGGTCTGCTACACCGGGGGGAAGTTCTTCACCTTCCATGAAACCATACAAGCCCAGTGCGCCAGTTTCGGCATCGAAGTAGTCCCAACCGGGAACGTAGGTACCATCAATTGTGCCTTCGGTGATACGAGCATATTCAGGACCCCAGACCCAGTAGGGAGCGGTGAGACAGGCATCCACTTTGCAGGACCCGTACCAGTCATAGGTGACGCCCCACTTGCCTTTTTCCTGAGCAACATCGGCCACAGCCGGGGTATCTGCACCCGTGAAAACAACCTGTGCACCCGCATCGAACAGGGAAGCGGCTGCTTCCTTTTCGATGATGGGGTCATGCCAGGTGTTGATCCAGCGCACATCCATGGTGCACTCAGGACAGGTTTTCCTCATGCCCAGAGCGATGGCGTTACCGAGGCGAATCTCTTCGGGGATTGGGAAGGTTGCCATATAGCCCAATTTGGGATTGCCATCCATCTTGGCGCGCGCGCCAGCCAACATACCGGCCAGGTATTTCATGTTTTCCATGGCACCCATCAGGTTGCCAAAGTTTTCCTGGTTGGAATTGATGCCGGTCAGGTGGATGAACATCACGTCAGGATATTCTTCCGCGACAGCCTGCATGGGGTCACCAAAGCCAAATGAAGTGCCAAAGATTAGGTTGAAGCCCTTTCGAGCCAGGCTGCGGAATACCTGCTCCGAGTCAGCGCCTTCGGGCACATTTTCAATGTAAGCAACATGAGTATTGGGTACATTCTCTTCAACATATAGTAAGCCTTCATAATGGGCCTGTGACCAACCACCATCGTCGTGCGGGCCGATCAAGACCATGGCTACGTTGAACATACCTTCTTCGATCTCAGGGATCTGGAAGCCAGTGGAAGGTTCTTCTGCAGGTTCTTCTGCGGCAGGTTCTTCAGCGGCGGGTTCTTCTGCAGCAGGTTCCTCGGCAGCGGGTTCTTCGACAGCAGGCTCTTCGGGTGCACCGCCGCCCCCGCAAGCAGCCAGCACCAGGGAAGCGACGATCAACAAACTAAACAGCCATACAATTTTGTTCTTCATGCTTACTCCTCCGAATTTAAAATATTGATTGTGCAGTACAACGACTTTCAGATTTAGCAATTTTCTATGCGCGTGAGCCTCCTTTCCAAAAATGTCTAGACAAACCGCGCTATTCTACTCGTAAAACCTGTCTTTGACAACCTATTTTTGCTTAAAATATGAATATTCACAAGTCACAATTCTCACGGATTACACACGAACAATGTCTTGGCTTCTGAGATAAATTTGTCTTTCTCACCAGACGGCGGCGTATCGCGCTCGATGCGTCCCCACAAACGGCAAAGCAAAGGATCGACATAGCTTTTCGATATTTGATGAGACTCTTTTGTATACTTCAACGCTTTCGACCATTCGCCTACGTGAGCATACCCTTCAATAAAAACAAAACGTTCCATCGGGTCGTTGGGATAGTCGTCCAGAGTAAAAGCCTTATCGCCCAGTTGCGCGACTTTTTCCCAGTCTTTCATCTGCCGCGCCAAATCAGCCTGCTCGAAGTAATAACACCAGCCATGTGCAGGCGTGGGCAGGTAAAGCGATGCAGGTAACTCGCCTAAAGCCTGGGGAGTGATCATCTCCCAATTGCTCAGGTGCGCGGCATCCCGTAATAGAGGTGGCAACAGGCGGTTCTCAGGTTCAATTTCGGGGTCAAGTACGCGGAAACAACCAGGCGGTTCGAAATCGGCCACCACCATACGCGAAGTATTCCCAAAAAAATATTTCGCCAGATAATTTTGCTCAATTGGAATATTTGGTTCAAAAGCAGGGAACGCCAGCCCCAACCGCACCGAAGGCCAGAACATAATCTGGTTCATCTCGCCTGGCGGGCTGTAAATCCAATTCAATGGGCCAGAAAGCGAGTTGTCGCTGAAGTACGTCACGGGCAGGTCGTTGGTCATGACAACCGTATTTGGCTCCAGTGACGGGATGCGCCAAATCATCTGCCAAAACAGATTGCGCTGGAATTCCCAATCGCGGGCATACTGGATATTGACCTGGAACTGCTTGCCAACCGAAAACCCGATCAGGATTGCCAACACCACAAACTGGAGGCTTCGAATTCGTTTAGTCCAAGCCCTGGGTTTGCTTCCGATAAACCCTAGCAGGGAAGCGATGAGTAGGCTGGAACCGAGCATAAACGGCATGGTGAAACGGTCTGCCGAGAAATGCACCTGTGGCTGGATGCCTACCATCCAGAACGAAACGCCTGCAAAAAGCCAGGCTGCAAAACCGATGACAAGTCCCTGGCGCGCCCAGATGCGGTCAGGGTGATTATCGGGCTTGGAGAATGCGAAGAGGTAGACGCCAACCAGCAGAACCGCGCTCACAGCCAGAGTCATCGCGGCAATTGTGGTACGCAGGCCGAGGGTTCCGATGTTGAGCGTCTCGAAGGGGTAGAGCCAGGCGTGGAAAACAGTCTCCCAGAAAGCGAGGATAACATGCTGGATGAGTGTCCAAATCCCCAGGAAAAAATTTTCGCGCAATAAGGCCAGGGTGGAGTAGGTGTAGCTGGCGTTCTGGTTCTCGAAGAAGAATAGCCGCCAGATTGTGACACCAACGATAGCCAGCAGGTAGGGCGTATACAGAACGGCAACGCGGCGGATTTTTTTCTTCCATTCGTCGTTCACACAGAACAAGAACAGCACAGGTCGCAGGAATTCAAGGAAGTAGAAGTATTCCATCGTCAACAGGTTGATGATGGCAAGCAGCAAAGAAGCCAGCGTAAGGGGCCAGAACCAGCGCGGTTTTCGCATCGCCAGCAGGGACAGGTACAGCGAGAGCAGGAAGGCGTTCAAGACGATGAAGAAATGACTGTACATCAACGAGATGAAGTTTTGGCCGAGGGCAGGGTAAACAAGAAAAAGCAGGCTTGTCCACAGGGCGGGGCGCGGGTTGTCTCTCCAGACTTCCCGCAACAAGACCCAGACGAGAACAGCCGTCAGCCAGCGCAAAATCACCATAATCACCTGCCAGCGCCAGGGATAGGGTCCAACAATAGGTAGTGTAAGCTGGTAAATCATGCCCCAGAATGGGCGGCTGGTAGAGAATGTTTTGGTCAATCCCTCTGGCCCGATGCGGAAGTAAATCCATGTCCAGGGCATTTCGTCCCAGTAGAAACCGCGCTGCCAGAAGAACAAACCGTAAGTAAGCACCGCCACGATAAAAAGCAGAAGCGGTAAGCTGCGCGGCGTAAAGTGGATGGAATCGAGTTTACGGAAGATGGTTTTCATAGCGTTGATTCTAGTGTCAATTCCATGCGATGACGTTCATAATGTCCTTCAGTGAACGTTTTCGCGATCTGAAAATCACTTTTTCGATACAGGTCGGCGGCGGCTTCGTTTTCTATTTCCACACTTAACAAGACCTTTTTATATCCTGCAGCGCGGCAGGTTGTGATGAATTCCTGCAACAGGGCGTAACCCAATTTCTGACCGCGCGCTTCGGGCGCAACGCCGAGGTAGGTCAATTCGATCTCACCAGGCTCGGGAATGGACTCATTCCTCGCCAAGCGGGCGGAAACTGCCAACTGCCAGAGCAAACGCGGGCGGGTGAAAAGGACGCGTAACATTTGTAAGACAAACCACCATAAAGGAGAGCGTAGCCTGTTGTTAAGCGCCTGCGGATGCGGCGAGCCAACCACCCAACCAAGCGCGGCGCCTTCTCGCACGGCACAGAAACCGATTACCTTTTCATCTTCAGCCGCGGCTTGATAATAGCGCTCCACGATTGGAAATCCCAGGTCAGAAAGCAGTGTTTCCATCACAGCTTGATGCAAGGAAGCCAGCAATTTGAGTTGCTGCGAGTCAAGCTGGTGGACAGGAATTAGTATGTAGTTCATCTTATGCAAGTCCGCGAATCAGAAACGGCCCCAGGAAACGAACCAGCGGATGCGGAAGACGTTTCCAAACTGCGATGGCCAGTTGGAATTTGGGGTTTTTCTGATTCAAATCTGGCATTGAAATACCAGGAGACAATGCATACCAGTAGGAAAGCGGCCGAACGCGCGGATTCCACTTCAACTTAAAGACTTCGTTCCCAGACCCAATCAGGCTACGGCCGAGGTCGAAGGTTTTTATCCCTGCCTGGCCGTAATGTTCGATGGCCGACCAGTATAAAAATTCTCCCGCGTAATCTGATCGGTAGACACGCAGTATGTTGGCATGTAAATTCGTGACCACATCACCCTGAATGATGAAAACCCCACTCCCAACCACTTTTCCAGACGCATCGTAAACAACCGCGAATTCGAGCGTTTCCCCCAGCGAAGCGGCCATCGCGCTGAGATATTCCTTGCCGTGATAGGGGGACCCCAGTTCGTGCATACTGCGCGCTAATCCTTCGTAGGCATCATCCAATAAATCGAGATGCCCAAACCGGATGTTGAATCCCTTTTTTTGAGATTTGCGAACATGGTTACGATGGTTGGAACTGAAACCTGCAAACAAAGATTCAGGATCGGATTCGAGACTCACCAAATACGTTGCATAAACGGGGTGATTCTGCCAGCCAACAGGCGCGGACTCATCTTCCGCGTCGAAACGGACGAGGACATACTTCACATCCTGATTTTTTCGCAGCCGATTGGCTTCATCCAGTACTGCATTGCGCGCTTGCGCGTTTTCGTAAGCAAAACCGCCATAACTCGCAAAGGGCGCGGTGGTCAGATAATTGCCAAAAACGGGGTGATGGATCTTGGTCAGCGTCATCAAGCCAACAACCTTATTATCTACTTTTGCCTCCAGGCGGTAAAACGGAAACCTGTAGACTTGCTCTACAAAGCCAGGCCACGAGGCCATTGCAGTGAAACCAGCAGAGCGGAGTAGTTTGTCAGGCCAGCCAACTTGTTCACGAGAAACAAGGAGGTGGACATCCAGTTCAGTCACAGCGGCCTCCGCACAAAGCCAGGGCTTCATCCAGGTAATCCTCTAATGAACCAACCGGGAAAGATTGCAGGAGTTTTTTGAGAAAGCCAGATTTGTCGAAGGTGAATGGCAGCAAAATAGGGTTTATCGCAAGATCCCAGCCCATGCGTCCGGGCCAATTTTTGGAACGTACGATTTCGTATGGGTGCAGGATAATGACCGGACTGAGGCCTGCAGACAACTCTTTTTCCAGAATCCGCAAAACGGTATCACTCAGCAAGCCAATCGTGAAAGATGATCCATAGGGCAGTTCACCTCCCAGCAGCAGTTTCATCGTCAAATGGCGCGGCGCCTGCACGAGAGCATCTGAACGTCCAAAAAGGCGATAGGTGCTAACGGGCAATTCCCAAATTTTCCCTTTTTGCATCAAGTAACCTGAACGTCCATAAATCGAGGAGCTATACTCAAACCCTGATTTTTCAAGTAGCGGGTACACATCTTCTATCGTATGCACCATCGGGGCTCGGTAGCCGCGCACACCGTATTTCTCGCGCCAACCAGCCGAACTTTGCAGGTCTATGGCAATGTCATGCACGGTCACCAGCGGGCGGTGAATTTGACAATGAAATCCCAATTCATGCCCGGCATTCACAATTTTTTGCGGAACATCAGGATACCAATCGGCAATTTCGCCCACCAGATAAAAACTGACTTTGGCATTGTCAAGTTTTTCGAGGATGGGATCAATCGCCCAGGCAGTGAAACCGCCATCCAGATCGCGTCGTTCAACAGGTTCAGACATGCCATCGAAGCGGCGCACGAGGGCAAACCAGGGTTCGTAGTCGATGCTTAATAAGACGCGCGGCGCGGGCGTTGGTTTATGAGACATAGGCCAGCATAGTAACGGGTTCAGCGTTGAATGTCAATACGGACAAAAAAAAGCAGGCAGGAATTGATTCCCTGCCTGCCAGAAACCTTAATCGGGCACAACCCAAGTACCCGTTTCACCCTTAAGGGCACGACCGATGTTTTCAGGATTGGTAACGAGGGCTTTTTTGCCGCCATTTTCCAGGAACCAGATAATAGCCTGGATCTTGGGCGCCATCGAGCCTTTGGCAAAATGAGTGCCCTCGGCCAGGTAATTCTTGGCTTCTGCCAGCGTCATTTTATTGAGCCACTTTTCATCTGGTTTTCCGAAGTTAAGCGCTACCTTCTCAACGGCCGTAGAGATAACGAACAGGTCGGCCTTGATGTTTTGCGCCAGCAGGCTGGAGGCGAAGTCTTTATCGATGACCGCCGCCACACCTTCGTAATTACCATCACCCGGATCAATGACCGGGATACCACCGCCGCCGACCGTGATCGTAATAATGCCTCTTTCAAGCAGCGTTTCAACGGTTTCGAGCTCGACAATTTCTTTCGGTTGGGGAGAAGCGACCACACGCCGCCAACCACGTCCGGCATCTTCAACCACAGTCCATTTCTGCTCTGTTTCACGACGTTTGGCTTCCGGTTCGTCCATGAAACTGCCAATCGGTTTGGTGGGATTCTTAAATGCAGGGTCGTCTTTGTCCACCAGCACCTGGGTAATGACCGTAACCACTTTCTTTTTGATGCCGCGCTGGTAAAGTTCATTCTGCAGGTTTTGCTGGAGGGCATAACCGATCGCACCTTGACTGTCCGCGCCACAAACATCCAGCGGGACTTCATGCATACCCTCGGCTTTGGCCGCAATCTCCGAACGGCGCAGGATGAACCCGACCTGCGGTCCGTTCCCGTGACCAATAGCCACATCCCAGCCCTGCCCGATCATGTCAGCAATGTGGAAGGTGGTCTCTTTGGCAGCCAAGTACTGGTCTTCGATGGTCTGGTGCGTTTTATCTTTTATAAGTGAGTTGCCGCCAATGGCAACAACCGCTAATTTTTGTTCTGCCATTCCTACCTCATCGTTAAGGCCATGACAGCTTTTTGCGCATGCAAACGGTTCTCGGCCTCATCAAAGACGACTGAGTTCGGGCCGTCCATTACTTCGCTGGTGACTTCAATATCACGGTCAGCAGGCAAGGGATGCATATAGATGGCATCGTCATTGGCTTTGCTCATCAGCTTGGAATCAGTGATCCAGTGCTTGTACTGATCCTGGATTTTCTTGCCCTCATCGGGGTCATCCGTGACCAACAGCGGTCCCCAGGATTTGGCATAGACCACATCCGCATCTTCCACAGCCTTTTGCATGCCATCCTTATCGGAAATGACCTCAAACCCGGTCTTATATTTGCGAGCCTGTTCCTGGGCCTGTTCCATGATCTCAGGCATGAGCTTGAACTCGGGCGGGTGTGCCAGCACCACGTCCATGCCGAAGCGCGGCATTTGCAGGATCAACGATTGCGGCACAGAGATTGGTTTCAAGTACGAAGAGGCATAGGCCCACGAAACCACCATCTTGCGCTTGCGCAGGTCACGGCCCTTCTTTTCCATGATGGTCATCAGGTCTGCCAGGCACTGGAAGGGGTGGTAGATCTCGCACTGCATGTTAAGCACAGGTACACGAGAAGCCTCGGCTACCAGGTTTAGGTAGCGATTGCCCGTGCCCCAGGTCACGTGACGGATGGCGATGCCGTCGAAGTAGCGGCCAAAGATCTCACCCATCTCGGTTTCGGTGTCGCCGTGCGCGATCTGGGTGGTTTTGCTTTCGATAAAGGCAGCATGGCCTCCCAACTGCGCCATACCAGCTTCAAATGAGCCGCGCGTGCGCGTGCTGCTGAAGAAGAACAGCATTGCCAGCACCTTGTCGCGTAGGTAAGGATGCAATTCACCCAGGGCGCGCTTTCGCTTCAAATCCCAGGCAACATCCAGAACGGTTTCGACTTCTTCCTTCGAGAAATCGAGGTCACCGATCAAATCGCGGTTACGTAAATCGGTTTGCATGTTTAGTCTCCTAGTTTGTAGTTTGTTAGTTCAATAGTTTGTTAGTTTGGTAGGGTTTTAGGACTTCTTCAAACCACTCTTTTTGGCCATCCCAGTCACCACTACCAAACTACGTAACGATCTAACTACAAAACTAATTATTCCATCTTCCCCAATACCAACGCCAGCAAAGCCATGCGCATGACCACACCGTTGAAAGCCTCCTGCCAGTAGCGAGACCAGCGCGTGATGTCCACATCAGTGGGGATTTCATCCATGCGGGGCAGGGAGTGCAGCAAGATAGCATCAGATTTGGCTTTGTTCATGAGCAAGTCACGCGTGATCTTGTAGTTTTCAGGTGTCAGATCAACATCGCCTTCGCGCTCATCACGAGATTTAGTGTAGTCGGGCTGAACGGTAGGCTCGACCAGGATCACATCCGCATCACCGATCACATCACCGACATGGTCAGCATAATCGAAGTCCAACGACATCGCCTTGAAGTCTTCTTCATATTCTTTGGGCATTTCCATGCCGGGAGGCGCTACAAAGGTGATCGGGCAGTCGAACTGTGTCAAGGCGTGGCCCAGCGAGTGCATAGTGCGCATGCGCATATCGCCAACAGCAACCCAGCGCAAACCGTCAATGGTGCCTTTTTCGGTCAGGACGGTATACAAGTCGGTCAGGATCTGGGTGGGATGCTCGCCCCAGCCATCACCACCATTAATGATCGGAATCGAAGCCCACTTGGCAGCCTCGTGCGGCGCACCAAGTTGGAAGTGGCGCATCACGATCACATCGCCATAGAACTCCAACATTTTGACTGTGTCCTTGATCGACTCCTGATAAAAGTCACCAGCGCGGGTCATCTTGGCATCAGCGAAGCCAGTCACATGACCGCCAAGGCGATGCATACCAGCCTCGTGCGCCAGGCGGGTGCGCGTGGACGGTTGATAGAAAGCCGTCACCAGTGTCTTCTCGGTAAGAAGATCGCTGTTGCGCCGACTGCGAGCAATCGGTTCCAATTCATCGGCTACATCAAATACATGAAAGAACTCGTTTCGTTCGAATTCCTTGAGTGACAGAATGTCACGACCTGCAAAACTACGCATTTTTACCTCCAGATAAATTTGTTATCGTTTTTGTTTTTTTCAGCAACAACAGCCTGCATCAACTGCCGCCATTGGAAACTGCTATATCATTCCCGATCCGCCGGATAACATGGAAGTTGAAATAACCGGGAATAAAATTACTGACCGTGTAATCCACGATACTGCCATCCGCAACATAGAGCTGGGATGTGAACTTCAGCAAGACATCATCACGCTGAATCTCAAGTGCGCGAGCCACATCAGCCGTTGCACCGGTGGCGCTGATCGCTGTCCGCGAGATTGTCATTGGGGTATCGCGAGCAATGAGAAAGTCCAGGACTGAACCGTTAAAGTCGCCCGGAAGATCTTCCGGATCGAGAAATTCCTCGGGGAGGGTGTCCTCCAAAAAAGCGACCGGATGTCCATCTGCGCGAATCACACGTCGAACACTGATCAAACGGGAAGCCAAAGGCACTTTCAGGCCATCCGCCTGTTCCTGGTTAGCATATAGTTTTTCAATTCGCAAATCACTGACCGTGATTTCCAGGTTTAAGCGTTGGGCGATCGTATCCAGGCTCTCTAGCACCTCCAGGCCGCTTTCCAGTACGGAAACCTGACCCACCACAAAGGTACCTGCCCCCTGGCGTCGGCGGATCATGCCCTGCGTTTCAAAAGTGCGCATGGCCTCGCGCAAGGTCGCACGTGAAACGCCCAGCTCCTTGGCCAGTTGCGGCTCGGAGGGCAAGCGTTCACCCGCAGGGGTATCTGCGATTAAAACAGCAAGTTCAGATTGCAAGCGTTGAAAAGGAAATTTTGACATATTTACTCCACCACCGGAATTAGTTCAAATTTGTTCACATCTACCAGCCCTTTGTCCGAGATACGCAACTCGGGAATAACCACTAATGCCAACAGCGACAGTTGCATATTCGGATTGTTGAGCTTACAACCACAGGCGCGGAAGCCGTCTAATACAGTAGCAGCTTTCTGAGCTACCACATTAGCCTTATCCACAGACATTAACCCCGCAATCTGCAATTCGACTTCACCGACTACCTCCCCATCTTTAATTACCACCTGACCTCCACCGCTTCGGGCCAGACGATTGGCTGCTTCCGCCATATCGGCTTCATCCGTGCCGACCACGATCATGTGATGACTGTCATGCGCGACCGTTGAAGCGATAGCACATTTCTCGGTAAAACCAAATCCGCTTACCAAGCCAACTGTAATTCCACTTGTTCCATTATGGCGTTGTATTAAAGCTATTTTGGCCAAGTCTCTGTTCATGTCGACATGAACTTCGTCTGCATTTACAGTGACAGGTATCTTCAAGTGATTCGTTGGCGCCTGATTTTCGATCACACCGATGACATTCGCGGTTAATTCAGATCCATGCCCTGCATTTGCTTTCAAAGTGAAATCATCGGCTTGCAATGGCCGTTGCAAATGGACAGATTGCCTGGCCCATTCAGGGAACTCTATCCGGGGCAGATCTACCTTCCATTCACCGTTTTCAGCGATCAATTGTCCCTTGGCAACAACGAGGTCAGCCTGGAAATTGTCCAAATCCTTGACCAGCACCACATCCGCCCAGCGACCGGGGGCGATCATCCCCATCTCGCGCGTCAGGCCGAAGTGCTCGGCCGTGTTGATGGTCATCATCTGGATGGCTGTCATCGGCGGCAAACCGGCATCGATCGCGTGACGCAGCACGCGGTCCATGTGGCCTTCTTCGGTCAATGTTTGGGCATGGGAATCATCCGTACACAGGATGAAACGGCGCGAATCCAGTTTGTTCTTGAGGATGGCATCCACCTGGTTTTCCACATCCAGCCAGGCCGAACCATAGCGCAGCATGGCTTTCATCCCCTGACGAACGCGCGCTACGGCATCTTCTTTCCGAGTGCCTTCGTGGTCATCTTCTGCACCACCGGCCACATAACCGTGGAAAGGGATACCTAAATCTGGCGAAGGATAATGCCCACCGATGACCTTGCCAACGGCATGGGTGGCAGCCATCTCGGCCAGCATCTTTTCATCGCCCTTGACCACAGCGGGGAAGTTCATCATCTCACCCAGGCCGATGATGCCCGGCCATGTCATAGCCTCGGCCACTTCGTCCGGGCCAATGGATGCGCCCGGCGTCTCAAATCCCGGCGCGGACGGCACACAGGATGGCATTTGCACCCAGACGTGGATGGGCTGATGCACAGCCTCGTCCACCATCAGCTTGACACCCTTCAAGCCAAATACGTTGGCGATCTCGTGCGGATCTACAAACAGACCAGTGGAGCCGCGCGGCGCGACGGCGCGCACGAACTCGGTCACGGTGACCATGCCCGATTCGATGTGCATGTGCCCATCCAGCAGGCCGGGTACAAGGTAACGTCCTTCAGCTTCGACGATCTGAGTTTCATCACCAATACAGTGCAAGGCATCCTCCCCTACATAGGCAATATGCCCATCTACAATAGCAATGTCTATGTCAGGGATGAACTCCCCGGATTGCACACATACCCATTGTCCCTTGCAAATCACGAGGTCAGCGGGACTACGTCCCATGGCAACATTAACAAGAGCGCGGGTTAGTTCTATGGAAGCTGGCATTTACACTCTCCTGGTAACTCTAGAGTAAAAGAATATGTCACCCTGAGTAAAGCGAAGGGTCTCCCGCGCTCACCTGCACTGCATCGAAAGCAGTGCGGTGCAACTGTCGCGCGGGGATTCTTCACTCCCCCGTCTCGGGCCGACGCCCTTGCGGGGCGGACGGCCTGCGGTCGTTCAGAATGACAAAATATTTTCGGCAAAAAAATCCCTGTTCATTTCGGCAATTTGATCGGGAAAGCGATCACGTCAATGAAGCGCATGACATCTTTCCCGGTATTGCGGAAACGATGACTCTCCTGTGCCGGGATGAAGATGGCTGAGCCATCCTTCAGCTCAGCCACGCCTTCAGGCGTTTCCAGTTCACCAGCTCCTGCTAACACAAAGGCTTCGTGCTCGTTCTCGTGTTGGTGGAAGGGTGAGCTTTTTCCGGGTTGGAGTTCAAAGACGCGCATTGCGAAGTTCGTTGCACCCTGCGAAGCGTTGATCACCCATCGCACTGTCAGTCCATCGGCTCCACCGGGTTCGGACGGGATTTCGCGATAATTCTTGACGTACATGGGATACTCCTTTC